>SXGT01718423.1_pt1 | contig 16088 bp, 13 predicted proteins | sample 3176221 | NCBI WGS metagenome assembly SXGT01 (sample SAMN11356862, study PRJNA531348) | freshwater metagenome | isolation source: freshwater sample F1-120 | place: China: Fuxian Lake, Yuxi | collected 2017-12-25
CCACAGCGCGATCCACGCCGCCCGCGAGGACGCGAAGTGCGTGCTGCACACCCACAGCATCAACGGCGTGGCGGTGTCGGCCACCCGCGACGGGCTCCTGCCCATCTCGCAACAGGCGTCCCTGGTCCTGCCGTCGCTCGGCTACCACGACTACGAGGGCATCGCGCTCGACGCCGACGAGAAGCCGCGCCTGGTCCGCGACCTCGGCGACAAGAGCTACCTGATGCTGCGCAACCACGGTTTGCTCACCGTGGCCGGAACCATCCCCGACGCGTTCCTGCTCATGTACACGTTCGAGACCGCGTGCATGGTGCAGCTGCGGGCCCAGGCCACCCGCGCCGAGCTCATCCCGGTGCCGTCGTCGGTGCTGGAGAAGTCGGCGATGTACGCCCGGATCGCCACCCAGGGCAGCATGGGCCAGCTACCCTGGCCCGGGCTCATGCGCAAGCTCGACCGGATCGACCCCAGCTTCCGGACCTGAGCCGGCCGCCGCTACCCGACGGCCGTCGTTCCGGGGCTTGTCGGCGTCCGGTCGGCGGAGGATGATTGGCTCATGCTCGGGCTGCGACGGGGGGTCGCGACCGTTGCTGGCGTGTGGATCACGCTCGCGACCGGTGCCGCGATCGCGGAGGATCTCGAGGCCGATGACGGCGTCGAGGACGCGACCGACGACGAGGCCGATGACGGCACCGGAGACGGCACCGACGACGGCGCCGACGACGGCGACCTCGGCGATCTGTCGCTCGACGAGTTGATGCAGGTCTCGATCACGACCGCGTCCAACGTCGGCGAGAAGCTCGGCGATGCACCGGCTTCGGTGATCGTGCTGACCCGGTCCGAGCTCGAGCAACGCGGCTACCGGCAGCTCGGCGACCTCTTCGACGATCTGCCCGGCATGGACGTGGTCCGTCCCTACGGCGACAACTGGGTGCTGATCTACTGGCGTGGCTTCCGCGGCGACGTGTCGGCGCCGTTCCTGCTCATGATCGACGGGCTGCCGGTCAACTCGCTCTACTTCCTCGACGTCGACGTGCCGATCACGTCGTTTCCGCTGTCGGCGATCGATCGGGTCGAGGTGGTGCAGGGCCCGGCGTCGTCGGTGTACGGCCCCAACGCCTTCATGGGCGTGATCAACGTGATCACCCAGAACGACGCCGACGCCGATGGTCTCATCCACCGCGTCCAGCTCGGGGTCGGCACCGAGACCTCGCGGGTGGCCGATGCCACCGTGCTCTACAAACAAGGCCCGCTGCGGATCCGGGTCAGCGCCCGCTTCGAGACCGGCGTGCTCGACGACGCCCACGCCGGGCTCTACGAGTACACCCGCGGGCCCTACTATCGCGATCGCCAGCTCTGGGGCGGCTTCGTCGACAACCCGGGCCTGGCCGGCTTCCACTCGCGCCACGCGGCGGAGGCCATCGACGCCCGTCTCCACTACGCCGACACCGAGATCGCGGCCCGCTGGATGAGCTTCGCCAGCGGGTACGGCGTCGAGTACGCCGGCGACCGCGCCCTCAACAACGCGGTGTGGCGCCGCTACGAGCTCGACACGTACCTGCGCCACAAGGCCGCGATCACCGCCCACGTGGAGTCGCGTACGGCGCTGCGCTACCGCCACGGCGGCATCGCCAACGATTCGTTCTTCGTCGACGGCTACAGCGATGACACCGACGGACGGCTGGCCGCGTTCTCCTTCTGGCAGAGCCACAACTACAGCCTGTCGGCGTACCAGGATCTCGCCGTCGCCCGCGATGGCTTCACCGTCGTCGCCGGCCTCAAGCTCGAGCAGAAGGATCTGCAGAAGGCCTACGACATCAACGGCGAGAGCGCGGCGGGGAACCCAGGTGGGTACGAGCAGGTCGGCGACATCGACGCCGGCGACTACGCCTATCCCGAGCCGCCAGCCAAGGTGCGCGAGCCGCAGAACCGCATCCTGACCGAGGACGTCGGCGCCTACGTCCAGCTACGCAAGGACATCGACGACGATCACCACCTCCACATGGGCGGCCGCATCGATCGCAACTCGGGCTACGACGTGGCGCCCACCCTGCGCGCCGGTTACGTCGGCAAGCTCGGCAGCCGGGTCGGGGTGAAGGCGCTCTACGGCCAGGCCTTCCAGGAGCCGCCGCCGCGCGTCCTCTACGGCGGGTGGACCGGCTCGGGCTCGGATCCCGAGCTCAAGCCGCAGCGCTCGGAGACGTTCGAGCTCGACGCGACCCTCACCCTGCAGGACCTGTGGCAGGGGCTGGCGTTGTACAGCGTTCACTCGAGCGACACGATCGTCGTCGGCGCACAGCCCAAGAACCTGGGCGAGCAGCTCGTGATCGGGCTCGACTGGTCGTTCCGCGCGCTGATTCCGGCCAGGCGCTGGGCGCGGATCGAGCTGTGGGGCAGCTACACGCGGCTGTTCCACGCCGAGGAAGAGGTCGAGGTCGACGATGGCCAGGGCGGGGTGGCGGTCACCCGGATGCGTATCGGCGATCTGTCGCGCGACAAGGCCCACCTCGGCGTGTCGGTCGAGAAGGACCGCCACCTGGGTGGCACATTGCGCGGGCGCTGGTACGGGCGGCGGACGACCACGCCGACCAACCCGATCGGCGCCGTCGACGGCTACGGCACCGTCGACGCGACGGTCTCCTACCGCAACGTGAAGGACACCGGCCTGGGCATGTCGCTGGCGGTCCTCAACGTCCTCGATGCCGGCTACGTGCACCCGGGCATCAACGACGCGTCGGCCGGCGACACGCCCGGGCGGTTCGTCGACGGTCAGTGGCAAGGTTCGAGCGGCTTCTTCGCATCGGCGATGCCGCAGCCGGGTCGCACGTTCCTGCTGTCACTCTGGATCGCGCACTAGCAGGTGCCTCGTAGCGCCTCCGGCGCTTCGAGGTCAGCTGCTCCCTTGCCCTTGCCCTTGCCCTTCTACTCTCCGGTCATCACGGCCGCACCACGCAGCCGCCGATGACGTCGCCGTGCCAGCGGGCGCGCATCGCTTCGGCATACTCCGCCAACCCGAACACGTGCGACACCCGCGGCCGGATCTTGCCCTCGGCGGCCCACTGCATGACCTGGGCGAAGCGCGGCGCGCGGATCGACGGATCGTGGACGACCGAGATCGCGGCCGGGCAGCCGAGCACGTCGAGGCCCTTCATCATGATGAGGTTGGTGGGGAGCACGTTGGCGTTGGGCGCGCCGCGCTGGCCCTTGCCGTGGGCCACGGTCGGCGTCGCCGCCCAGCCGACGATCAGGTAGCGCGCCCCGAAACGCACGCAGCGCAGGCTCTCGAGCGAGATGTCGCCGCCGACGCCGTCGTGGACCACGTCGACGCCCTTGCCGCCGGTCAGCGCCTTGACCTGGTCGCGCATGCTGATCTCGCCGCCGAGCGCGATGACGTGATCGGCGCCCTCGGCCGCGACGGCGTCGAGCTTTGCCTTCGAACGGCCGGTGGCGATCACGCGCGCGCCCAGCAGCTTGCACAGGTGCACCGCGGCCAGGCCGGTGGCGCCCGAGGCGCCATGGATGAGCACGGTCTCGCCCGCCTGGACCCGGCCGCGCGCGATCAGCGCGTGGTACGCGGTCTCGTAGCTGCCGAGCAGGTTGCACGCCTGATCGAACGAGAGCCCGACCGGGATGCGATGGACCGCCGCCGCGGGCGCCACGCCGTACGAGGCCCAGCCGCCCCAGCGCTGGTGCGCACCGAGCGAGCGCGGCCCGGCGAGCAGCCCGTCGACCAGCACCTCGTCGCCGATCGCGACCCGATCGCCGGCGCCGGCGCCGACCCAGCGCACCACCCCCACGTACTCCAGGCCCGGCGTGTACGGCGGCTTGAGCAGGTGCTGGTACTGCCCGCTGGCCATGATCAGATCGACCCAGCCGACCGAGGCGCTCTTGATCTCGATCAGCACGTCGTCGGCGCCGAGGGCCTCCGGATCGGGCGGCGCCATCGGCTCGAGCGCGAAGCCGCGCTCGATCGCCTCGGCCGGCGATTCGGCCAGCTCGCGGACGACGACACGGAGTCCGGACGGAGCGGTCACACGGATCAGGGTTCGTCGAGGCCGAGATCAGCTGCCCACGCCGCGGTGTCGACCAGCTCGGTCGAGCCTGTGACCTCCTGCTGGATCGGCGCCTCGGGCGAGTCGACCAGCGAGGTCAGGCGGGCCAGCTCGTCGGTGATGAGGGCGTCGACCAGCGAGGCCCGCGGCGCCGACTCGCGCTGCTTGTCGATGTCCTGCTTGGTCTCGCGGACCAGGAGCGTGATGTCGCGCGACGTCACCTTGAGACCGCGCGAGAACAGGTACTGGGCCAGGGCATCGCCGAGGTCTGCCGCGCTCTGGTAGCGATCCTCGGGATCGCGGGCCAGCGCCTTGCGCACGATGGCGTCGAGCTCGGGCTCGACGCTGGTGTTCTGCGCGGTGATCGACGGCACCCGGGCGCGCCGCACCAGCTCCACCGTCTGCAGCGGCGTGTCGGCGTAGAACAGGCGGCGCCCGGTGAACATCTCCCACAGGAGGATGCCGAGCGCGAAGACGTCGGTGCGGTGATCGATCGGCAGCCCCGACGCCGCCTCGGGCGAGAGGTAAGCGAACTTGCCCTTCACCACGCCCGGATCGGTGATCTCGATCTGGCTGTTGGCCTTGGCCAGGCCGAAGTCCACCACCTTCACCTCGCCGTTCTGCGAGATCATGATGTTGGGCGGCGAGATGTCGCGGTGCACGATGTGCAGCGGCAGGCCGGTCTCGGGGTGCTCCATGGTGTGGGCGTAGTTCAGCCCCTTGCAGCACTCGAGCATGATGTAGATCGTGTGGGCGATCTCGAGGCGGCGGTTGCGCGCGTTCTGGCGCTCGATGATCTGCTTGAGGTCGCAGCCGTTGACGTACTCCATCACCAGGAAGTACGTGCCGTCGGGCGCCTTCGAGATGTCGAAGACCTGGACGATGTTGGCGTGCTGGAGGTTGAGCGACAGCCGGGCTTCGTCCAGGAACATGGCCACGAACTTCGAGTTCGAGGTCAGGTTGGGAAGCACGCGCTTGATCGCCACGGGCTTCTTGAAGCCCTGCATCGACTCGGCGACGCCGCGGAAGACCTCGGCCTGTCCGCCGCCGCCGAGTCGCTCGAGGATCGTGTAACGCGCCTGCATGAGCGTGGGGTCTCAGGAGTGTACACCGCTCCGGGCGGAGATGCCTCGCGCCCCGAGCGTCGCCGACAGGTCGCCGGCCATGAATTCTGCCGCCGGGGCGCGGTCGAGGATGCCGGCCTCGAGGTGGGCCAGCACCAGGCCCATGGTCGACTCGTGGCCGGCGCGGGCTGGCGCCAGCTCGTCAAAAGGCGGCAGCGGCCGGGCCAGGGCCACCGGGGCGACCGGCATGGCCCGGAAGATCTCGTGAATCTGGCGGGCGCCGTCGCAGAAGTGCATGTGGTCGGTGGCCGTGAGGACGACCAGCGTGGCCGGCGGCGGCAGGTCACGGTGGACCGCCTCGATGCCTTCGAGCGGCAAGAGCGAGTCGCGTTCGGCGGCGATGACCAGGACCGGGACGTTGCGCTTCCAGCGCACATCGAGGGCGTCGCGGAGCTGCGGTACCGCCACCGCCGGGGCCAGGGCGGCGACGGCGGCGATGCGCGGCTCACCGGCGATGACCCGCAACGAGGTCCAGCCGCCGAAGCTGTGGCCGGTCATGGCCACGCGGGCGGTGTCGGTGGCGACGCCGAGCCGGCCGTCGCCGGCGGCATCGATGAGGAGGCGGATCTCCTCGGGCCGCGCGGCCATGCTGGCCTTCCAGGTCTCGGCGCCGGCCTTCGCGCCGGCCAGCGCCAGGTCCTTGAAGGTGTTCCCACCGTGATCGGTGGCGGCCACGATCCATCCGTGGCTGGCGAGGTGCGTGCAAAGGAAGGTGGACTGGCGGCGATGGCCGGCGAAGCCATGCGAGAACAACGCCAGCGGGAAGTGGCCGGACGAGGACGCCGCCGGCGCCGCGTCGCGCCGGGCCTGCTGCCACGCCATCGGGAAGCCAGGGATCATCACGTAGGTATCGCGTGTCGCCTTGCCGAGGTCCTCGCCGGCGTGGGCGATGTCGGCGGGGTACCAGACCTCGACCGGCAGGGTGCGCCCGCGTGCCGTGTCCTCGAGCTCCACCGTGCGCACCCCCACCGGGTGAGGGCCGCGGCAGAACGGATCGTAGTGCATCGCTCAGTCGATCCCGCAGCGGGCCGAGCCCGGCGGCGACGTGTTGTTCGCCGGGCGGCACTCGCGCCAGGCATGGGTCGGATTCTCGTCGACCGTGGCGTAGACCGTCGCCGTCGGTGCGATGGGCGGGTTGACCGGCAGCCGCACGTCCTCGGACTCAGCCGAGTAGAGGACCTTGGTGGTCAGGACCGGGCTGCCGGTGATGAGCGCGCCGCCCGCCGCCGGATCGCCGAGGTAGAAGTTGACCGGGATGCCGGCCGGCGCCGACGCCTCGCCGAGGTTGGTCACCCGCGCCACCAGGGCGTAGTCGGGATCGCAGACCGCCGCCACCGTCACCACCAGATCGGGCGCCGAGAACTCGCCGAGCGGCTGCACGTTCTGGCGGAAGTTGTTGAGCCGCGGCTGGATGTGGTTGATGGGCTCGGGCGACGGGATGGTGCCGTCCTCGTTGACGTTGGTGACGTGGTAGCTGTGCTGGTTCCACACCCGCCGCGTGCGCACCCAGTTGCCGGCGCTGTCGCCGAAGACCCGCACGCCCGCGGTCTTGACGCCGGCGCAGTTGAAGCTCGAGTACGAGTTCGACACCGCGATGATGTCGGCCTGGCCGTCGTTGTCGACGTCGGCGACCAGCGGGTACTCGAACAGGGTTCCGTTGGTGTTGCAGGTCGTGAACAGCACGCCGCCGGTGCGGCCGTCGTAGACGCGCAGCGAGGTCTCGTCGCCGTAGACCACCTCGGCCGAGCCGTCGCCGTTGAAGTCGAAGACCGAGCTGCCGGTCGCCGCCGACGAGCAGTCCTGGGTCGGGGTGATCCACAGGAGCGTCATGGCGTTGGGGACGAGCGGATCCATGAGCTTCACGCCATCGAACACGGCGTAGCCGACGCCGCCGGCCAGGGCCACGTCGGGGGTGCCGTCGCCGTTGAAGTCGGCGATGGTGGGCGGGCCGCCGCCGCGGGTGTTGCCGGCCGAGCCGACCGGGCACGCCGACGGCGAGATGGTGCCGTTGATGTCGATGGCGGAGCGGATCATGCGGTAGCCGCCGGGCTGGCCGGCGTCGACCTTCCAGACGATGAGGCGATGGGTGTCGTAATCCGAGGCCACGATCTCGGCGATGCCGTCGCCATCGAGGTCGCCGACCGCGGGGTAACGCGCCGCGACCGGGATGGCCGTGACCTGGATGCCGCCGCCGGTGAGCACGCGGGTGGGGCCGACCAGGTCGAGGACCGAGTCGCCGGTGACGTCGGCGACCACCACGTTGGCGAGGGCCGGGCTGATCGGCGTGACCATCTGGCCTGTCGCCCCGTCGATCACCGCGCCCTCGACGATCACCTCGACGTCGCCGTCCTGATCGAGATCGGCCAGCGCCGGCATGCTGCACGCCGTGCCGGCCGGTGACAGCCACAGCTGGGTGCCGTTGGCGCGGTAGGCGCGCACGCGGCCATCGGTGGTGCAGACCGCGATCTCGTTGCCGGGCATGCCGTCGAAGTTGCCGGCGGCGATGGAGCGGCCGGGGTGGTTGGGCGAGGTCGCGGCGTTGGCCTGCCACTTGTGCACGACCAGGCCGCCGACGATCGAGATGGCGTGGAGGGTGCCGTTGCCGTTGTAGTTGCCCGAGGCGAAGGTGAAGAACACGATCTCGGGGATGTCGCGCTCGTCGACGGCGCCGTCGCAGGTGTCGTCGTCGAGCTGGATCACGACCGGCGCCATCATCACGCTGTCCTGGGTGTTGACCGCCGTCGGGCTTCCCCACGAGTACTTGAGCACCGGCGTGAACGCGCTGGCCGGCGGGACGTACTGGCACGACTCGAGGCAGGTCGGCGGATCGCCCGGCGGCTGGCCGCTCGGGCACTGCGGTGGGCGCGGCAGGCAGCGGCCGGTGGTGGGCAGGGCGCCGCCCTGGCATCCCGGGCCGGCGTCGACCGGCGACGGATCGCCCAGCGCGTACTCGCAGTAGAAGCCCACGGCGCAGTCGGTGGCGTCGATACAGACGTCGCCGGGCGTCACGCACTGCTGGAACGAGCACACCTGGGCGCCGCCGCAGCACTGGGCGCCGCAAGCCTGCGCGGCGGCGCAGCACACGCCGCCCGCGCATACGCCGGCGTCGCAGGGGTCGCCGTCGTCGCACTGCGACGCGTCGATCACCGAGCCGTCATCGGCGGTGGCGTCACCCGAGGTGTCAGCGTCGACGCCGCCGTTGCCACCGCCGCCACCGCAGCTGGCCAGCGCGATCCAACACAGGAGGGCGATCCCCACGCCCGGACGAAGTCGCATGATCCATCGTACCGCGGACGGGGGGAGGATCCGCGGCGAAGATGCGCGCCGATGGATCAGGCGGCGGCCACCGTGGCGTTGCCGCGGCGCGCCACCAGCGAAGCCACCACACCGGCGGTCAGGATGCCGGCCACCACGCCGAGGGCGTAGAAGTTGAAGTGCTCGCCGAGCCAGACCTTGAGCCAGCTGTGGGTGAGCATCTTGACGCCGATGACCACCAGTACCGCCGAGAGCGCGACCTTGAGGTAGCGCAGGCTGTCGATCAGATTGGCCAGGGCGAAGTAGAGGCTGCGCAGGCCGAGGATGGCGAACACGTTGCTGGTGAAGACCAGGAACGGGTCGGTCGTGATCGCGAAGATCGCCGGGATCGAGTCGACGGCGAAGATCACGTCGGTGAGCTCGACCAGGACCAGCGCCAGGAACAGCGGCGTGGCGATCTTGGCGCCGGTGGCGGCGGAGCGGGTGAAGAAGCGCTGGCCGTCGTAGTGCTCGGTGGCCGGGATGAGGCGGCGCAACCAGCGATACACCCGGCTCCGACTCGGGTCCACGTGCTCTTCCGAGGCGAACAGCATCTTGATGCCGGTGATCACCAGGAAGCCGCCAAAGAGGTAGAGGATCCAGCTGAAGCGCGTGATGAGCGCGGCGCCGGCGAAGATCATCGCGCCGCGCAGCAAGAGCGCGCCGAGGATGCCCCAGAACAACACCCGGTGCTGGAGCTGCAGCGGCACCTTGAGGAACCCGAACAGCATCGCGATGACGAAGATGTTGTCGACGGCGAGTGACTTCTCGACGACGAAGCCGGTCAGGTACTTGATCAGCGCCGAGGTGCCGTCGTTGTAGATCGGCGTGCCGTCGGTCGACTCGCCGGCCACCGCCATGGAGTCAGGCTGGGTGCCGAGCCCGAACCAGGCACGCTCGTAGCCAAAGTAGACGAACACCGAGAACAAGAGGCCGAGGCTGATCCACACCGCCGACCAGCCCAGCGCCTCGCGGGTGCGGACCACGTGGGCGTGACGATGGAAGACCCCGAGGTCGAGGGCGAGCAGCGCGGCGATGAAGACGATGAAGCCGAGGTAGAGCCAGATCATGGGGTCTCCAGGGCTCAGCTCAGCGCGGCGATCAGCCGGCGGCGATCGAGGGCGCGTGCGGTGGATCGGGCGGCGCGGCCGATGGCGCCGTCGACCGCCTCCGGCACGTCGACGGCGGTGCCCTCGACCACGATCGAGCCGAGGCGCGGGCCCAAGATCCGTACCCGGACCGCCTTGTCGATGCCGCCGCGCGGCCCGTTGATGTCGGCCAGGGTCACGTGCACCGCGCGGATCGCGTGGGCGAAGCGTGACAGGGCGAAGTGGATTCGTCTCGCGACCAGGCGATCGAGCTCGGGCGTGGATTCGAGCCGGCGGTAGCGGACGTGCAGCTTCACGGAGGCCTCCTGGGCCGGCGACTGGCCGGTCCTCCATGAATGAGGCCTGTCCATGATTCGGACAAACAGATAGTTCGGAAGCGATCGTTCGAAAAAACCATCGCTACTGCAGCAGGCCGCCGCGCGCCGCCTCGCGGATCGCGACGATCGCCGGGTGCACCAGCCGCCGCTCACCGGTGATGGCGTAGTAGCGCTCGCGGACCGCGTCGGTCGCCCCGGCCGATACAAGCCCATAACGGGAGCTCACGATCTTGGCCACCACCGACGGCGCGAACATCAGGCCCATGCCGTCGGCGGCGAAGGCCTTGAGCAGGGCCGAGTCCTCGGCCTCTGCGACGATGCGCGGCCGCACGTCGAGGCTGGCGAACCAGGCGTCGAGGTTGCGGCGCAGCACAGTCGAGGCAAGCGGCAGCAGCAGGGGCGCGTCATCGAGGCTGGCCGGGAACGTCCTGCGCCGGGCCCGGGCCAGCTCGGCCGTCCCGAGCAGCGTCATGTCGCTGACGCCGAGCGCGTGGTCCCAGGCGCGGACCGCGCCGCCGGGCGGCAGCGGAGCATCGGAGATGATGACGTCGAGCTCGTGGCGGCCGAGGGCTTCGAGCAGCCGCTCGAGCCCGTCCTCGCGGCACACCAGCCGCACTGGCTCGGGCAGGTGCAGGGCCGGGTCCAGCAGACGGCGGACCAGGAGCTTGGGCACCGCGTCGACGACGCCGACGTTGAGCCGCACCGGCTGACCCTTGGGCCCGCGCCGCACGGTGTCGAGCAGTTCGTTGCCGGTGGTGAAGATCTCGTCGGCGTAGCGATACACGACCTGTCCGATGTCGGTGAGCACCAGGCCGCGGCCCTTGCGCTCGAACAGCCGCTCGCCGAACGACGCCTCGAGCTTGCGGATCTGGCCGCTCAAGGTTGGCTGCGACAGGCGCAGGCGCTTGCCCGCCGACACCAGGCTGCCCTCCCGCGCCACTGTCCAGAAGTACAAGAGATGGTGGTAGTTGAGCCACTCCATCGACGCCACCGTAGCACCCCTCCGGCCACGTCCCTTCCGAGAAGCCGAACCGTCGGGCGCGACCTTCGTAGGCGCCCTTGCCCCCGCTCAGTCGAAGACCTCGCCGGCCACGCCGGCGAGCACGAACAGCGCGCCGAGCACGATGGCGACGTGGGCGATGCCGGGCAGGTCCGCGAACGGCGCGTACCAGCTCGCGGGCAGGAACGCCTGCGCGGCGGCGAAGTACGAGTCGGTCAGGTAGCCCCATAGCCCGAGCGACGACAGGATGGCGATGACGGCGAGGCCGAGCAGCACCGCGCCGCCGCCGAGGAGCAGCCAGGCGAAGATGTGCGGGTGCGCCCGGCGACTCCGGCCACCGGACTCGGACGCGCTGCGGTCACGATGACGGCGCCCGTGGCGCGAGCGATCGAACAGGTCCAGATCGAAGTCCATGGCCATCTATCTAGGCCCGCGCGCCGACTTCGACCATGTCGAAGTTCGGCAGCGAGGCTTCGCTTTCGTCGATGGTTCGGCGCGGATCGGTCGTCGGCCGCATCTCAGCGGTGCACCGCGTTCTGCCGCGGCCGGCTAGGTCATGTCGGGGCCGACGTCCTCGAGCAGGCACTGGTCGACGCCGCGGAAGTCGAGCGAGTACACGAAGCCGCGCGGCGCGTAGGCGGCGGGCAGGGCCGCGCCGTCGAGGCTGATGTCGCCGCCCTCGCTGTCCCAGGCGGCCGACACGCCGTTGTTCCAGGCGGCGGCGCCGAGGAGCTGGCTCTTCCACACCGCCACGTCGTCGCCGACGGTGACGCCGGTGCCCAGCATGTTGGCGATCACGCGCCGGCGAGCGTCGCGCACCCAGGTCGGGTCGTGGACGGCGAGGTTCATCTCACCCTCGTAGATGATGCCCCGGTTGTTCTTGTTGGCCGAGCCCACGCTCAGGAACGTGTCGTCCACGATCAGCAGCTTCGAGTGAGTGTCGATGTTGGCGAAGCGCGACTCGGTCTCGTCCCAGCCCCAGGTGACCACGGTGTCGAACGCGCGCAACTGGAGCAGGGTGTAGCGGCCTGGGACCGCCGCCTCGAGCTGCGTGTCGGTGCGGTAGCTCCAGGCGCAGCCCGGATCGGTCCACTCGTTGATCGGCTTGGTGATCACGATGAGCTGGAGGGCCGGCACCTGGGCCATGCGCTGGAGGATGGCCTCGGTGAGGATGGGCGCACGCCAGTACTGGTCCTCGATCAGGATGTACTTCTCGGCGCGGGCCACGGCGTTGAGCCAGGTCTCGACGATGGCGTGCTCCCACAGCGGGTCGGGCATGGTGGTCGTGACCTGCACCTGCATGCCGTCGGCGTGGGTGACCTGTTCGCGGTCGACGGTGAACATGGTCGAGCGATCGCTGTACTCGACGTTCTCGAAGCGAGCCAGCTCCCAGCGGCGGTGGAAGACGTCGGCGACGTCCTGCACGGCCGGGCCGTCGACGCGGACCATGTAGTCCTTGCGCGGGCCGAGGTCGGGCAGGCTCTCCTTGTCGCGCACGTCCTGGCGGGCGGCGTCGCTGGCGCCGATCTCCATGCGGCGCACGTCGTAGACGCGGTGCTGCGAGCTGTCCCAGTCGGTCGACTTGACGTTCATGCCGCCGACGAAGGCGACGTCGTCGATGACCGCGAACTTCTGGTGCCACGACGCGTGCTGCACCTGCAGCGTGACCGGCCAGTCGGTGAGATCGACGTCGCGGGCGCGCACCCGCGACTCGACCATGCGCTCACCGTCGAAGCGGCGATCGCCGGTCTCGGGGTGAGCCGCGCGCACGCGCTCGCCCAGCTCGAAGCCCGGCACCTCGAAGCGGAACAGGCCCTCGGTCGGGTTGGCCTGGCCCATGTACTCGAAGCGATCGCCGGTGGCGGCGCCGTGGGCGGTGAGCGCGGCGTCGACGTTGAGGCCGGCCAGCCAGCCGTCCTGGCCCCAGAACTGACCGATGAGCACGCGCTTGTAGGCCGGGCTGGCCTCGAGCTTGGCCATGATGGTGCGGGCGCGGCGCTGCGCGGCGGTGAGGTTGCCCTCGGTGCGGGTGAGCTCGAAGTCCGACTCGAACCACCACGAGGCCAGCATGATCGACTCGTCGGCGGTGGTCAGCTCGTCGGAGACGGCGGACCACGCCTCCTCGCCGTCCATCAGGAAACGGACGCGGTTGCCGCGGCGGGCCGGGCGGCCTTCGGCCGAGAACCACTGGTGGCGGAGGCCCAGGTAGATCGAGTGCACGGGCAGCGCGTCGCCGCCGTCCTGGGTGCGCATCTCGTGACTGGCCGAGACCGCGCCGCCGGCGGGGATGGCGCCGAGCTGGGCGCCGTCGAGCTCGGCGGTGCCGTCGAACGAGAGCGTCACCGTCAGCGGTTCGTGATCGGGCGCCGACAGCGTGATGGCGTAGGCGCCGGCCTCGGTGAGCGAGAGGTAGCGGATGGGAGAGGCGCCGGCGCCGTCGAGCGCGACCGGGGCGCCGTCACGGACGACCTCGAGCCGCGCCGTCGCCGGCAGCATCTGGGCCCAGACGTCGAGCGGGTAGAGCTCGACCACAGCCACGGTACCGGCCGGCAGCGGCGGCAGGGGGTTGTCCGGTGGCAACGGCAGGTCGTCGTCGGACTCGGGACCGGCGCAGGCCAGGAGCGACGCCGAGAGGGCGAGAACGGCCAGGACCAGGGTGCGCGTCGACATGCGAGGTCAATCAGCAAGCCGGGTGCCGCGCGAACCCCCGTGATCATGCAGGGTTGGCGAGGCCGACGGGCGACCACTCGAGCAGCCGGCTAGCGCGCCGAGGGGTCATCCGTCCCCAGCGCCGGCCGCGTCAGAACGCAGCGAGATCGACGACCTGGCCGTCGTGCTCGCAGATGTACGGACGGGTCAAAGCACAGTCGCGCACGAACCAGTCCATGCACTCGGACGCCGAGAGCTGGACCACGCAGTTGATGCTGGCGTTGTTGGTGAAGCTGGTGCCGAGGAAACACGAGTCGGTCGACGGATCGAGGCCGCCCGCCGAGACCCAGCGAAACGTGCCCTCGGCGACGCGGTCGGTGTATCCGATCCAGATCTCGGCGCCGCCGCTGCCCAGGGTGGCCAGGTCGTGCAGATCGAAGTGCTCGGCGACGTCGACGATCGTCGCCAGGTGGGAGCCGTCGCCATCGTCGTGGCAATCGGTCTCGGCGGCCAGCCAGGTGCGGGGCGTGGACTCGACGCGGTAGCAGCTGCCGCTCATCGGAACGTAGCCCGCGGGGCAGGGGCCGTCAGGCCCGTCAGTCTCGTCGGCGTCGATGCCGGCAGCGTCGCCGTCGTCGTCGCCGAGCGGGTCGTAGTTGATGCGGCCGCAGGCGCCGGCGGCGAGCCCGGCGGCGACGAGGAAGGCGTGAGCCCCGGCCATCTCGCTAGCCCCGCCGGGGTGGGGGCGGGCCGCGGCGGGGGCCGGGGTCAGCCCAGCTGTTGGCCATGGCGCCGCGCTCGGCGGTGACGGCGGCGGCGCGGGCGCGCACGCGATCCATCAGCTCGAAGCCGCTCTCGGGCGCGTGCTGGGGCTGGATCAGCGCGGCCTCCATGGGCGCCGGGACGCGGCGCGCGAAGTCGATCCAGACCCGCGGATCGTTGGTGCAGTCGTAGACCCGGCAGGTGCGCGGGCGGTGATGGTGCACGGTGCAGCGCTGGGTGGCGGGATCGTTGTGGACGCAGTAACGATCGCTGGCGCGCTGGCGGATCAGGTAGGGCTGACCGTAGTCCCAGCGGATCACGCCCTCGTCGAGATCCTCGGTGGAGAGCGCGAAGTCGAAGCTGCAGCAGCGGGCCTGGCACAGGTGCAGGACCTCGTCGCAGGGTGGCGTCGAGGGTTCGGCCTCGTACTTGCTGCCGCCGACATCCAGCGACACCCGCCAGCGGCCACGGGCGTCGGCGGCGCGCACCGCGGCCAGGGTCTCGGGCAGGTTGGCGGCGACCGCGGCCTCGACGGTGTGTTCCGCGGCGATGGCCGGGGTGCCCGGCGGCGCCGGCTCGGGCTCGACGCCGTCGACCCGGCGGGTCAGCTCGTCGATCAGCGTGACCACGCGCGCGCCGAGCTGCATGATCGCGTCGCGCAGCTCGAGGTCGGTGAGGTTGAGGTGGCGCAGCGCGCGCTCGAAGTCGGCGCGGGTGACGGTCTCGTAAGGCGCTGCGGTGCCGAAGGCGTGGCCATCCCCTGCCTCGTCGCTCATGACCCGACGGTATCACTGCGGGCCGGAGGCCAGAGCACCGGGAACGCGGCGGCGGCGAGGTAGCCGTCGTCGTCCACGGGGAAATGGGCCGCGGCCTCGGGCGAGGGCAGGCGCGCCGGCACCAGCCGGCACGCGCCGTCGAACATCCGCACGGCCAGGGTCTTGCGCGGGTGCGCGCTGGTGTTGGGCTCGCTGCCGTGGAAGGTGAGGCAGTGGTGCAGACTGATGTCGCCCGGCGCGAGCTCGAGCGCGACCTCGGCGCCGGCGACGCGGGCGCGAAGCCCGGCCGGCAGCGCCGCCAGCGCGTCCTCGACCGACGCGCGGCGCAGGGCCAGGTTCTCGCCGGTGTGCTCCCAGCGATGGCTGCCGTCGAGCACGCGCATGCACCCGCTGGCGATCGTGCACGGGGTCAGCGCCAGGCGCACCGTCAGCGCCCGCGGTTGATCGAGGTAGGCGAGGTAGCTGTAGTCCTGGTGCCAGGCCAGGCGGGCGGGATGGGCCGCCGGCTTGACCAGCGCGGTGTCCTGCAGCAGCTGGAGGCGCTCGGCGCCGAGCGCCTCGGCGGCGATGGCGGCGATGGCCTCGTCGGTGGCGTGGCGCCGGAGCGCGGCCGACGCGCGCGACACCGCGGCGACCTCGACCATGCCGTCGCCCCACGCCGCGTACGCCGCCGGCGGCACCACCTCGTCGAGCGCGCGTTCGAGCTCGGCCACGCGCGCGGCGGGGACCACGCCGCGCACCACCAGCCAGCCGTGCTCGGCCAGGTGCTCGCGCGACGAGGTCACGGCGCCAGTGTACGGCGGTAGGATGGGAGGATGGGGCGCAGGTCACGTTCGATCGCAGTGATGGCCACGTTGGCGGTGTGTCTGGCGCTCGCGCCGGCGGGCCGCACCCAGCCGGCCGGAGGTGGCGGCCTGGGACCGGCGCTCGCCGCGCTCGAGCGCGGTGACCACGCCGAGGCCGAGCGCCGGCTGGCCGCCATCACCAGCGGTGTCGACGCGGTCGCGG
>SXGT01176730.1_pt1 | contig 16086 bp, 12 predicted proteins | sample 3176221 | NCBI WGS metagenome assembly SXGT01 (sample SAMN11356862, study PRJNA531348) | freshwater metagenome | isolation source: freshwater sample F1-120 | place: China: Fuxian Lake, Yuxi | collected 2017-12-25
GCGACCTCATATACTTTTTACACATTATCTTCTATTTCAGGTGGATTACCTTTATCTTCTGGTGTTGTTCTGTTTCAGCAGAGAGAACAGAAGATAAACCGCCAAAAATTAAGTTACACCAGTTTGTTGGCGTTCGCGGAAAATTTTTTCTCTCGGTCGCGACCAAGGCATTTCCTTTTTCTTCTGTTATCTCCGCGAAGTAAACAGAAGAAAAAAACGTGCTCACCATGTTTCTTATATTTTTTCTGCTATAACACCCACACACCGCGATCAAATCATAGACCCAGATATTCTGTATTTTATCCAAGACACCGGTGGCACTTTGGTTCCGCCAGCATATGATACAACCAATCTTTCTTTCAGCAAATGCGAATTTACATGAATACCGTCAATGTATACATCTGCCAACAATCTACCATATTTTTCTTTGTCATCGCTGGAAATCTGCAGAGTAACGCAGCGGTTTAGTATAAGTTTTGACAATTCGGCTTTGGTATGCGCCGCAGCTTCTTTTTCATCTTTCAAGGATTCTTCTGTTCTGCCAGCTTTTTTTGGTTTCATTTCAGGAGCATCGATTCCATTCATACGAACTTGGAATTGATATGTCAGAGACCCCGGCACATCCGGAAACGGGTTGGCAGCAATCGTAAACGTATCTCCATCATACACCTCTACAACTCTGCCGCTTGTCACAGTCAATTTAAACACTGGTAAATCTTTTCTGGCAATATCTGTTCCATCTCGCAACCAAGCATCTTTCGGTCGCGCGCGATCTGGCTCCTGAATCACCGAAGGCAAATGAGCGTCTGGTTGCTCCCGTCTGCCAAAACAACAAATATAACGTTGAAATCTTGTTCTGAAATCCATGCTGGTGTATTTTGTATATGTACCACATCGGGTTAATTAATTTCATTTTTTTTGGATTCGTGCTGGCTTAAACAGAAGAAAATGAAACACCTGGTCGCGATCGAGAGAAAAATTTTTGGCGAATGGCAGGCAATCAGCAAGTATTAATGTGTATCAAATCGTCGATAATGTCGCAAGGTTTGCCGCGACGTGCGCCACCTCGTTGCTGAGATCGGGACGCGACCTGGCGACCCAACAACCACGATAACCAGCCCTGTTGTTCTCCCCCGGCGGGGGCGCAAATGCCGCGGGTCGCTTGTTTGTAACCAACCTCGGGGGTAGCATTTATTGGCGTGGAAGCAGAGAAAATCCCGAACATGTAATACATAATTGCAAGAGCCAGGAGAGAAAATCCACCTTCTGCTGCACCCAAGGTTGTAAATGCCGAAGTTGTCACGAAAATGCTGATACAAATCATAATGCATCGTTTGTAAAATACTAGTGTGTCTTTGATAACTGTGCCAACAGATGCCTGCGCTCCTTGCAGAAATCCTCGCAACATCAGGGCAGAAAATATCGACCACACGGCGCAACCCACCGGCAAACATGACAAAATCGGGTATCCGATGAAAAACAATATCGTGAAAACCACGGACAACAACACCCCGATAGCATATCCACTGGTCGATGGACTTGTCCATTCTGGTGCTTGCGCGGCGCTGGCTGTGGCGGCAGCAGTTGCCTCAGTGGCTGTCCCGTTTCGTTTGAAAAACCATTGCATGCTGCTGAACCAAACATAAACCAAATACAACTGATTGACCAACAAGTTCAGAGCAAACCACAGAGAGAAAAACACCGGTCCAAACAACACAATGCATGGTTCGGACCATTGGTTTACAATATTTGCTGTTCCCGTCAACGATGCGTAATTATAACTGAAAATTCGTTCCAGCACAGAGACGAAATAATTGCCCATAAAATGAGAATCTGCCCGATATTTGTATTCTTTCATCATGTGCAACAGAGAATAAGACATGTTTTCTTCCGATTGAGGGAAACTCAGTTTCCAAGATACTTTGTGTGCATTTGGTCCAGAACTTGTGGATGTCGGGAAAATGTTCGTTGTAATGTCCTGTATGGTTGTTTGTGCATTTGTGTATGGGGTACAATCCATATTTGTTGGCAATATGTTTGCTTGTCCGATTTTGCATAAATACAATATTGCACCTCCCCAAGCAAAATACACAAGAATTGCAGCTATTATAATGGCGATATGTGTGACATATGTTTTTAATGCGTCGGATATGCTTTCGGAACTTTTGCCATTTGTTTGGTCTTTTTTTTCGTCAATAGCAGCAGTATCAGCAGTTGTTGACATAAAATAACGACAGAGAACTGTTTCTTCTGCTGACTGCGGCTCGCCAAAAATTTTTCTCTCGATCGCGACCAGGTTTACCAATTATCTTCTGGTGGCTTCTGTGTTGTTCTGGGTTGCGACAGAAGAAAAAATGAAACCCTCAACTGTAGTAAAACCGAGGTAACCCGAACACAATGAGTGCGTTTCTCAAATTGACATCCAGAATTATCAATGTTTCCCACATTGTTAGCATTTCTTATCATACACCGAGCAAATACAATGTATTTCTTAGTACAATTAATATACATGGGATGCTAATTATTGGATCTGGTGGCATAGAAAGTGATGCAAGTTGTTTAACGATCTGCAAAAAAGAAAACCCCGAGGATTATCAAATTATACATAATTGGATACACAATTTAGAGTTGGGATATAATGCAAACACGCCATCACTTCCTTCTAGTTGCCCCACAAGTGGAGCGAAAATCGTGTTCGAATAAATAGTAACATACACCGACCCACATTACGTCTTCTGTTATTTATTTTTCTCTCTTTTACCACCTACCCAGAAGTAAAGGTAAACCTGGTCGCGATCGAGAGAAAAATTTTCTAGGAATGCCAACGATTCAGTGGAACTTGTTGACATTCCCGGTTCAGCAACAGAAAGACCAGAAGAAAACAGAAGAAAACAGAAGAAAACAGAAGAAAACAGAAGAAAACAGAAGAAAACAGAAGAAAACAGAAGAAAACAGAAGAAAACAAAAGAAACCCAAAAAAATTACCCGTGCGTCGTCAATCCCAGTGCCCGAATAACAGCCGTATTGACACAAAACGCCCGATGAATCGCAACACTTGCGATAAATAGTCCCGCAAACATAGGAATAACTCCTATACGTGGTATAAACCAGCGGGAAAGTATGATGGCGACAAACGCCGTAGCTACCAAATCAACTGCCGCCATTCCGAAAAATCTGTATGCATGAATTCCTTTGCCAGGTTCACCAAACATATCGCGATATTTGCACAAATCCGACAGCGCGTCTGCAATCGTTGACGAAATTTCAGAGAACATGGGGGATGAGGTGTATAATACGATGGCATAGTTTTATGCAGTGAAATAGGTGACGTTTTTACTCTGTGAAAACTATATGGCTACGGACACGTACTTTTTTTACAGCGATTCCACATCATCCTTTGTTTCCACATCAAATATCACAAGTTCAAGTTACGATTCCGGGAAAACCTTGGTTGGAGTAACTATTGGAACTTCCGCGATCAACATTGATGCAGGTTGTTTTTCTAGTAAAACAAACCTGGCGTCTGTAACATTTGACAGTGGAAGCAATGTGACAAATATAAATTCGACCGCGTTTAACGGATGCACCAGTTTAACAACCATTTCTATACCAAATTCTGTCACATCAATTGGAATAAATGGTTTCAATGGTTGCACGAGTTTGTCATCCGCAACATTAAGTTCTGGATTAACAACCATAAGCACATCATGTTTTCAAAATTGCACATCTTTGACTTCTATTTCTATTCCCAATGCTGTTACTTCCTTGGGTAATTCGACGTTTCAAGGATGTTCTGGGTTAACATCTGCAACTTTGGGAACGGGAATAATAACCATAGGCATATTATGTTTTCAGAATTGCACATCTTTGACTTCCGTTTCTATTCCTAACGCTACAACAACTTTAAGCGACAATGCATTTCAAGGATGTTCAGCATTAGCGTCTTTGACTTTGGGAACGGGAATAATAACCATAGGCATATCATGTTTTCAAAGTTGCACATCTTTGACTTCTGTTTCTATTCCAAATTCAACCACAACGTTAGGCAGTGGTGCATTTCTAGGATGTTCTGGGTTAACATCTGCAACTTTGGGAACGGGAATAACAACCATAGGCACAACATGTTTTCAAAATTGCACATCTTTAACAACCATTTCTATTCCAAATTCCACAACATCCTTGGGTAATTCGGCATTTCAAGGATGTTCAGCATTAGCTTCTGTGACTTTCGGATCTGGATTGACCACGATTCCTCAACAATGCTTTCGACAGTGTGCACTTACGAGCATAACGATTCCCAATACTATCACATCTTTGGGCATTGGAGCATTTCAATTATGTACATCATTAACAGCCGCGACTTTAGGTACAGGAATAATCACAATGGGAAATACTTGTTTTCAAGGTTGCACAGCATTAACCGCCATTTTTATTCCAAATTCAACCACAACATTGGGAAATGGTGTGTTCAATTCGTGCGCAGCATTGGCAACGGTTACTGGAGGCGTAAACATAACAACCATGGGGATATCCTGTTTCACATCAACTGCAATCACGTCATTCACGATTCCGTCCACATTAACAGTCATACCACAATCGTGTTTTCAAAATTGCACAGCATTAACATCCATTGTTATTCCAGCCAATATCACAACCATTTCTGCAAGCGCATTACGAACGTGCACAACCTTGTCTTCTGTGACTTTGTATTATGGACTAACAACCCTTGGAGACGCTGTGTTTCGTGATTGTCCAGAATTGACATCTCTTGCCATTCCCGGAAGTGTTACGACCCTAGGAACCGATTGTTTCCGAGGAACCACGTTGTTAACAACCCTCATTTTTTACGGGCAATCGGCTCTGACGTCTATTTCCACCGGAACATTTACGAACAATGTCAACCCTATCGCAGTATATTATTATCAAACAGCGGATTCCAGCGGACTAAGTTCCGCGTCTCTCAGTTTGCAATCTCAATATCCTGTCGGCACGACGTACACTTATTATGATTACAAAGCCATGCCGACTCTCGGAGGATTTGCAGATGTTGACAAAACTTATGGAGATCCACCTTTTACATTGACTCAACCAACCACGAACAGCACAGGCACCTTTAGTTACACATCTAGTGACGAAGATGTCGCAACAATTGCTGGTGCAGTTGTTACTTTGCTTTCTCCTGGAGAGAGTGTCATCACGGCTGACCAAGCGGCTTCGCCGGATTTTCAGACATCCAGCATCCCTATGACTTTGACTGTGGATGATCCGGTGTGTTTTCCTGCTGGAACTCCCGTCGATACCGACCAAGGCGCTATATCTATCGAGAAAATAATTCCCGGTGAACACACCATCCGAGGTAAAAAAATTATTCGTGTTGTTCGAACGATTAATCCAGATTCGATTTCCGTCAAAATATATCCAGGAGCATTTGGCAAAAACATGCCGCATTCGACAACAATTATCAGCAAACATCACGGAATTTTACTCGAATCTCCTGTGTTTGGTGGGGGTAGCGCGGGTGGTGTGGAAGATGGTCTGCGATTATGGCGAGCCCACGAACTTCCTAAACACAATCGAGCTGTTGTATTTGCGAATATTCAGTCAAAATCGGCGTTTTACAATGTTTTGTTGGAAGATCACACGGTCATGATTGTGAACGGACTTGTTGTGGAAACATTAGATCCCAACCACTTGCTCGCCAAAAAGTATACCCGAGAACAAAAATACGTTGAAAGTTCTGTGATATCGGATGCACGCGCGCTGTTGACTGGAGTTTAAGTTTGCGTGCAATATTTACTTTTTATTTCTTGCATTCTTCTCTCTTTCTTCTGTTTTGTTCTGCATTGGCAGAGAGAACCGGAAATAATGCAAAGGAAAACTCAACAATTCAGTTTCACTAATTTGTTGGCGTTCGCGGAAAATTTTTCTCTCGATCGCAACATTTGATTTACTTTATCTTCTGTTTTGGTGACCACAACACATACATTTGTTTTTCTTCTGTTCGACAGCGGTTACAAACAGAAGAAAATAGAAAAAATACACTCACTTTACAACTTTCACAGTCAACCATAGTCGACAATTACGCAAACGTATTGCAAGGCACATTATGATTTCCGCACCATTGCATGAGTTTTTGCATATTTGCGGCGCGAATAGCTTTTAATGCTGTGTGTGAATTTTTCGATTGTTTGCTTGCTGCCGCGGCATCTGTGTCAACGGCTGTAATAATTGAATTCATATAATTAATCTGACTTTTAGCCATAATTAACTGATATTCGTCGTATTTGTTTTTGTATGCCAGAGGTACATCTAAATTTCCAACGGTTGTCAACCGAGGAGGCACACTTTCAGGACATTTATTTACACACACCAAATAATACGCAAACGCAGATGGGTTACATGTTAGAGGTTTTACGATATATACAGAAGAATATGCTACAGACAGGGCAAAAGTTAACTGAAGAGATACATAAGTTGGTTCTATTTGCATTTGAATAATGCAGTTTCCGCCTACTAGGGTGTCTTTTAGCGCGGGTTTCAATACACTGTAGGGGTGATAACTTTCATCATCCACTGAAACCCATGTTAACTCTTTCGGTGGGTGTTCATCCTTGTTGTTCAAACAATGCCAATCTATCCGGAAATCTTCGACTTTAAACAGAGTTGGTGGAGGCACGGGTTCCCAATCATCATGGCAAAGAGCAAACCCCAAGTCTCGGTTAAATATCAAAATAACTGCATTATTTATGCTCTTCGCGGTGGCTTCCAAGTTACGTGTGTACAAAATCGCAAACATTTCTTTTATTTTGTAATCCCGGTCACCGCGACTATCATAGTAATTATTATTAAAATGTTTATTCACTTCTTTGAGTATTTGTTTCACATTTTCTTTTACAGCCTCATCCTCAGAGGCTTCATGACGAGTAATGTAATGATCATAGGCTTCTTCGCAATATTCTTGTTTAACAAGTGCGGTCGTTAGATCCACGTATTTTATGGGAATGCTAAATCTAGACACAGTTTCATCTATCATGTACTCCAGATCCGAGACATATATTGGCACGGTTCTTGGCAATTTGTGTTTTATTTTGTATCTGTTCATAAAGGCTTTTACCAATTTTTGTGGAACCACGTGCGGATATTCCGCCTCTGGCGGTGCGGTTGACACAACAGTTGGTTGAATGTCCTCGGGTTGCGCAGCGTCGGTCGCCGTATCTGGAACCGTTTCAATAGGAATATTCAAATTTCGGAAGAACAAATCGTACAAATCTTTGACACTATCGCACGATTGATTTAGTTTATTTATCCGAGTATTTGGCAAAATTGCTCCCCATTTCAAACATTCTTCGATTGTTATTCCAATGGAATTATTCATATATCTTTTGTCAACATCCACGATGATGGACGCCAATATCGCCGTTACTTGTTCAGGAGTAATAACAACCGATGTATCATGTAACAATCGTCTGTATAATTTATTCATAACTTTACTGGATTTTTCATAGGTTCCATTCACGGCTTGTTTGAATTCTTCCAATAATTCTTCAAATGGAGGTAACGACGCAGACACATGTGCCTCGGACGGCAATATCTCGTCCAGTTTTTCCGCGTAATTCGCAGGATATAATGTCGAAAGAATGTCAATCAAATCGTAATACTCTTCCGTGCGTGTAGTGGAAGATGTAATGGCGGAGCCGTCGCTGGCATCAGATGCAACAGACAAGTTACCACTGTATCCAAAGGGAGCATGAGCCGGTGATGTTGGCACATTATGAGCTTCGGGTGTGCGACATTTTCGGAGTTGATTTGATAATTTGCGCTGATATACAACCGCGGATGTTGGTTCAATTCTGTAACTGTTGTAATTTGCATGTTGATCACATAAAACGGTCGCGGAATTGTATTTTGGTAAAGGATACCAATGTCCTGGCATGGCTTCTTTTACCGCGCGAGAATAATTCATTGTTGCAGCAGATGACGATGATGCCGCTAATGCAGAAGACGACGATGGTAATTTGGTAAATATATTCATAGAACTTATTTCAAGGATGCACACATTTATCGTGGTATTTTTATCTCATTTTTTGTAGGGAACCTGGTTCCCGGAAAATTTTTCTCTCGATCGCGACCAATTTATTTTTTTTTCTGTGGTTGGTGGCGAAAGAGAGAACAGAAGATAATACTAAGGAAATGAATTGCCAACAATTCGGTGGAACTGAATTATTGGCGGTTCCCGGAAAAATTTTCTCTCTTTTGCTACCAGTTAATTCATTATCTTCTGTTGTTGGTGGCGAAATAACAGGAGCCGTTTTTACTCTATAAAAAGTATATGGCACAACCAGAACAAACAGAATTTATACAACAATTTCAAACAAGCATGCAACAATTGCGGGATGCCAACACCGCTGCTGACACAAATCGTCAACAAAACTTGGCGTTTAATGCAACTTTAACAGATCGGCTGCGATCAATCAATACTCAATTAGGGCAATTGCGGGAATTGATCCAAAGATTTCGAGAACAGGCAACGCAAATTCGCGACGAAATTCAAGATAATCAAGCCGTGGTACAAGACAACACAGAAGAATTGCGTGACCTTCAGGATAGATTGCAACAACTTACCCAAGAAAACGAACAATTACGCGCGACCATTGCTCAACGAGAGGGAGAAATTGCCGAATTAGAGCAACAAATACAAACACTTAACGGAACATCAGCGGATCAAGTTCAACGAATTGCCGAATTACAGAACCAGTTAGATGGATGTAACCAACAGAGAGAAAATTTAGAACGTCAAAATACCGCATTACAAGAACAATTAAATGCGAATACTACGGATGACAGAGTGCGAGCTCAAACCGAAGAAAACGAAAGATTGCGGCGAGAATTGGCTGCAGAAATCCAGAAATGCACAGATGAAAAGACCCAATTAAATGAACAAATTGCTGCAGCTGGAAAACAAACCGCCGAATTACAACAACGAATTAATGAACTAGAACGCCAAAATCTGGATGATGTTTCAGAAACAAGCTCTGCCTCGGGTACGGGAACAAGCTACGCAACCGCTGCAGAAGATTATAATGAACGGGCAGGGGAATTGCAAAATGAAATCCGAGAACTTACCGAGAGAAACCAAGAATTGACTGGACAAATGCAACAAGCCATGCAAAGTATGAATCAAGCCGCTGCAACACTCAACAACATGGCTATTTCCGCGCCAAATGCCGAAACTCGCCAAATTATCACAGATTTATTGAACCAAATAATGACTTCTCTCGCAGGCGCAACTGAGGATATAAATCAACCACCACCCGCGCCTCCCACCGTGCCACCCGCGGCTCCCACCACATCGCCATCCGTTATGCCAATGTCTTCTTCCACATCTGCTGCGCCATCTGCAACATTATCACAACCAGCGCCATCCTCGGGATTAACAACGGCAATTAATGCCATGTCTTCTGTGCCGCAAACGATTCCATCAAATCCCGGTGATGTACGTGTTCCTGGTCCGTTGCCTCATAATGAACCCACAATAATTCCTCAGTATGTAGCAGATGAAAACAATGCTTCTGCTGCAGTTGCACCACCAACAAATAACACAATTATACCAAAATTTGGCAAAACATTGGGACAAATTAAAAGTATGTTAGCTGCGAAAAATTCTCAAATCCTAAAAAACAATCCAAATTATGAAAATAATAATTATAAAAGAGCATTGGACAGACTGAACATTGCCGATACAATGGAAGCTATTGATGCATCATTGAATGGGTTAACTTTAACCAGCAATGGACAGGGATTCAAAGGCGGAAGTGTCAGCGGCAGAACTCGTCGCAAAACAGGAGGATTCAAATACAATAAACTGACAAAACGCAAAAATTTAAGAATGGACACATCTTTGTCTGCGACAACATCATCCATAAATAGTCGCAAATCCAGCAAACGAAAAACGTCTCATCCAGCTCCGTCCGGATGGTGGTAATCGCACCAAAAATTTTTCTCTCGACCGCGACCGCGACCGATTTATCTTTTTCTTCTGTGTATGCCGGGAGTAAACGGTAAATAGTATTTTCTTCGGTTCTTTCTTTTGTCGCCAACACAGGGGAAATGGAATGTCTTAATCACGATCGAGAGAAAATTTTTTCGGGAACGCCAACAATTTGGTGGTACTGAATTATTGTTAATTTATTTTCTGTTTTGTCGCCAACACAGAAAATAATGAAACCCTGGTCGCGATAGAGAGAAAAATTTTCTGGGAACGCCTATCCTTGGTTCCCTACACTCAGACATACAACGATTTATTTGTTACAACATGTTTCATGACGAGCCCCGGGACTTGTGAAACTGTGTGTAATAATTTGATATTGCCGATGTACTCTGCAGCCATTTCAACTTCTCGGCAACTATTTACAATTTTAAGCATACTTTTAACAAAATCTCCCAAAAACACAGAAGATGTTTGAATAACTATTTTACAGGATTCTTCTGTTTTACATGCACACCATTCCCCTACCATCGCAGCAAATTCCACAGACAATTCGTCGCTACGGTTGTTGACAACCCCGGGACAACACATGGCTTCCATGGCTGATCGGGCAAATTCCAGAATATGCACAGGAACAATTGTGTTGGTTTCTTCCGACGCCATCGACGAGTCGGTGTCTCGCATCCGAAAATCTATAAACAATGCCAATAACATGGCGATTTCTCTCGCAGAGTATGTTTGGAATTCTTCTGACATGACAACCCATGCCATTAACGTTCCAGGTATTTCGTGGAATTTCGTGGCAAGAATCCCAGAAGTTGTTATTGAGATTGCATTTGTTTTTGTGGCTGCTGTCACCGCAAGAAATCCTTTTGTTTGCAAATATCGAATCCTTATTTGCAAGCTTTGTTCCATAAAATACCGCGTACTTTCATATTCCCGGCGATGTTGTTCCAATTCGGTTTTTTTGCTTTGCAAGTTCAAGGCTTTTAACGCGATTTTGTCTAAATCTTTGGCTGTGGACGATTTGCGCACCCGCGAGTTATGTTTGGATTTACGCGTGATTGTGCATCCTTCCAATGATCGCCTTAATTTTTCCATATCTTGTTTTTCCGCAATCATTTTACTCACCATTTGTTGGTCGTCGGCATCTAACATGTTCATTTCCTCTGTTAATTCTGCGTGTTCCGCGGCATAGTTTTGTTCAGCCGCCGCCAATTTTTCCGCGTCTCCCCGACAACAGTTGACAATATCCGCATATTTCATTGTGTTTTGCATACCTTTTTCTAATTCCTCTATTGTAATGGGTGTCGTTGTGTCAGATGCGGCACTGGCAGCACACATTGCCAACACAACTTCTGCATCAATCCGAAATTTGGACAACAAGGTTTGAGACATTCCAAACATCATGCGCCGAATTTCCTCTATATGACTGCTACCACCGCCACCCCCGCCATAACAGGAGAACAAATTGGTTAAATGAATTACATGTCCAACCGTGTCTAATCCAAGTCTGCCAGCTCGTCCAGCAGATTGTATGTATTCATGGCTTTGTAGGAAACGGTTTACCATGCCGCCACCAACACCTGCACTGGACGCATATTTACACACATCTGTAAACAACGTCGTTTTCACAGGCAAATTCACTCCGACACTGATGGTTTCTGTGCAAAACAGAAGTTTAATGTATCCACGCGCAAACAATATTTCCACCATTTCTCGCAATATCGGAATCATGCCTGCATGATGGGTTGCGACCCCTTTCCGAAGCAAGCCAACCAACGCGGTGTATTCCGGCAATCGCATATAATCTTCAAAATTCGGTAAACGACGAACAATTTGCTCGCATTCTCGATCAATCATATACGGAACTTTGCTGTCGAATTCCAGGAGTGGCACGGTTATTTGGCTGGCATATTGTTCCAATCGTTTCCTGGAAAACACAAAACACAACGCAGGAGTCATTTCATGTTCTGTGATATATGCCGCTGCCTGATTCAACACAAATGCCGCGGTTGGTTTTACCGCAGCTTTTGCCACCGTGCCGAGAAATTTTTCGACTCGTTTCAGCGCGATTTCGTCCAGTTGCGGCGCCTGCGCGCCCCCACTGGGGGCGCGCAGGAGAGGAACCAGCCGATTTTTGACAGCATTCAATTCCGCCAGGATCGTCTTGTCTTTGATGTGTTTTCCAACAGCTCCTTCTGCAACCGTAACAAAGGCATAATGATGCAATGGAACTGCGCGATCTTGGCGTTGGGTTAACCAAACCTCTCTTCCAGATGAAGTGGCGGCGGTAGCGCCTGCGGAGCGATGTTCCAGCCATTCCGCAAATCTTTCTGGACCTTGCAAGGTGGCAGATAATCCAATGATTTGGACATGTTCTGGCAAATGCATCAAACATTTTTCCCACACATGCCCTCTGTCTGGATCATTGATGAAATGAATTTCGTCAAACACCACACAACCGACCTCTGTTTGTACGTCGACATCCAGATCCCCTTTTGTCGAGGATGACCCGGACCCAGCAGGTTGCAACAATTTGTTTGTTAAAATTTCCGTTGTCATGATCAATACATCTGCGTTTGTATTAACTTTGATATCTCCTGTTACCAATCCGAACGATATGTCTGGATATTTCGCTGTAAATGCCGCGAATTTTTCGTTCGACAAAGCTTTCATAGGGGTTGTGTATATGGTTTTTTTCCTTCCTTCTGTTGCCAGCGCACCGCCGGCAGCCCTGGCATAATGCTGAAAAGCAAATTCTCCTGGAACAGTTTTACCGGAACCTGTCGGAGCACATAACAACACGTGTTTTCCAGACAAAATCCCTTCTATTGCCCATTTCTGAAAATCGTGCAGTTCATAGGTATAACCAAATGCTGCAAATTCCTCTGAAGTCATGTTTCCCGTGTATGCAAGTGGACAAATTTTAACCATGTTTCTCTCTCGAATGCGCACAACTGTGTATGTATCAGCTCAGTTGAGTTTCAATTGTTTCATTTTTTCTTCTGTTGCACACGATTGGAGAAAAAAAAGAAAAAACGGTTGGTCGTTTGTTTTCTTATTTATGTTGTTTATTCTGTTTTACATGCATGTTTTCGGTTTTCTATTTATAGCGTAGTTTATGGCATGTTTGTTGCAGCCAATGTAACAAAATCTCCCCGAGATGTCACCCTGGTGTACCCCAAATCTGTCAATATGACTTCCAATGCATCTGCTTCTGCTATGGCTCCGCGAACACGCGCAAAACTGATGACAACTTGTGCGCGTTCTTCTGCAGTCATAGCCGCAAGCAACCAAGCAATCGTGTCGGATTGACCCATTAATCCGCAGAAGTTCAAATAAAACAACTTTCCTCCTGGTTTTAATGTCCCGCGTTCTGCGCAAGTCGACAAATATTCCAATATGTTTGATTTGCACGGCATTGCAGACGGCATAGTTTTTTGGTGCCATGCATGAGTTGTTTCGTCTATTTCGTGGATCAATATTTCTGTTTTTGCAGGCAATGCTGCGGACAAACGAACCGCACATCGTCCATGCCCATCCATTAAATTCACCTGTTTTGTGCCGAGTTTTTGGGATAATTTTACAATAAATTCCATGCGTTCATCTAAATCGTCTTCGTGAGAACTACCCATTGCATCCACATTTAACAACGCCTGCGGTCCTGCACCGAAAAGTTGACAATATTGTTTTCTGCTAATATTTTTAGGAATTGGCAACAAATTTAACATGGCTGTTTGCAATATACTTGGTTGCAACTTATTGGCGGATTGAACACAAGATCTTTTCATTCCTTTCATAAGATTTGTTCCAAATGCTGGTGGTACAGGGTCGCGTTTTTCCAATATGGCTTCCAAATTTGGACACCAAATCAACAACCGATTCACATGATCTCTGGCATACTGCGACTCTAAGTGACAGGTTACTTCTACAGTTCTCTGATATCTGGACAACATTTCGATTCTTGCGTTCAACGTTTGGTTTGGACTAATAATTGTGCAAATGTAAAATTCCCGGAAATTATTTTCAGTTTTTCTTTCGTTGCTGCGAAAAATGTTCAATACGCTCCAGTCGGGAATCAACCCGCGCCGCATCCGTTATTCAATTACCATTGGCACAGAAATACCTGCGCAATATTCCGCTATGCGTGTCATAACATCCACCCCTATATATCCCATGCCAACCATCGCGTGCCGATCTTTTTTACTTCCGCAACAATCCGCGGAATCATTGTAATGAACCAGGCGCAATATACCTGCGGCATGTGTCGCCTGTAAATATTCCACTGGGTCATGTCCGTTGGCAAACACATGACAAGTATCCACACATGCCGCAATGTTTGGCGACCCAAATCCCGCGATAAATCCGATATATTCTTCCTGTGATTGCAAAGTTTCTGTGCCTTGTCCAGCAGGAGTTTCCAACAACAGCGGACAATCTGGAGTGGCACTTGGTAAAATGGCTTCCAAAGTTAATCGCATTCTTTCGACTCCTGCAGCATATGTCTGAGTTGTGTGTTTGCCTACATGAACAACCACTCCTCTGGCACCCAATGTCGCGCTGATTCGCAGAAGTTTGTCCAAATACGTTACATGCCAATTATCTGTTTCTGCTAACCCTGGGTTGGATAAATTCAACAAATATGGGGCATGAACAAACAATTTGATTCCGTGTTCTGTGATATAACTTGCAGCTGCTGCCAAATCTGCGTCTTTCACAGATAAATGCGTGGATTTGTTGCCCGAAAGGAATATTTGATAGGGCTCGTTTGGTGTCATGGCGGTCACGGTTTCCAACAAGGTTGGTGCTTTGTGAACATGTTTTCCAATATGATACTCAGAGAGAAGGTAGTGGGTGGAAATCATGGTCAACATTTTCGGTATATGTACTCCAGATCCGCCCCCGGTTGTTGCAACAGTCGCCGCCATTTTGCTGCGATATTTCGCGTTTTTTTCCAACAACAATTTGCGAAATTGGTCTCGTTGCACCCAACCATCCGCAGACACATCAAACGTCAACACACATTTCTGCAATGGCAACACTAACATGGCTGTTTGATATTCCGTTGTCATCGGTGGCGTTGCCGAGATAGCCGCATAGGAAAACAATTGCAACACAAAATACAAATAATCCGCCCCGAGTTTGGAGGTGGTTTTGACTTCCAACACCGTGGGGTTTTCTGCAGTGGTGGCGACGTCCGCGACGGCATCCGGATGACCCTGCAAAGTTCCACACGCAGTGGTCAGTTCCACGTCTCGCCGCAAGGTCGCAAATGGCAACATGGCGCGAGTTGCCTGGATTTTTGCGATATAATCCGCAGTTGTTTTACTTTTTCTGATTTTCGCGACAGTTTCCGCAGGTATTATGCGTCCGGAACCACACGCCGTTTGATATTCTTCTGTCACACAGGCTATTACCGTGTCCACGGTTATGGGAATTTCTTTCGGCAACAATACCAATCTTTCTGTTGCCAATCCAACAATAGAATGTTTATATTGGGGCAATGCTGCTAATATTGCAGCTGGAAAGGCGCCTTTGGGGTCTATGTTTTCTGGTAATACCCCAGCAGATGGTGGTAATAATTTAGCCAAAGCTTTCCTTCCTGGAATGTGAATGGCATCCAATAATTCTCTGACTCTTGTGGGTTCTGTCATGTTGCGCGCGTTGCACTTGCGTTTAAGTTTTTATTTCATTTCAACTTTAGTAGGGAACCAAGGTTCCCCTACGACCCCTCCTTTTATTGTTCTAAGCGGCGGGGGCAAGCCCCGCTCGCCTGGTCAATTGAAGGCACCTTTCGCTGACAAACAGGAGAAACTGCCAACAATTTAGTTACACCAATTTGTTGGCGACACATCTCCCGTTCTCTCTGCCGAAACAGAAGAAAAAAGTAATTAAATAATCAAAATTGAGAGACCCTTGCCACAAACTGGTGAAACCAAATTATTGGGGATTTATCTTCTGTTCACTCCTGTCGAAACAGAAGAAAAAAGTAATTAAATAATCAAAATTGAGAGACCCTTGCCACAAACTGGTGAAACCAAATTATTGGGGATTTATCTTCTGTTCACTCCTGTCGAAACAGAAGAAAAAAGTAATTA
>SXGT01210599.1_pt1 | contig 16086 bp, 12 predicted proteins | sample 3176221 | NCBI WGS metagenome assembly SXGT01 (sample SAMN11356862, study PRJNA531348) | freshwater metagenome | isolation source: freshwater sample F1-120 | place: China: Fuxian Lake, Yuxi | collected 2017-12-25
GCACTTGATATGGGAGACCTGAATCGACTGGCCGATGAGTTTGCCTTGAGTGATCGTCAGCTTCGTCGCATTCTTGAGAGCACATTCGGCGTTTCGCCTGTCCAACTTGCGCAGACGAATCGACTGCTGCTCGCCAAGAGACTGCTAACCGAAACGACGCTCAGCGTGAACGATGTCGCGACTGCGGCGGGATTTGGGAGTTCTCGCAGACTTAATGCCCTGCTCAAAGAAAGATATCGATTGACTCCATCATCTATTCGCCGTTCTGCGGGAGACGCTGTACCACATACTGGAGATTCGATTGAAGTCGCGTTGGCATTCAGACCACCATTGGCATGGGAGCACTTGCTCGACTTTCTTGCGGGGAGAGTCATTGCCGGCGTGGAGGCACGCACCGCCAGGGGATACGCCCGAACCGTGAACACGGGAATGCGGAAGGGATGGCTCGAGGTCTATCTCAGGGACGAGCATCATATCGGCGTGCGACTTTCTCATTCGTTGATTGCAGACCTGCCGCGGATATTGGCGAATGTGCGTGATGTATTTGACCTTGAGGCAGAGCCGATGCAGATTGATTCGCACCTAAGCACATCGCCAGTCTTGCGCAAGATCATCGCAAGTTGTCCGGGAGTACGTGTGCCTGGTGCATTCGATGCGTTTGAAATTGGCCTGCGCACCGTGCTTGGACAGCAGGTTTCTGTTGCCGCTGCCACTACGATTTCCGGAAGATTCGCCGCGAGATTTGGCGAAACTATGGAAACTCCCGTAGACGGACTGAGCGTGTTGACCCCAACAGCGGAACGAGTGGCATCGCTTTCGCTTGAACAGATTCGAGACTGCGGCTTACCCACATCGCGCGCTCAATGTGTCCTGGACCTGGCACGAGCGTTTGCAGATCGCCGCTTGAATGTCACAGCGGCAAGCGATCCAGCGGAGATCATGGAGCAGCTTCAATCGATCAAGGGCATTGGCCCCTGGACCGCGAACTACTTTGTGATGAGGACGATGCATTGGCCAGATGCATTTCCAGAATCCGATCTGGGAATCCTCAAGGCCCTTAAGACAAAAAGCGGCGCGGATGCCGCGAAAATTTCGCAGGCGTGGCGTCCCTGGCGGGCATACGCCACCATGTATCTATGGAAAGGTCTGAGCAGCAAGGAGAGCGACGCATGATTACATATTTTGATATAGTCAAAAGTCCAGTCGGACCTCTCACCTGCGCAATGACAGACAACGCGCTCGAAGGGGTGTACTTTGAACACGAGCCGGACACCTTGCTTGAGCTGCGAAAAGACTGGACTAAATCCACAACCAAACTCAGCGCGGTCAGCGGTCAACTGAAGGAGTACTTCGCTGGATCGCGGCGGAAGTTTGACATTCCACTGCATACCCGCGGCACAGCGTTCATGGAATCTGTTTGGGCGGCACTGCGCACCATCGGATATGGAGAAACCTGGAGCTATGGCCAACTCGCCAAACAGATCGGAAATGCGAGCGCATCCCGAGCCGTCGGCCTTGCCAATGGCCGCAACCCGATCTCAATTGTGGTCCCCTGCCATCGAGTCATCGGGGCCAATGGAACTCTCACTGGATTCGGCGGCGGAATAGAGCGAAAGAAGTGGTTGCTTGAATTTGAGGCACGAAACGTAGGAAAGCTGCTGAAGTTCTAGCCTCTGCCTTTGTGCGCTATGACAATTCAACAAGTGACACTCCAAGGCCACCTCAACCTAATACGGCCTTTGTCAAACTCCCCATTTCCTTTCTTGGTGGCATTGATCATTTGGGCGCGGCTGGTTATGGGACGTGTCATGGCCGCGTGATGCCTGTCAGGGTGACTTGTTTTACTTTTCAACCAGATTCGTGATGTCCCCCGAAAGCGAGATTCGCTGTGATGGAAGGACCGGCGGAAAACACAAGCGGAGGATTTCGCAACGAGCGGAAACTCTGACGTTGGAAGTTTTTCGATTCCGTGCCGCGGTTTTGCATGGAGAATCACCATGTCTGGTCAAGCCACAATCCGGTTGATTGCATCTCTCGCCGTTCTTGTTTTCGGAAACGTCTTGTCTGCCGGTCCACTTAATCCACCCGGCGGCCCGGTTACCTCCACCACAAAGAGCTTGGGAGAAGTAGAGCCGCGAGTTGCAGTTAGCCAATCCAACACACCCGGTAATGCCACAAGCCTTTACAGAATCACACAACCTGGTTCGTATTACCTGACTGGGAACATCACTGGAATATCTGGGAAACACGGAATTGAGATAGTCGCAAGCGGCGTCAATTTGGACCTCAACGGGTTTGAGTTAGCTGGCGTAGCAAGCCCGAACATCTGTGACGGCGTACGAACAGGAGTGAACGGATTGTCGAATATCGCGGTGGTCAATGGCACAATACGGAATTGGGGAAATGGAATCAGATTGGACAACTTTCCCGTACAAGGTTGCCGCATAGAAGACATTCGAGCAAGCAACACCGTTTTCAATGTCGGTGCGGGAATCTCCGCAATCATCTCCAGGGTTTCCACACTTGGTGGTGAATACGGAATCTACGCTCAGGATGGTTCAACGATCTCAGATTGCTCGGCACGGAACGCGAGCGAAATTGGAATTGCCACACTTTCAAGCGGCAATGTTACACGGTGCTCTGCGCATAGCTGCCAATTCGGAATCACCGTTGGAAACGCCAGCACCGTAGCACATTGCTCAGCGAATTCGAATGTACTTCAAGGGATCTATACAGGTTTTGGCTGCACAATCTCAAACTGCTCAGCCTATTCAAACGATCTCGAAGGCATCCTCACTGGTCCTGCATGCATAATTCAATCGTGTACAGCCGCACTAAACGGAACGCACGGTATCCAAACCAGTGATGGATGCATAACCACCAACTGTTCGGCGGCGGTGAACGAGGAAAGTGGAATTGTCGTGGCTACTGGTTGTTCAGTCATCGAATGCAACACCCGAGCAAACGAATTCAATGGCATTCAATGCATCGACAAGTGTGTGATTCGAGGCAATACCGCTTCAGATGAGGGACTTTTCCTAGGCGGTGCCGGCATCAGTGTCAACGGAAGTGCCAACCGCATCGAAGGCAATAACAGTGCGGGCTCTTTCTGTGGCATTGAAGTGACGGCAACCGGCAACATCATTATCAAGAATACATGTCGAGGCAACTCTATCAACTGGGATGTCATCGCCGGCAACGTCATATTGGTTGTCCCAGCGGCGTACTCAGGAGCAGGCGTGTTCGGCAATTCTGGCGGCAATGCCCCAGGGTCAGTCGACCCAAACGCCAATTTTTCCTACTAGGACTCAATCGATGAACTGCAAAGGAACCCTCCCAGGAATTAACACTAGCCAACCAAGGCCAATTATTATGCTGCACACACTCACCGTTTGGTCGTCCCGCATAGTTCTGGTATCACTCACCTGCACCTTCTGCAGAGCCGCTAAGGCTCAAACAAATGTCGATTCCGTCAACAAGAACTCCTGGAGCGAGAACTGCGGTTGGATGAACTGGCGTGACTCCGGCGATCCGTCAGGGTCACAGGGCGCCCTCATCGCCGGATCGTTCATGTCAGGAATGATCTGGCATGAGAACACTGGATACATCAACCTCGGAGACGGAACTCCAGTAGATGGTGTCGCATATGCCAATTCTTCGGGCACTGATGCTGGCGTGAACATTCTGGGTGACAATCGCCTGGGGGGATTGGCCTGGGGAGAGAACATTGGCTGGATCAACTTTGGTCCGCACGCGACATTGCCCGGTGCACAACAAGCTCGATTGGACCCTTCAGCAGGTCGGCTCCGAGGGTTCACCTGGGGTGAGAACATCGGTTGGATCAATCTCGATCATTCGACCCATTTTGTTGGGATCGAGTGCACAGCAGATTTCAACCAGGACGGCTTTGTCGATTTTTTTGACTACCTCGACTTTGTCGATGCGTTCTCATCTGAATTAGCTGCCGCGGATTTCAACCAGGATAACCAGATTGACTTCTTTGACTATCTCGACTTCGTTGATGCATTCAGCATCGGATGTTGACCGTAATTACAACACGCATCTCACACTCAACACAGATGGAATTCATGCACACTCAATTGCCTTCCAGGAGTTTCAACTTGCTTACACGAAGAACCGCAGCTCTGACACTTTCACTGGTTGCACTGTTCATCACTGGCGGTCTGTTGTATGCCGGGCCGCTAAACCCTCCCACAGGTCCCATCACATCAACATACAAGACTCTTCAAGAGGTTGAGCCGCGTATTGCATTAAGCTCGGTCAATACGCCCGGCGACGCCAACAGCGTCTTTAGAATCACGCAGCCAGGTTCGTACCACCTGGCCGACAATATCTCGCCTATTTCGGGAAAGCACGGCATCGAGATCGCGGCGAGCAACGTGACAATTGACTTGAACGGATTTGAACTTCTAGGTGATCCAGCATCAGGCGATCTCGATGGAATAACGGTCGCGATTAATGGGTTGACAAATATTTCAATCTCGAATGGCTCGGTGCGCGGGTGGAGTGGCTTTGGAATCCAGTTGGGTACCGCCTCCGACTTCAGAATTGAGGAAATACTCGCTGAGGCTAACACCGGCGGCGGGATCTTCGTCGGCAATGGCGGTGCAATAACACGCTGCACAGCATACGGCAATGGGTACTCCGGCATTGTGGCTGGCGAAGGAAACATTATTTCCAATTGCTCGGCGCGCTTCAATCTCAATGATGGAGTTTCCACTGCCTCAAATTGCATCGTTACCAACTGCGCCTCCTACAACAACTATTGGGATGGAATCTCGGTTACTTTTGGATGTTCGATTACACTCTGCGCTACAAACGGCAACGTAAACGCGGGAGTGACTGCAAATGAAGACTCCATCCTATCTCATGTAACATCTGCCGGTAACAACACTGGAATTGCCGCATATGTTCGCTGCTCAGTCATCAACTGCGTCACTCAAAGTAATCATGTCAACGGTATCGTCTGTACGTCTGGTTGCGTAATCCGTGGAAATTCCTGCAACGACACCCACGGCGGCGATGGCGTTTCTGTCGGCATTCATGTAATCGGTTCTAACTGTCGTATCGAAAACAACAGTTGCATGACGAACGACTTGGGATTCCGGATCGAAAATCCTGGCAACCTCATCCTCAAGAACACTTGCTCAGGCAACATCACCAACTGGTCCATAGCGGCAGGCAATGCTCTTGGTCCAATTGTGGTTGCCTCGCCAAGTGCATCTCTCTTTTCCGGCGACAGTTCTCCGGAGTCCATCGGCAGTACTCACCCAAATGCCAATTTCACACGTTGATATCGCGCTCCCACCCTTTACTCAAAGGAACCCCGCAATGACAAACCGAAATACTCGCACTCGTTCAATCGTCTTTCTTGCCGCAACAGGTCTACTTCTCACAGGGGCGATGCTCTATGCCGGCCCTCTGGTTCCGCCTGCTGGCCCGGTCTCTTCGACCTATAAGACACTTCACGAGGTTGAGCCGCGGAAGGCTATCAACACAATCAACACTCCCGGCGATAGCAACAGCACGTTCAGGATTACGCAACCTGGCTCTTATTACCTCACACGCAACATCAATGGCGCCCCTGGCAAGCACGGAATCAAGATCGAGGCCTCTGGCGTTACCGTCGATCTCAATGGGTTCGACGTCGTAGGTTTGACAAACACAGGGGGTCTTGTTGATGGAGTGCGAGGGGTCAGTCCCTACAGCAGCATCAAGGTGATCAATGGTTCAGTCCGGAATTGGGGCTCGGATGGAATAAACCTCTTTGATGTTACCAATTCCGTTGTCGAGGAAGTGCTTGCAAGCGGCAATGGGAGCAATGGCATTTCAATCGGCATTTGTAGCACAATCTCGAACTGTTCATCGATGGCGAACACTGGCTACGGGATTCGCCCCAACGCCAATTGCACCATTTCGAACTGCGCTGCGACTGAGAACACGCTCGATGGAATCGGCGCAGTCGGGGCTTGTGTCATCAGGGAATGTGCAGCATCTCAAAACCGCAATGGAATCAGAGCCTTTATCGGCGCGACAATCGACAACTGTTCCGCCGGCTCAAATTCCATCAATGGGATAAAAGTCTCTCTTGATTCATCCGTTGCCTCCTCGTCCGTTAGAGGCAACGGTGCTTCGGGAATACAAGTTGAAGTCTCCGACTGCCAGATCACCGATTGCACTGCCCAGTATAATTCCCAAAATGGAATCTGGTGCGACGATAATAACGTCATTCGCGGCAACACCTGCGACATGAACGGCTTTCCAGGGACCGGCGCAGGGGTTTTTGCAGTTGGGGATAGAAACCGAATTGAAGGCAACAACTGCACAGGTGGCAGTCGCGGCATTGATGTCGTCGGGATAGACAACATCATCGTCCAGAATACCTGCCGCAGAAACCCAATCAATTGGAATATCCAGGCAGGTAACTCCTACGGCCCCACGGTTGTCACGCCGGGCGGAGCCAATGTCTTTGGCAATTCTGCTCCCGATACCCTCGGCAGCACTCACTCCAATGCGAATTTTACATATTTTGTATATTAAATTACGTTTTGAAGGGACAGATATCATGTCAACACAATCACATATGACTATCGGCCTTTCTGTCTCAGCGTTGGCATTGCTCATCACCGGCGGCATTCTCTACGCCGGACCGATCAACCCACCCGAGCCATTCGTTGGTTCTACCGCTAAGACACTCAGCGAGATCGAACCACGAACCGCTATCAATGCCGCCAACACTCCCGGTGACACGGATAGTCTTTTTGTCATCACCCAACCCGGCTCATACTATCTGACCGGTAACATCACAGGCGTTGTGGGTAAACGCGGTATAGAACTTGCCGCGAGCGGCGTAACTCTGGACCTCAACGGATTTGAGGTCGTGGGTGTCGCGGGAAGCCTGGACGGCATTACCTCTGCAGGCGCCATCCTGCTGAACATCTCGATCAAGAATGGCTCGGTGCATGATTGGAGTGGAATTGGCATTGACTTGGGATTTGTTTCCAACTTCCGAGTGAAGGACATTCGCGCTGGAGGGAATGCCGGCCAAGGCATCAGCGGCGGGCATGGCGGCGTGATCACGAACTGCATCGCCTACGAGAATGAAAGCCACGGCATTCAGACACAGCGAACCACCTCCATTGACAACTGCTCCGCATTTTCGAACGTTCTAGATGGCATTTCCGCAGGCATTGACTGCACCATCACACACTGTGTTTCGAGTAACAACGACGAAAATGGAATCCTCGCCGGTGTCGGATGTGCAATCACATCATGTTCAACGTACGACAACACCAATGCCGGGGTGGTTGCGTATGAATGCTGTGTTATCTCAAACACCTCGGTCTCGTTCAGTTCGTACGGCATTCTCGCGTATTCCGGATGCACTATCCTCAACTGCACCGCCCAGCACAACTATGTCGACGGTATCAATTGTGTTGATGGCTGCGTCATCCGCGGGAATTACTGCTATTGGAATGGATACGGCGGAGGCTCTGGTGCGGGCATTCGTGTTACTGGGTTTGACTGCCGTATCGAAAGCAACAAGTGCTTTGCGGGCGCAACCGGCGTTGAAATTGAAAATCCAGGCAACATACTTTTGAAAAACACATGCTCTCTGAACTCTCCGAATTGGATAATCTCTCAAGGCAATGCATTTGGACCCATCGTAGTTACGCCCTATGGCGTCAGTGCCAGCGGCAACTCAGCTCCTGACTCATTAGGCACCAGCCACCCCAATGCGAACTTCACATATTGAACACACAAACAGAATTATTCGTTTTCTGAGGATCTCCGAAATGACAACCCGCAACACACGCCTTCGCACGGTCCTTTCCCTCACTGCATTCAGCTTGCTGATCACCGGTGCGCTGCTCTATGCTGGGCCGCTTCTCCCACCCTCTGGGCCAGCCTCCTCCACATACAAGACTCTTAGCGAAGTGGAGCCTCGCCGGGCGATCAACGAAACCAACACACCCGGAGACGCCGACAGCCTCTTCAAGATCACGCAACCCGGTTCCTATTACCTCACCGGAAATGTCTTCGGTACCTCCGGAAAGCACGGTATCAAAATCGAATCGTTCAACGTCACCATTGACCTCTGCGGATTCACTTTGTTTGGAATGTCGAGCGTAGGAGGTCTGGTTGATGGAATACACTGCTTCAACAACACTCACAGCATCAAGGTGACAAATGGCTGCATCCGAGGATGGGGCGAAGATGGTCTGGATCTGCTAAACGCACACACATGCTGCATTGAGTCTGTGCTCTCGAGCGAAAATGGAGGCGATGGCATCAAAGCTGGCAATAGCAGCACGATCTCGAATTGTTCGTCGAAAGCGAACGGCGCCTTCGGGTTCAGATGCCTGGATTCTTGCAGTTTGTCGAACTGCACAGCGCATTACAACACCGGGTACGGAATATTTGTGGACTACGGATGCGTCATTGCCGACTCTACAGCGTCTCACAATCTCGCGAGCGGAATCCATACCCGCGGCAACTCCACGATCTCGAACTGCGTTGCAAACGTTAACTCTCTTCACGGAATAAGCGCCAACTTCTCATCCAATGTCACGCTCTCCTCTGCTCGATCCAACGGCGGTGCAGGAATCAGCGTCAACTATTATGGACTGATCGCCGACTGCACCGCACAACTTAATTCTCAAGATGGTATTCGATGCATTAATGCATGTGACATCCGCGGAAACACCTGCGACAACAACGGCACCGGCATCGCCGTCTCAGGATTGGACAACCGAATCGAAGGCAACAACTGCACCCACGGCACTCGCGGCATCGACATCACAGGGTGGGCCAACGTCATAGTCCAGAACACATGCAGTGGAAACAATCTCAATTGGAATATCGCTCAGGGCAATAGCTATGGCCCAATTGTGGAAACACCTCCTGGTGCCAGCGTGCTCGGCAATTCCGCGCCGGAGTCGCTCGGCAGCACGCATCCCAACGCCAATTTCACTTATTGAACCCAGATCATACAAAGGACTTCCATCATGACCCCTCAGCACTCACCGATGACCTTTGGCCTTTCGCTCGCAACGCTCGGCTTGCTCATCACCGGCGGCATTCTTTACGCTGGCCCCCTCAGCCCTCCAGTTGGCCCGGTTACCTCAACCGCCAAGACCCTCGGTGAAGTTGAGCCGCGAATTGCCATCAACCAGGCAAACACCCCTGGCGCCCCTACTTCACTCTTCAACATTACCCAACCGGGTTCCTATTACCTGACCGGAAATATTTCGGTCGTCGGGAAGCACGGAATTAACATCCTTGCCAGCAATGTCACCATAGACCTCAACGGCTTTGAGCTACTCGGCTCAACGACTACGAGTGGCTTCGATGCGGTAGTCTGCAGCATCGCTTCCCAATCCAACATTACCGTGCTCAATGGTTCCGTCCGCAACTGGGGCCGGGATGGAATCAACTTAGGAGATTCTCCCGTTACCGGATGCCGCGTAGAGGGTGTGCGAGCAAGCGGCAACGCTCGCATCGGTATCTATGTCGGTACTTCTTCTCAGGTCTCTCGTTGCTTCGGCTCTGGTGGCGAATATGGAATCCTCACTCGTGGAAGTTCAACCGTTTCTGAGTGTACAGCCACCGCCGCCACCGTGGGTATCTATGTCGAAAGCGGCTCAGTCGTCAATCAATGCGCTGCCTTTGCATGTCAAGCATTTGGAATCCAGGCCCTCGCCGGCAGCTCGGTGACTAACTGCACTGCCTACAACAACGAAAATATCGGCATCTTGGTTGACCGCGGGGGTTTGGTCGCAGATTGCACTCTGCAAGACAACCTGGTTTGTGCAATCCAATGCGAAAGCCATTGCGTGGTCCGCGGCAACTCTTGCACAGAAAACGATGGCTTTTCAAGCACTTGCATTCTCGTGGGTGGAGAGAGCAACCGCGTAGAAAACAACTCCTGCGCTCGAGCTCGCTACGGCATTGCCGTCTATGGAACCGGTAGTGGTATCGGCCGCAAAAACATCATAATCGGAAATTCCTGTACCGACAACAATCTTGTTGGCGGGTGGGGAATCAGGATTTTCACAGGGGACAATCGAATAGAAGGGAACATCTGCAACAATGCCGAAGGTGGAATCTCCGTTTCAGGGACGCGAAACGTCATTGTCGGCAACAGCTGTTCGAACAACAGCCTCAACTGGTCGGTGAATCCGGGAAACTATTGCTTGGTCGTCCAAGGCATTCCCACCAACGCACTTATTAATGGGAATGCCGGCGGTGTATCCCCTGGCTCCAGCGACCCCAACGCAAATTCTTCTTTCTAAGTTGCTTACCGCACTTTTTTTGCTAGATCAAACCTCGATTCTGGAGAATCCTAATGCCCCACCAAATCGCCCCATCCCGGAACATCCTCTCGCTCTCCGCACTTGCTTTGCTCATTACGGGAGGCCTTCTCTACGCTGGTCCGCTCACTCCACCCGCTGGACCAGTTGCGTCGACTTCTAAGACTATTGGTGAAGTTGAGCCGCGAATGGCAATCAATTCAATCAATACTCCCGGTGACAGCGACAGTCTCTTCAAGATCACCCAGCGCGGTTCGTATTACCTGACCGGGAACATCACCGGCGTTGCCAACAAACATGGTATTGAAATCACTGCCAGTGGTGTGACGCTTGATCTCAACGGATTCGACCTAGTTGGCGTCCCCGGAATGGGAGAGTTCGACGGGGTACGTTCTGCCGCGTCAACGCTGACCAACATCGCCGTGATCAATGGCTCGGTCCGCAACTGGGGACTAATGGGAATAAACCTCGGTAATTTTCCCGTCATTGGTGGACGCGTCGAAGGCGTAGATGCCAGCGGGAACTTTCGTGCTGGGATCTACGGCGCTAACACAATGGTGAGATGCTCAGGCACAGGTGGAGAGTACGGTATCTATTCCGGATTCAACGCGACTATCTCGGACTGCATGGTGTCGGGCAACTCTTTGTACGGCATCTTTGCCAATGCCGGTTCTACCTTGACCAACTGTGTGGCTTGCAACAATACCGGCGACGGCATTGTCGCTGACATCGGCAGCACAGTCACCAACTGCTCGACATACGGCAACTCTGGTAACGGCATCATCGCCTACAGCTGCACGGTCATCGATTGCACCAGTCGGTCCAACATCCTTGACGGAATTCGGTGCTCCTTGTCCTGCCTGATCCGTGGCAACAGCTGCGTGAATAACGGCAACCTCGGCGACGGCGCTGGCATCCACGCAACGGGTATCGACAACCGCATCGAGGGAAACAACTGCACCGGTGCCGACCGTGGCATCCAGGTAGATTCCGGCGGCAACTTCATCGCCAGAAACACCTGCCGAAACAACCCGCTCAATTGGGATGTGGTGGCGGGCAACGTCATCCTGGTTGTCGTCGGCAACAACGCCCCGGCTGTGAACGGGATCGCGGGCGGCGCTGCCCCGGGTTCCACCGACCCCAACGCCAACTTCACATATTAAGCCGTCCTCACAAAAAACCTGATTCACCAGCATGGAGCCTCAACATGTCTAGCAAGAACTCCGCAATCCGTCCCTCCCGCGCCATCCTCTCCCTCTCCGCACTCACTTTGCTCGTTACGGGGGCCGTGCTGTACGCCGGCCCGCTCGATCCCCCCGCCGGACCGGTGACCAGCACCTACAAGACACTCTCCGAGGTCGAGCCCCGAACCGCCATCAACGCCAACAACACTCCCGGCGACGCTGATAGTCTTTTCAAGATCACCCAGCCCGGATCCTACTACCTCACCGGGAATATCACCGGCGTTGTGGGCAAGCACGGCATCAAGATCGTTGCCAGCGGCGTAACGCTCGACCTCAACGGATTTGATTTGGTGGGGGTTGCGGCGATGGGCAGTTTCAGCGGCGTGATTGCCCAGGCACCCCTCCTGACTAACATCGCGGTTGTCAACGGCTCGGTGCGGTCCTGGGGCTATATCGGAGTAGACCTCGGTTCAAGCGATGTCAAAGGAGGCCGAGTTGAAGGCGTTCGAGCCAACGGGAATGCGCTTACAGGTATCAACGGCGGCGCCACCATCGTCCGATGTGTGGGTACGAACGGGCAATTCGGCATTACTTCCGGATCCAACGCCACTATTTCGGAATGCTCGGCCTCAGGCAACTCCCTGGACGGCATCTATGCTAATTCCGGATCTACCGTGAGCAACTGCTCGGCCAGCAACAACGGCCGCGACGGCATCGATAGCGCGAGCGGATGCACCATCATCACATGCTCGGCCATAAGCAACGCAGGCGCTGGCATCGATACCGGTGCCGGCTGCACCGTCACCAACTGCTCGGCATACTTCAACAGCTTGGAAGGCATCACGGTCGGAGCTGGCAACACCGTGGAAAGCTGCACTGCTCGTGGGAACGGCATTGATGGTATCCTGTGCCCGTCGTCCAACGTGATCCGCAACAACACATGCGCGATGAACGGCATCAATGGCGACGGCGCGGGCATTCACGTCACCGGCATCGACAACCGAATTGAGGGCAACAACTGCACAGGTGCCGATTGCGGCATCCGAGTGATTTCCAACGGCAACTTCATCGCCAAAAACACCTGCCGAAACAACCCGCTCAATTGGGATGTGGTGGCGGGCAACGTCATCCTGGTTGTCGTCGGCAACAACGCCCCGGCCGTGAATGGGATCTCCGGCGGCTCTGCCCCTGGTTCGTCCGACCCCAACGCCAACTTCACATATTAAGCCGTCCTGTCACAAAATCTGATTCACCAGCAAGGAGCCTCAACATGATTAGCAAGAACCCCCCAACCCGCCCCTCCAGCACCATCCTCTCCCTCTCCGTTCTCACTTTGCTCATCACCGGCGGCATTCTTTACGCTGGTCCGCTTACTCCACCTGCTGGCCCAGTTGCATCCACTACAAAAACCCTCGGTGAAGTCGAACCACGAATTGCTGTCAATGCAGTCAACACGCCTAGCGATGGCAACTGCCTTTTCAAGATCACTCAGCCCGGCTCTTATTACCTGACGAGCAACATCAATGGTGTCGCGGGAAAGCATGGTGTCATCATCGCTGCCGAGGGCGTGACTCTGGACTTAGGTGGCTTTGAAATGGCTGGTTTGCCTGATATGGGCGGTTTTGACGGCGTCATGTGCAGCACTCCCAATAAGAGCAACATTACCGTACTCAATGGCTCATTGCGCAATTGGGGCAGAGATGGTATCAACCTGGGTGATTTTGAGGTCAGCGGATGTCGGGTCGAGGGAGTACATGCACGCGGCAACGCGCGTGCCGGAATCTACGTAGGAAATACATCTCAAGTCTCGCATTGCTCCGGATCGGGTGGTGAATACGGCATTCTTACCCGCAAAGGATCGACCGTCTCAGAATGCTCTGCCACCGCTGCAAGCCTTGCGGGTATTTACGTCGAAACCGGTTCAACAGTGAATCAGTGCGCCGCAACTTCATGTGTCGGCTTCGGCATCACCGCCCTCGACGGTAGCTCTGTCGTTGATTGTACTTCGCATAGCAATGACGGCTTTGGTGTCAAAGTTGACCGTGGGGGCCTCATCTCCAACTGTTCAGCTAACCTCAACACCAATGATGGGATTCAGGCCAGCACTGGATCGACCGTCTCCAACTGCATAGCCCGATCCAATGGTCGTCACGGAATCCTGGGCTCGAGTGCCTGCGTCATCCGCGGCAATACATGCACAACCAACGGCACAATACAGTCTACTGGAGCTGGTATACGTGCCCAAGGTAATGATAACCGCATAGAGGAAAACCATTGCAACTGGTCGGATATCGGAATCAATGTGGAAGGCTCCCGGAACCTCATTTTCAGAAACACTTGTGCAGCTAACACCATAAACTGGGAAATCAGTACCTCCAATATTTGCTTTGTGGTCTTCGCAAATCTCGCCCCGCCAATCTCCGGCAGTTTTGGCGGCACCGCACCAGGTTCCACCGACCCAAACGCCAATTTCTCCTATTGACCCCAATTCAATCGCATGTCCCGCATTTCCTGATCAGGTCGGTTTAGTACCCATCCCAATTTGCAACTCCAAATTCACATACGTTAAGTTCAGAAAAACTGAAATATTCGTGATGTCCTTGTACCAGTTGTCTCGCTATGGAAGTAGCTCATGCGAGCAAACAGTCTGGCCCCTTCCCGTTTCGTACGGATGGGAACACCAATCCTGAATCAGTAATTCATGAGGAGCCTCACAATGGCACGTTTCAGAACCCCAACAGTCGTTTCACTCTCCGCACTCGCCCTCCTGGTCGCAAGCGGAATTCTCTACGCTGGTCCACTCACACCTCCTGCTGGACCAGTTACATCCACGACCAAGACTCTGGGTGAAGTGGAGCCACGAACTGCGGTCAATGCAATCAACACACCAGGTGATGCCAACTCACTCTTCAGGATCACCCAACCAGGTTCATATTACCTGACCGGCAACATCACCGGTATCGCCGGAAAACACGGCGTCGTCATCACCACCAGCGGCGTAACACTTGATCTCAACGGCTTTGACCTGGCCGGCACGCCTGGCATGGGTGGTTTCGACGGCATCGTATGCGTCAATAATAATCAGAGAGACATTTCAGTGCTCAAAGGCTCAGTGCGCAACTGGGGAAGACACGGTATCAACTTGGGAGAGTTTGTCGTCACCGGAGGTCGTATTGAAAACGTCAACGCCAGCGGCAATGCCAACGTCGGCTGCTATGCCGGCGGCTCCACAACCGTTTCAAGTTGCACAGCCAATGGCGGCAACTATGGCATTCTCGCGCGGGCTGGATCTACAATCTCAGACTGTTCAGCCACCAATGCCAATATCGCTGGAATCTACGCCGACTCCTCTTCGTTGTTTAACTGCTCCGCATTCGGCAACGAATCTGACGGCATCCAAGCCGTCGATTCCTGCATCGTGACAAATTGCTCGTCTCGCTCTAATACCCGTCACGGAATCCTGTTGACCAACGGAAGCACCGTTAGCGACTGTACCACTAGGGAAAATGGCGGATCGGGAATCCAGTGCCGACATAGCAACGTCCTTCGCAAAAACAACAGTTTCAATGATGGATATTTGGACTTTACGGCCGCTGGCATTCACGTACTGGAAGGCGATAACCGAATCGAAGGAAACAACTGCACATACTCAAGTCAAGGATTCCGCATTGATGGAGCCTCAAACTTCATCGTTCAAAACTCCTGCCGCAACAACGGCCTCAATTGGAACGTGGCCGAAGGCAACGTGATCTGGGTCGTTCAGGGCTTTGCCGCCTCTGGTTTCAGTGGTAATTCTGGCGGTAGTCCGCTTGGTTCAATTGATGGCCACGCCAATTTCACCTACTAATCAAGGCCACTTTTTGGTTGACGGCCCGATAATCGACCGCCGGAAAGTTGCCACTCTCTCGAAATACGACCTGCCGCAGCATGTACACTTCAACCAATTCCAATCCCCATACCTCCAGATTAGGCTAGTAATTTAAGATCCAATCTATTAGGATACAGACTATGCGAACTCCATTGATCATCAGCTTCACCGCCATCTCAGTCACGCTGATTGCCTCGGCCGCACGCGCTCAGACCAACATCGATCTCAACAACAAATACTCCTGGGGCGAGAACATCGGTTGGATGAACTGGCGAAATGCTGGCAGCCCCAGCGGCAATCAGGGCGCGATCATCGCAGGCAGTTTCATGTCAGGCTTTGTCTGGTGTGAAAATGTCGGGTACGTCAATCTCGGCGATGGCACTCCCGCAAACAGTTCTTCTTATGCCAACGCCACCGGCGCAGACTTTGGTGTAAACATTCTCGTCGACAGTCGACTCGGCGGTTTGGCGTGGGGCGAGAACATCGGCTGGATTAACTTTGGACCATTTGCCACTCTCCCCGCCGCCCAACAAGCTCGATTTGACACCGCTGCCGCCCGAGTCCGCGGCTATGCCTGGGGCGAAAACATCGGCTGGGTCAATCTCGATGATGCCAATCACTATGTTGGCATCACATGCCCTGCAGATTTCAATCTCGATGGCATCGTCGACTTCTTCGACTACCTCGATTTCGTGCAGGC
>SXGT01182181.1_pt1 | contig 16081 bp, 13 predicted proteins | sample 3176221 | NCBI WGS metagenome assembly SXGT01 (sample SAMN11356862, study PRJNA531348) | freshwater metagenome | isolation source: freshwater sample F1-120 | place: China: Fuxian Lake, Yuxi | collected 2017-12-25
CGCTGGCGCATGCCCCCGGACAGTTCATGCGGGTACATCCGGGCCACCTGCGTGCCGAGGCCCACGAGGTCGAGTAGGTACGCGATCCGGTCGCCCATGTTCGAGGCGATCTCGCCGTTGTGTTGGCTGATGGCATCCTTGAACTGCTCGCCGACGCGCATCACCGGGTTCAGCGAATTCATCGACCCCTGGGGCACGTAGGCTAGGTGACGCCAGCGCACCGAACGCAGCACCTCGCCAGTCACACCAAGGAGCTCGACGGGTGCGCGACCGCGGGGGGAAAGGGTGATTGATCCAGACGTGACGCGGCCTGGGGGACGGGTCAGGCGGAGGATTGCGCTGGTCAGCGTCGTCTTACCGCAGCCGGACTCGCCCGCAATCCCGACGATCTCCGCGCGGTGAATGTCGAGCGACACGCCATCAACCGCCCGCGCATCGCCCCGCACCGTGTCGTAATCGACGGTCAGGTTCCGGACACTGAGCAGCACTTCGGTGCCGGATGTTGCGGCCGTCATGCGCCCGCAACCGACCGCAACCGTGGGTTGTAGACTTCCTCAAGGCCAATGTTCACGAGCTGCTGCGCCATGAACAGCAGCGAGAGGAGCGTGATTGGCGCCATGAACAACGGCCATGCCCCTAGGCTCATGGCCCCCCAATTGATGGCGAAGTTGATCATCATGCCCAGATCGACGATGCCGGCCGGCCCGAGGCCGATCACCGAGAGCGCGACCAGTCCGAAGATGCTGTTGACGGCGGCGTTGGCAAACCCGACCCCGATGTAGGGCAGGAGGTTCGGCAGCAGTTCCTGGAAGATGATCTCGAAGTCGCTCGCGTCGTTGATGCGCGCAAGGTCGACGTACGGCCGACTCCGGAGGCTCAGCACATGCGCGCGGGTCGTCCGGGCCGCGAACGCCCACGAGAAGATCGCGAGCATCACCCCGACCTGCACGAGTGAGACCCGCCGGACGTACGCGGAGAGGACGAGCAGCAGGGGCAGACTCGGAACGACGAGGAACATGTCCGTGATGGTCCGCAGTGTGCTGTCCCATGCACCACCCTTGTAGCCGCCAACGAATGCAACGGTCACGCCGATAACGGTGGAGATCAATCCGGCAATCAATCCGACCTGGAGCGACGCCGAGAGGCCGGTGAGCAACATCACGAGGATGTCGCGTCCGTACCGGTCAGTCCCGAGCCAGTGGGAAGCGTTCGGCATCAGCCACGGCCGGTACGCCGCGATGGCGAGCGGGTCACCACCCGCATCCTGGCTGCCGACCACCAGCGCCACGAGCGGGTGGATGAGGGCAAGCACCACCAGGAGGGCAAGCATGGCCAACCCGACCTGCAGTTTCACGCTGTTACGGAGCTGCCCGGCGATTGTCAACCACATGCCATTTCCTTCCGGATCACCAGTACTTGACACGTGCATCGAGGACGGGGAGCAGTAGGTCGATCACGAGGTTCGCCGTCAGCACTGCGAAGATCAGCATCGCGATGATCCCTTGAATGGTGTTGAAGTCGAGGATCGCGATCGCCTGCACGAGGAGGTTCCCGATGCCCGGGTAGTTGAAGATGCGCTCGACGAGGACGTTGCCGCTGATGATCCGCCCGAGGTTGATGCCGAACGCGGTGACGAGGGGCAGATAGCAGTTGCGCAACGCGTAGTGGGCGAGGATATGGGTCGGCCTCAGGCCCTTGGCGTCGGCCAGGGTCAGGTAGTCCTCTCCCAAGGTGCTGACGATGAGCATCCGGGTCACGATGAGCTCGTTGCAGGCCAGGACGATCACGATCGAGAGCGCGGGAAGCGTGCCGTGTCGCACCAGGCTCAGGATGAACGGAACCGACATGTCGGGCATGATCGAGGCTTGGTACGCCGCGGACGACGGGAGTACCGCCATGCGATAGGCGAAGATGAAAAGAAGGATGAGGGCGACGAAGTACGCCGGAATGTGGGAGAGCGCGATGGCAACGTTGGTGAGGACCTGAGCCGCCGCACCCTCACGCAGGTGGCCGGCCAGCGTGCCCAAGGCCACGCCGATGGTCCAGGCCAAGATGGTCGCGATGCCGAGCAGGCCGATGGTCCAAGGCAGTGCCCGGGCGATGATCAGCGTCACGTCGGTCGGGAAGTTGATCAGCGCCGGCCCAAGGTCGCGCGCGACGAACACCCGGTACAGGTAGGCAACGTACTGGTCGAACAGATTCCCCTCGAGGCCGAAGAGCTTCTTATAGTGCTCGATGACCTCCTGGTCGGCACTGACCCCGTAGACCTCCTGCTGTTGCAGGCTTTCGATAAACGACTGGATCGGGTTTCCAGGGATCATGTGGAAGAACATGAAGGTGACCGTGAATGCGCCCCAGAGCGACACGACGTACAGCCCGAGACGGCGCGCCAGGTACGCCAGATAGGCATGGCGCATCGACCAGCGATCCCACGCCGCGAACGCGGTCGTGAGGACGGCCGGTGTCCGCACGGCCAGCGTGCCAATGGTCACCAGCGCCCCCCCGTCGGGGCCATCGCGGGGATATTCTGGCACCTCTGAGGCATCACGGTCACGCGGTACCCGTCGGCTTCAGCCGGAATAGCACCCACCGGAACTGTCCCCACCAGGCCAGGGGCACGGTGTAGAGTTCGCCGTCGGTCGGCCAACCCGTCCAGTAGGTGAGGTTCGTGCACACGGGATACGTCGTCTGGATGATCGGCACCGAAGGCATCGCCTTGTAGTACTCCTCGAGTGCCGCGTCGAATGCGGGCTTGTTCTTCGGATCGGTTGGGTCACTCGTGTCGAGCCTCTTCGAGGCAGCATCGAAGGATGGCGCCTTGAGGCGCGCCTCGTTCGCGCTCGGTGACGACGTGCCGACCGGCACGGCACGCTCTGACTGGTAGTTGGCGAAGAGGCGGTTCGGGTCGTAATCCGCACCGCAGATCCACCCCGACCAGATGTCGTAGTCACCAGTGAGGTACTTGGTCGTCCAGATCGTGCCGCTGAATGACTTGGCGGTCGCGTCGATGCCAAGCTTGGTCAGTTCGCCGGCGACCATCTCGGCGATCGCATGCTCGGGGTTCCCAACGATCGCCTGCGTCCCGATCTCGATCTGGACCGGCTTGCCATTGAAGGACCGCTTGCCGTCGGCCCCCACCTTCGCGCCGATCTCATCCAAGATGCTCGCAGCCTTCTTGGGGTCGTATGCCAGGGGGTACTTCGTGGCAAGGTCCTTGTTCTCCCACTGGGAGTTCGAGTTGTAGTCCGCCCACGGGTACTGGGCCGGTGGCGTCTTCAGCAACCAGACGTTCGTCCCGATCTTCTCCCGGTCAAGCAGGTAGGAGACCGCAAGGCGCCCCCTGGGGTCGGCGAGGATTCCCTTGCTTGCATCCGTATTGAAAGTGAGTCCCCGCGGGCACGGGTCGCGGAACCGGGTCAGGATCTGCATCGGCTTGTAGCCACCGTCCTGCATCGCCTTCATCTGGGTGTATGGCATCGACGGCATGTCAGTCTGCGCACGCTTGAACTCCTCCATCGCGGAGTCCACGACGGGAGTCGACCGGAAGATCACGTAGTTCGGCTTGAAGTCTTCCTTGTCCTTGTTCCAGTAGTTGGGATTCTTCTTCCAGATAAACATGAACTGGTCGGGGATGACCCGGTCGAGGACGTACGGCCCGGTCCGGATCGGCGGATTCGACTTGAAGGTAGCCGGATCCTGCTTCGACCACACGTGTTCGGGCACGACCTCGAAACCACCGACGATGCCGCAGATGAAAAGGTAGTGGACACGGGGATTCGCCGACTTGAGCTTGATTGCGACCGTGGACGGGTCCGGTGTGTCGACCGTGTCGATGAAGCGACGGACGTCGGCACCCTGAAGCAGGGCAGTGTTTTTGATGAGCATCTCGATCGAGAACTTGACGTCCTTCGACGTGAACGGCTGTCCGTCACTCCACTTTGCGCGCGGTTCAAGCGAGATCGTGAGCTGGGTGAAGTCGGCGTTGTACTTCCAACCGGTCCCGAGGTGGGGTTCCACCTTGCCCGCTGCGAAGTTCGCGTAGAACAGGAATTCCTTGCAGGTCTGCTGGAATCCGGCCTGGTACTGCTGCCCGTTCGGGATGAACGGGTTGAAGCTGTCGAAGACTTGGAAGTTGCCCATGTCGATGACGACGGTCTGGTTGCGCGGGGTCGGGATGAGTGCCCCCTGCACCGGCTGGCCGGTCGCCGGCGACGTGGCCGCCGGCTTCGGGGCGGCAGCCGTGGGGGCAGCCGTGGGGGCCGCGAGAGCCGGGGCACTGGTCGGGGCCGGAGGGCTGGTCGGCGCGGGCTTGGGTGGCGCCGCCGTGGGCGCGGGCGCGGTAGCGTCGCCACCGCAGGCGGCCAGGGCGGCACCGGCGATGAGTGGCGCACCGGCGCCGATGAACATGCGTCGCGTCGCCGAGGTTAGCCAGCGTGCGGTTCGGTTCAGTTCCATGTGCCTTGCCTCCTACTTGTCCGATCCCCAGGGAACGTGGCCGGCTTGCCCTTGGCCGGCGTCTTCAAGCCAGTAGCGGAACGTGCATCCAGGCGGCATCCTATCACGGTGCCCTGCACACGTCAAAGCTGGTTCCGGACGCGGTGGACATCCACTCACCGGCCATCCGGGCGTGCGCACACGTGCAGAGCGAGCGCTCCTGAGAACGGGTGAGCCGCCGTTTCCGGGCCCGGGTGTTTGCATGCATGATCGCCGGAGTGGCGCACGCAGGCGGCTCGGAGAGTGCCCCGGTGACTACGGGGACTTCGTCGCGGTCGGGGGCGCCATGAACGCCGCGCCTGCCGAGAGGCCGGCCGTGTCGGACTTACCGCTGACGACGGTGCCGGTCGCTCCGGGGTCGTTCGACCCGAACGCATCTCCGGAACTGCTGGTGCATCCGGTGGCCGAGCCGCCAAGCCCGAGGAACAGTAGGAACGGGATGGTTCGGCGGCGCGTGGCACGCACGTGGCGCGCGGGGTCTTCCATGCTTTCCACCTTCCGTAATCAGCGACACCGGTTGCCTGTCCGAACCGGACGACCCATCCGATGCCTCTCACCTGGCACGCTAGCACGCCTCCCGACGCGAGTCAATGGCCAGATTGAACCATGTCGGCACCCGTCAGATTTATGGGGGAATTCCCGCTACGGGGTGGTACGTGCCGTAGCGGGCCTTGTCTTGCCCCACCCCCGGCCCCACCGCCGCTGCGCGGGAGAGGGGAGAAGTGGTCCTCGAGTGCCTCCGGGCCCCGTCAGGCCCCTCCGAGCTGGACGGACCGCCCCTCCCGGTCGCTCTCGTAGATCGCGTCGACGATCCGCGCCACCATCAGCGCCTCGCGCGGGTGGACGAGCGGGTCCGTCCCCTCGCGGATCGCCTTTGCGAAGGCCCGGATTTCCACGGTATGCGGTCGGTCCGCCGGAGCATCCTGCCCTTCCGTCACGCCCTGCGGGACCACCGTGTCCAGGATCGTGCCATGGCGCTCCTGGTAGATCTTCAGCGGGTCGATCTCGGCGCCCCCCTCGGTGCCGCACAGGATCGTCTTGGAGACGCTCCGTTCGATGTTCAGGATCCAGCTGCATTCGAGCTGGAGGCACGCACCGTTCGAGAACCGGATCAAAGCGAAGGCCGCGTCCTCCACGTCGAACCCCTTGTGGTCCCAGGGTCCCCAAGGGTTGAACATACCCGGGCGGTTGCCGAACTTGTTGAAGGTCACGGCCATGACCGACACCGGTTCCGGGTGCCCCATCAGCCACAGGGCGCGGTCGAGCGCATGCACGCCGATGTCGATGACCGGCCCGCCGCCATTCAAGCGCTTGTCCGTGAATACTCCCCACCCCGGCAGACCGCGTCGGCGAGTGGCGAGCGCACGTCCGTAGTAGATGTCGCCGAGTTCGCCGGCGTCGATGAACCGCTTTAGGAGCTGGGCGCTGGGGGTCCACCGTCCCTGATAGCCGATGGTGAACAGGTTCCCGTAACGGGGGCGCGCGTGCTCCCACGCGTCAACCATGGCCTCGGCCTCGACCGCCGTCAGCGCCATGGGTTTCTCGCACAGCACGTGCTTGCCGGCCTCGAGGGCGGCGATGACAGGGTCTTTGTGCGCGAACGGTGGCGTGCAGACGCTCACGAGATCGATCTCAGGGCAGGCGACCAGTGCCTCGAAATCCTTGAACACGTGCGGGATGGAATGCTTCGAGGCTGCCGCCACGGCACGTTCCTCGACGACGTCGCACACGCCATGAATCTCGACGCCCTCAGTGGCAAGGTATCCGGCGATGTGCGATCCCGATATCCGTCCGGTTCCGATGATCCCGACCCGCAACTGCCTCATTCCCTGCTCCTCCGACGGGGCGCAGCATACTGCGCGCACGGTTGAGCCCGCAACAACCGTCCCGAGGCACCACGATAGGTCTCCGTCAGGGGTTGTGTCGCCTCGCCGGCGGTTCTGTTGCAGAACCCTGCGCGTCCCTCACCTTCAGGAAGCCGGAATAGACAATCCCCGCGCCCCGCGCCATTGTCCCGAGCGGAGATGGCAGGTGGGCGGGGGTTGTCGGGCCGGCCAATGCCGAGGTGAGGACGGTCATAGGCGGTGCAATCGCCCCGACGGCGTCTCTGTCCGCGTGCATCCCGATCCGCCCATCCCGGGGTGTCCAACCGCGCCGCGTCTCACGTCTGGCATGCCGGAGGGCACGTCCGGATGTTCACCCGACAAGGACGGCTTCGGAGCGGGCAAGGATGCCTGAGGACCGGTCGCTGGCGCGGACCGGCCATTGGCGTGGCCATGCTGCGTGGCGTCGCCCGAACGACGTGCGCCTGCCGGGGAACGGGGGCTTGCCCCCACCCGGCGGGTCCCAAGGAGACTTGGGGACCCGGCGCGCGCACGTCGCTTCAGTCGGACGGTCTACCGCAAAGCGATCACGGTGTTGATGGGATCAGGTGCGCCGTGCGGGCCGGTGATCGTGATGCCCGACCCGTCGCGGTGCAAAGTGAGGGAGGCGTGCGTGCCGTTCGCAAGCGTCGCCACCGTCACGTGGTCGAGTTTCCCCGCGACGTGATCCGCGGGCAGATGGATCGTGCCACCGGCCGGCCACTCGAGGGTGTGCAGGTAGAGGTGGTTCGCATCGGTGGCGTCGCGCGTCACCCAGATGCCGGGGATGCCGAGTGACGGCCCGCGCCGGGTGTGGTAGGTGCCAATCGGGTTCGAGGCAAGCCACGCACCGGCACCGCGCAAGGCCTCGGCGCTGGCCTCGGGGATGATCCCGTTCGCCATCGGGCCGACGTTGAGGAGGTAGTTGCCACCCTTGCTGGCAAGTTCCACCAACTTGTGGACGAGTTCGGCGGGCGACTTCCAGTCGGTGTCGTCGGTCTTGTACCCCCAGGTGTGGTTGATCGTGGCGGGCGTCTCGAAGTCCATGTCGTGCGTGTCGTCGGGGATGACGTTGTCGCCCGCCTCGGCGTAGTCGCCCATGTTGTTGCCGACGCGCCCGTTGACGAGGCAGTCCGGCTGCAACTCATGCACGAGGTCGGTGAGGCGCTTGCTTTGCGCCGCGGTCATGCGCTTCGGCGTGTCGTACCAGATCAGGCAGATCGGGCCGTAGCCGGTCATCAACTCGCGCACTTGCGGCACGACGTAGTTCTCGACGTAGCCATCGAAGTCGCGCATGGCGTCGTCGTAATCCCAGTCGTTGCCGTCCCCGCCGGGGTGGTGCCAGTCCTGCGTCTGGCTGTAGTAGAAGCCGAAGAGTAGGCCATGGCGCGCGCATGCATCGGAGAGTTCGCGGATGATGTCGCGCTTGAACGGCGACGCCTTGGTGATGGTGTAATCGGAGACGTGCGAGTCCCACAGGCAGAAGCCGTCGTGGTGCTTGGCGGTGATGACGACGTACTTCTGACCGGCCTCAACTGCAAGGCGCACCCACGCGTCGGCATCGAAGTCAACGGGGTTGAACTGGGTGGCGAGTGGTGCGTATTCGGCGACGGGGATGCGCTTGCGGTGCATGATCCACTCGCCGATGCCTGGCACGAACTCGCCGTGCCACCGGCCGGCGGGGATGGCGTAGAGGCCCCAGTGGATGAAGAGGCCGTAGCGGGCGTCGCGCCACCAATCGAGGCGCGGGTCGGTCTCGGCGCCGGGTCGCTGCCCTTGGCCGGGACGGATTGCGGGGATCGGGACCGGTGTCGAGGCGTTCATGACGGGGGCTCCTTGCGGACGGAACACGTGGAGTTTTTGAGGCTAGCAGGCAGTGCGGGGGCTCATTTGAAACGGTGATCCGGTGGTGCGGTCAAGGGAAGCGGGTGGATGAGGTACCTCCCGGCGTGATGCCGGTCTTCACTGGTTTGCCTCGGCGATGGCCCGTGACAGGCCTTGGTAGCTGATCTGCGCCGCTTCCCGCGGTGGCCTTGGCGCGCGGTTGGTGCCGTCAAGTTCGACGTTTAGCCAGCCCTTGTAGCCAACTTCCCGCAAGGCACGGAACATGCGGGCGAAGTCGATCACCCCCAGACCTACCGGCTCGTAGCCAACGTATCCGGTGGGATCGAGAAGGAGTTTTCCGTCACTGTCGTGTGTGACGGCGGTGCCACCGTAGTCCTTGACGTGCACGTGGTTCACGACTTGTCTGTAGCGTGAAACGATTTCGACCGCATCGCCACCCGCCTGGGCGATCTGGCCGGTGTCCGGACCAAACCCACAGGCGCGCGGGTCGAGGGCTTCGACAACCATCGCGATCTCCTCGGGTGTCTCGACGGGGGTCCCGGTGTGCGGATGGAGGGAGGTTTGCAGGCCAAGTTCGTCGCGGACCCTGGCACCCAGGGCGTTGAGTGTCCGGGCGAGGCCAAGATATTCAGCGGCGTCGTAGTGTGGCTTTTCGCGTCGGACACAACTGACGACGATTGTGTCGGCACCGGCCTCGCGGGACACACGGGCCCAGTCCATGACCTGCGCGATGTCGTCTTCGGCGCGCGCCGGGTCTATGTAGGTGCGTGAGCAATAGGAGGCGCTGTAGGCGAGGTGATGACGAGCAAGGAGTTCGCGGAATGCTGAGACGCCTCCGGGGTACTGCGCGACGACGTGACCAAACGTCTCGAACGATGCGAAACCTGCGTCGGCGGTGTCCGCAATCCGTTCTTCGATCGGTTCGGTTGGCCAGGTGATACCAGTGTGGCCGGTTCGATTGGGATCAAGCACGATGAGCTCCTTTCCGTACCCAGTGGGATCAAGACCGTTGTTGTTCGGGTGAATGCAACGGGTAGCTGGTGCTTCCTCACTCTTCGATGATTGCCACGGCGCGCACCGGAGCGGCCGATGCGCCTCGCCACTTTATGGGCAGGACGCTAACCGTGAACGAATGGTAGGGTGGAGGAATCATGTGTAAATTACACATATTCTCCAGATGGTAGTACTCGCGTTCGAGCATTACCAAGTGTGCTTCCCAGTACTTGCCTCGGCGCATCATGTCTGGCACTGGGGGATCAAATCCGGGTGCGTCGATACCCATCATCTTGATCCCCTGGTCAAGAAGCCAAGTGACCGATTCCTTCGTCATGCCGGGATGGTCGCTCAGGTATCTTCGCTCTTCGCGATACATTGCGGCATCGGTCCGCAAGAGAACGATATCGAGCGGCTTTAGCGAATAGGAGATCCGTTCAAGCGCGCGTTTGACGTGGTCGACTTCGATTTCGTCGCCAGGGTTCATGCCGGTGAAGTCGAGGACCACGCCGTCCCCGTAGCAGTAGTCGATGGGTATGCCCTCGGCCCGTGGCGCGGCGGGGTTCACGTGTCCCCACGAGTCCAGATGGGTTCCCACGTGGTCTCCGGTGACGATCATGCAGTGGTTGGGAAGATGGGGCGCCCCGAGGACGTCCGTTCCCATGCTACGCGCCATTTGCGCGTGGTTCTCCATCTCTATGATCACCGGCTTGGCGACACTTGGATAGACCATCATGCCTTGGAACACCTCCATGGAGAGGTCAATCAGTCGTCGTGCCATTTTCAGTCTCCCATCGTGAACGAAACCTTGAGGGCTTCACGCCGTCGGAGAAGCCCCAGTCCGTCCTCAAATTGTTCAATAGGTAGTTCGTGGGTCAGCAAAGGCTTTACGTTGACTTGACCGCTGAGGAGAAGTTCGCGCGCGTAGCGTCCGGGTCGCCCTGCCGGAGTTCTGGTGTATTCGATTGATGTTCCGCGCAGACGTGAGGTGTGGGGGACGCGAAAGTCCCGTTCCGGGACACTGAAGATGATCAGTCGGCCGGCGGTATGTTCAAGCCCACCCTCGAGGGCGGCCGGAACCCCGGAACAGTCGACGGTTACCGTGAATTCGTTCTCCTTGAGTGTGTTCCATTCTGGAGAACCGGGCTTGACCGCACGGTCGGCGCCAAGGGAAACCGCAAGGTCACACCTTCCTGCATCGACATCAATCGCGGTGAGTTCGTCTGGTCCGCGCGACTTGAGAGCTTGGAGCATCATGAGACCGGCGGGACCCATGCCCGAAACAGCAACCCGCTGGCCAGTGAGGTCTCCCGCGACTACAACCCCTTGGGCGACGCAACTCAACATCTCGAGCATTCCCATCTCGCGCCAGTTCAGTGCGCCCTTGGGAAAGGCGAGTACTGACCGCTCATGGGTGACAAAATACTTGACGTAACCACCGTAAGCTCGGGAACCAGGGTTTGAGGACGCGCGCATTGGCTTGACGCCCGGTGGGTTGCCCCACAGGGCGACATGGTCGCCGACGGCAACGGTAGAGACGTCCGAACCGGTCTCGACAATGGTGCCGCTCAGCTCATGTCCGGGACCACCGACGTAGTAAGGGTACTCAGGATGACCTTTGCGACCGAAGATGTCGATGCCATCCCAGACAGTCAGGTCCCAATGGGTGCAACTGTTGCAGACCTCGACCCGGACGACGACTTCATCGGGGTATGGGTCAAGTTCAGGAACATCGATGATCTGGAAGTGCCCGGGTGCAGTGATCTGCAGTCCCTTCACGTTAGCTTTCTCCTACGCGTCGACAGGGGTGTCCGTGCCGGTCAGAACCCATTATCGATAGCAACAGGAGATACGTCAAGTTCTTGATCTTTTGCCCACTGCGCAATTGCGCAAATCGTTGGTTGACAAGCAGGTAACGGCACGATATAAGGGGTTGGCAGGTGTTGTTATCGATAACAGGACAGCGGAGCGTCTCAATGGTCGCCTGACACCGGATGATCGGCCGGGAGCGACGCCAGTGGGTGATGTGACCACTGAGCGGCTGCTTCTCCCGGATCAGGTGCGGGCTTTCATAGAGAAGCAGTTGCTTGATGGGACCCTGAAGGAAGGGGACCAGATTGTTGAATACCGGGTCGCCCGAACACTCGGGATCAGTCAGTCGCCTGTCCGGGAGGCACTGCGGAAACTTGAGCGGGACGGCCTTGTGGTCACGCGACCGCATCGTGGAACGTTCGTGAGGCGCGTGACGAGGCGGGATGCTGCGGAGCGCTATTCGCTCGGAATGGAACTGGAGGCATTTGCTGCCCGTCTTGCCATGCCACGGCTGACGTCGGCGGATTACTCCCATCTTGAGCGCATCATTGATGAGATGTCGAGGGTCGCATCACGTGCGCAGGCCGGAACGATTGATTTCGCCCGGTCGGTTGAACTCAATGTGACTTTTCATCGCTTCTTGGTTGAACGTGCCAATCACAAAATGTTGCTTGAGGCATGGTTGGCCGTGAATCCACTGAATTGGCGTTTCACGACGTACACCCAGTTGGTCAACCCGGATCCTTTGGTGCTTGCTGAAAGGCACCGTTCGGTGCTGACTGCGCTGCGCAGTGGTGATCAGGTCATGGCGGCGGCGACATTGCGCGCTCACATTTGGGATGTTGCTGAGCAAGTTTTGCCAAACATGGCAGAGGAGGCTGAACGAGTAGACGAACCGGGTGCCTGATTGGGAACGAACACGAAATTCGCTTGGGTGTTCTCACCGTCGCCTTGTCGCGTAGGGGGGGTCTTTAAATGAACAAGTCGGAAATCACACGTCATGGTTGGAGGGGTCGCACCCGTCGAACGATGGTTGTGACAGGTAGCACTGTATTGGCGGGAGTGGTTCTCGCTGCGTGTGGGGGAGAAGGTGAACCTGGCAAGGGTGAAGTTGACCTCAAGAACCATCCTCCGCTCAAGCTGACCACGAATATCGTCGACAAGGGAAATCCCACGTGGCCGGCCTTTGAGGCTGCTGACAAGGCTATAAAGGGCAAGTACCCGTGGTTGACGATGGAGTACCTCGGTGGGGCAAGCTCGTCGTTTGATGGCATGACCAAGGTAGTTGCAGATGCGGCTGCTGGCTCACTGCCGGACATGATTTATGCGCAGGGTTCGCAGATTCAGTTCTACATCAGCAAGAAGACCGTCATACCGATCAGTTCGTACTTGAGCAAAGACAAGGTGTTCGATATCGCCGACTTCCCGAAGGTGGCGATCGACATGTATAGCCGTTCCGGGCAGGTCTATGCGATTCCGTACGATCACGGTCCGCAAATGCTCTGGTACAACGCAGAACTTTTCAAGAAGTACGGTGTGGCGCCACCGACCGACAAGTGGACGTGGGATGACGTCCTTGAAGCGGCGAAGAAGATCACAGATCCTTCCAAGAACCAGTGGGGCCTCCTTGATGGTGGCCCGAATGCCGGGTGGTCGATGGCTGCCTATCTGGGTCCATGGGGAGGCGAGTGGGTTGACGATAGCGAGACGAAGACCGGCATCGCAAATGGTCCATCCCTGCAAGCAATCCAGTACTGGACGGATCTCTTTTTCAAGTACAAGGTCAATGCGGTGCCGGGAAGTTTCCAGGGTTCGATTGACGAAAATTTCCTCCAGGGCAAAGTTGGCATGAGGCTTGGTGGACCGTGGACGTATCGCGGGTGGGTTGGGAAGCTCAATTTCGAAGCACCGATTGCAAACTGGCCCCTTGGGTCAACCGGCAAGCGCATTAGCGGGTCAATGGGTTCGGGATATCCAATCTCGGCCACCACCAAGTACCGTGATGAGACTTGGGCATACATGTCCGAACTTGTCGGCAAGGATCCCGAGCGATCGATCCTGTGGCAGTTCATCAAGACTGGCCTTGGCACACCTGTTCGGTTCTCTGCAATGAAGGAGTTCGAGAAGTCCAAGTTCGCGCCTCCGAACGTTGCGATCGTCGCCCCGGCGGAGAAGTACGCGGCACTTGGCCGGCCAATCTCTCCGGCCAAGTTCGACGTGGACAAGGTTTTCACTGAGGAGCGGGCGGCTCTTCTGAAGCAGGAGGTTGGTGCCAAGGAGTTCGTTGACAAGGTTGCGGCAAGAGTTACACCAATCCTCGATAAGAACAAGGGTTGGGACAAGTCGAGCTAGCCGACGGGCTGAGTCGAACGCGTGATCCTGATTCCTGACCCCGGCAGGCCCGTCCAACATGCGGGACTGGTCGGCCGGGGTGGGTCAGGGAAACCAGGACCGACGCTTCCGAGCAAGGAGAACGCTTCATGAGCACGGGCAAACTTCAAGGGCGCGTGGTTCTTGTGACCGGAGGATCAAGAGGGATCGGTGCCGCAATCGCCCGACGGTGCGCCACCGAAGGGGCAGCCGTGGCGATCAACTACATCACGGGCCCGGAACCGGTGCAGGGCAAGGACAACAGGGCGGCAGCGCAGTCCATAGTGGACGAGATCATCAACGCTGGAGGCGCCGCGGTCGCCGTTGAGGCCGATGTGTCTGATGGTCACGGTGTGGACGCGATGGTTGATCACGTTACCGCGACACTCGGAACGGTTGACGTACTCGTCAACAACGCGGGCATCGAGACGATCATCCCCTTCCTCGAGATGACCGAAGCGCAATACCAACGTGTCCTGGATGTGAACCTCAAGGGCGAGTGGCTTTGTGCCCAAGCGGTAACGCGTCGCCTCGTTGCCTCCGGAAAGTCCGGGGCTATCGTCAACATTGCGAGCATACAGTCGGGAATGGCCCTTCCGGGACGAAGCCACTACGCCCCAAGCAAGCGGGGGGTTGAGGCCCTCACCAGGAACCTAGCCTCAGAACTCGCTCCGCACCATATCCGAGTGAATTGCATCAATCCCGGGCTTGTTGCGACGGATATGACCGCGTGGGTCATGGACGATGCTGTGGTCCTTCCCATTGTCCTGAACAACATTCCCATGAAACGCGCTGGAGATCCCGACGAAATCGCGAAGGTTGTAGTCTTCCTCGCAAGCGACGACTCTTCCTACGTTACTGGACAGTGCATTTATGTCGACGGTGGATGGATCGTCACCTGATCCGGGAACGTGCAACAGGACCGCATACCGGCTGCCATGACGTAACTAACCGACCGAGAGGAACCTCCACGTGAGTTCACGACCGAGGGCGCTGCTCATCATGGGTGGCGATGCCTATCACAACCTGCCGGAACATTACGAGGCTATCGCGGGTCTGTTCGCTGGACCGGCCGGGTGCAACATCGTGGTGACTGACGACCTCCCTGCCCAGACGCACGCATCCCTCTCAGCATATGACCTCATTGTCCTCTGGACCACCATGGGCAAGGGGCCACCCGAGGCAATCGGGGCCCTTTTTGATGTCGTGCGCGAGGGCACACCACTGATCGGACTACATGCCGCACCATACACCGTTCGGATGGTCGAAGGTGGCCCGGAGGCGATTGGATCCTCGTACATAAAGAGGTTTCCGCACCTCCCGTACCAGACGATAAAAGTCGATATCGCTGATATCGCCCACCCGATCACCCACGGCGTGAACTCGTTCTCGATACTGGATGAGTTGTACTGCCTGGAGGATTTGCCGGCCGACGCAACGGTGCTGGCTAGCTATGACGGGCGTGCAGCTTCGGCTCCCTATGTGGTCCCGGAAGGCCGTGAACCGAACCCCTCCCACGCTGACGCCCATGCATGGCGGATGACGCAAACGCATGCACCACTTCTTTACACAAAGCCATTGGGGAAAGGACATGTTGTTGTCAATGCCCTTGGCCACGACGGGCAGGCGCTGACCAACCCTGGCTTTCGGCAACTTACCGTGCAGGCAGCGCAGTGGTTGCTTGCGGGTGCCAGTCCGGCAACTCATTGATGCTCACTCGGCATCGGATGGGGTCGGAAGCCTAGGCTAGCGTCAAGCACCACCGCGGCGGGTACGATCCCGCGCATCCCGAAGGGGGTGGGAGGGGCCATGAAGATCACGGCGGTGCGGTCGATCACGGGCGGGATACCGATCCCGGGTGGCGGGTTCGCACCGGCGTGGTGGCCGGGGCAGGTAATCCGCGATCTCTGGTTCACACTGTGCGTGATCGAGACGGACGCGGGGATCACCGGTCTTGGCCCGGGTGGCTTCCGAACGGGAGGGTGGACCGGCGAGGCGTTCATCCGCAGGCACTTGCTGGGTCGCGATCCGCGTACCCTCGACATCGGGGCATTGGCCGAACATGCCGAGTCGCTGCCGATGGCGAAAGGGAACCGCCCGGTCGCCCTTGAGTTTGCCCTGTGGGACCTGCTTGGGAAGGCCTGCGGGCAACCGGTTTACCGGATGCTTGGCGGATACAAAGAGGCGATCAAGGCTTATTGTTCGACCGGAAGCGTGACCGATGCCGGAAGGCACATCGACTTCGCCCACAACGCAATCGAACGCGGGTACCGCGCGATCAAGTTGCGGATGCATCGTGCGACGGTCGATGACGACTTGGCGGTCGTTCGTGCGGTGAGGGATGCCGTTGGCGACCGCTTGGAGATCATGGCCGACGCAAACCAAGCGCAGAACCCGTACTGGACGCGCGCCGACGCGTTACGGGCAGCCCGCGGCCTGCAGGAACTGGGGGTGTCGTGGCTTGAGGAACCGCTCGCGATGCACGACGCCGAGGGCCTCGCGGTGGTGGCGGGTGCCGTCGACATGCCGATTGCCGGCGCCGAGAACGAGTACGGGATGCCTCGCTACGCCGAGTTCCTGAAGCGCGGTGCCCTCGACATCCTGCAACCGGACCTTGAGGGGTGTGGGGGCTTGCTTGAGTGGCGCAAGATCGCGGCGGTGTGCGAGGCGTACCGGGCGCCGTGCCTCGGGCACGTGTGGAACAA
>SXGT01804978.1_pt1 | contig 16081 bp, 12 predicted proteins | sample 3176221 | NCBI WGS metagenome assembly SXGT01 (sample SAMN11356862, study PRJNA531348) | freshwater metagenome | isolation source: freshwater sample F1-120 | place: China: Fuxian Lake, Yuxi | collected 2017-12-25
CTCGGCTGCCGGATCTACACCTTCGCGACCACGCTCGCCTACGTGCTCCAGGACTGCGCCCGCCTCGGCAAGGCGGTCTGGGTGCTTGACCGGCCGAACCCGGTTGGCCGGCCGATCGAAGGTCTCCGCTTGCGTCCCGGCTGGGAGAGCTTCGTCGGCGCAGCCCCCCTGCCGATGCGCCACGGGCTCACCCTGGGCGAACTCGCGCGCTGGTTCGTGGCGCACTTCTCGCTCGATCTCGAATTGGATGTCATCGGGCTCGCGGGCTGGGAACCGGATCGGGCTCCCGGCTTCGGCTGGCCGCTGCTCGAGCTCGCGTGGGTCAATCCAAGTCCGAACGCATCGAGCTTGAACATGGCGCGCTGCTATCCGGGCACCGTCCTGCTCGAAGGCACGACGCTCTCGGAGGGTCGCGGCACGACGCGCCCGCTCGAGGTCATCGGCGCCCCCGGCCTCGACGTCGCGCAGCTCCTCGCCGAGATGCACCGGCTGGCGCCCGAGTGGCTCGCCGGCGCGCGGCTGCGCCCCTGCTTCTTCGAGCCGACCTTCCACAAGCACCTGGGTCAGCTCTGCGCCGGGCTCCAGATCCACGTCGACGACCCCGGCTACGACCACGCGCGCTTCCGGCCCTTCCGGCTGGTGGCCCTGCTCCTGAAGGCGCTGCGCCGGCTCGAACCCGAGCGCGAACTTTGGCGCGACTTCGCCTACGAATACGAGACGAGCCGTCTCGCCATCGACGTCATCAACGGCGGCCCGCTCCTGCGCGAGTGGGTCGACGATCCCGAAGCGGCCGTCGCCGATCTCGAGGCCCTGCTCACCCGCGACGAGCAGAGCTGGGCCGAGGAGCGCCAGCCCTTCCTCGCGACCTGAGCGACCAGCTCGGGCGTGCATCGATCGGCACGAGGCCGGCACGGCCTCCGTCCGCAGACGCGGTCTGCCCACCCTCCCGGCAGTCCCGCGAGCGCTACTTGCGGCGACGAGCGGGGCGGGCCGCCCGATCGAGGCCCTGCAGGACGACCGCGCCACCACGCGCCAATAGCTCGCGCGGCGGAACGGGAGACAGACCGCGCCGCGCCAGCAGCCCGTCGATACTCGCGACCGCCACCCCGTGGATCAACGTCCAGAGCAAAATAGCGACGTCGATCGGATCCCCCGCCGGCAGGGCGCCAGCGCGCTGGCTGGCCGCCACCTCGTTCGAGAGGACGGCGAAGGCGCGATCGTCGGCCGCCATCAACTCGGGATAACGTGCGCGCTCGGCCGCCTCGGGCGAGAACATCACGCGAAAGAGCCCCGGCTCGTCGGTGGCGAGACCGAGATACGCCTCGCCCAAGGCCAGCAGCCGCGCCGCCGGCTCGGTGGGCGCCGCCCCCAGCGCTCGCTCCATGCGGGCGCGCAACTCGCCGAAACCCTCTGCGGCGAGAGCCGCGACCAGCGCATCCCGCCCCGGGAAGTGGCGGTAGGGCGCGGCGTGGCTCACTCCCACACGCTCTGCTGCCGCGCGCAGCGTCAGCGCCCCGGCGCCCCCGGTGGCGACAATTGCACGCGCCGCAGCGAGCAGCGCCGAGCGCAGATTGCCGTGGTGATAGGTGTCCCGCCCGCGCATGTGGTTTGTCGCAGGCGGCTGCCGCAAGCGTCGCGCCGATCCGACCATGCCCGTTCTCCCCGGCTCAGGCCACCGCCCTCAAGCGCCGGGACCCGCCCCGGAGAACAGATGTTGACAGACGATACATCGCTCAGGCAACGATGTTTCCATCCGAAACATTGCTCCGCCGCAACACCCGACATCGAGGAGATCCACCATGCTCGTTCCTTTGCCCACCCCTACCCAGATCCTGCCGCTCATCCTGGTCCTCGTCGCCACGGCTCCGGCCCAGGGGGACCCGCCGACGACGGCCTCGCCGGAGCGCGCGGCGGTCCGCGTCTCGTCCGAACAAAATTCACCCCGAGGCGTCTCGATCAGCACGGTCAGCGGACGCAATGCCGTCTTTGTCTCGAGCGACCTCGACGAGGTCCCCTTGGCCGATGCCGTCCTGGCGGAGGCCACCATCGGACCCGGCAAGCCCCACCGCGTGCTGATGGTCACCACGAACTACCAGAACTACCCGAGTGCAGGCACCTACCAGTTCATGTTCCGGGTCGATGCCAACGACGTGCACCTCTGGCCCTGGGCCCCCGCGGCAGCCAATTGCGGCAGCGGGCCATGCCACCTGGCGGCCACCTTTTGGCTCGATCTCGACGAGGCCGAGAGCGCTTCGCCCGGCACCTTCATCGGTCAACCTATCAAGCTCAAACTTATTGGAGGCGCGACCACGGGTCCGATTGATCCCACGTACTCCGACTCTTCCGATATCATGGTCACCATGACGGCTCGCCTGGAAAAAAAGTAGTGCCGCGCCACCGCCGGGCTTGTTCGGTCGGGCCCGGCACGCCCCGCACCGCGAGACGCGGCACGAACCCCGCACTCACGCAGATGCGTCGATGCCGGGCGTCTCCCTCTGGTCAAGCCTGCTAAATCCGCCGCGAGTACCAGGCGACGCCGTCCTGCGAGACGACGATTCGCCCCTTGTGGCCGACCGCAAAGAAGAGGCCGTCGCCCCAGGCTACTCCGAAGAGGTCCTCGCCGACCGTCGAGTCGGTCTCGATCGCGATCGTGCCGGGTGACCAGGCGTAGGTCGAACCGTCGTCGCCCACGATCACGAAGAGACCGCCGCCCCAGGCCACGGCCTGCATGTTCGGCACCGACAGAATCGGCATCCAGGACCAGGAGAGCCCGTCGGTCGAGATCGTCACGACGCCTTCGTCACCGACCGCAACGAAGTGGCCGGAGCCGAAGGCCACGCCATTCAGGTTCGTGTCGGTCGCGCTCGCAGCATTGCTCCAGTTGACGGCATCCGGCGAGGTGATGACGCTGCCGCCCGCGCCGACCGCAACCCAGAGTCCGTTACCCCAGGCGACCGCGTTCAGATCTCCCGCCACCGGGCTGGTGCGCGCCGTCCATGCGCGCGCATCGCTCGAGGAATAGATCACGCCGCCCTGCCCCACGGTGACCCAGCCGCCGACGCCGCCGTCGGCCACGCCGCGCAAAGCCACTGCGTCGGTCACCGAGACGACCTGCCACGACGCGGCATCGTTCGACACGAGCACCGCACCGCCATCGCCGACCGCGACCGTGGTCGAGCCGGCAGTCGCCACGCCGTAGAGGTTGCCGGTGGCCGGGGAGATCGGCCGCGTCGCGGAGAAACCCTCCGGCACAGGCGCGGTCCAGAGACGATCGCCTTCCCCCGCCACGACCCAGGTCGAGCCGCTCCAGCCCACGGCTTCGAGCGGCGGGCCCTGCGTCTGACTGCCGCCGCACGCCGACATCAGCGCGCCGAGCAGCAACGCCCCACCGAGCACCGTCCCAAAACCGTGTTGCCGCACCACCGAACCTCCTTCAAACCGGTCACCACCGGCCTCGCGGGTTCTCTAACAGAGCACACCGGAACGCCAGCCAGACCACTGCCACCGCCGGACACGGTCCTCTCGAATCCTCGCCCGCCCCTCCGGGTCATCGTGCTGTGGCCTTGCGCCCCGCGCGTGCGACGGGGCCACCCTGGTTTGGACTCGACCGCGAGACCGCTAGACCGGGTTTGTCCGCAACCTCGGGAGACGCAAACCATGGCCTTCCAGACGATCGATCCCAGCAGTGGCCGCCCGCTCGACCTCCACCCGAGCCTGTCTGCGGCCGAGGCCACGGCTGCGCTCGACCGGGCCGGCCGCGCCCAGCTCGACTGGGCCGCCGCGTCCTTCGCGGAACGCGCGCGGCCCCTGCGCGAAGTCGCCCGACTCCTGCGCGAGCGCAAGAGCGCGCACGCCGCGTGGATGGCGCGCGAGATGGGGAAGCCACTCGCGCAGGGCGAAGGTGAAAGCGAAAAATGCGCCTGGGTCTGCGAATGGTTTGCAGACGAAGCGCCACGGCTCCTCGCCGATCTGCCCATCGCCACCGAGAACCGCGAGAGCTTCGTCGCTTTCCGGCCGCTCGGCGTCATCTTCGCCGTCATGCCGTGGAACTTTCCGTTCTGGCAGGTCTTCCGCGCCGCCGCACCCACGCTCATGGCGGGCAACGGCTTTGCTCTGAAACACGCGCCCAACGTCGCCGGTTGCGCCGAGACGATCGCCACCCTCTTCCGCGATGCGGGCCTGCCCGAGGGCGTCTTCACCCATCTGCCGATCGACGTCGACCTGGCCCCGCTGGCGATCGCGCACCCGGCCGTGCGCGGCGTGACGCTGACCGGCAGCGAACGCGCCGGCCGCGCGGTCGCCATCGAGGCCGGCCGCCAGCTCAAGAAATCAGTGCTCGAGCTGGGCGGGAGCGATCCCTACGTCGTGCTCGACGACGCCGACCTCGAGAAGACGGCCGAACTCTGCGTCGCCTCGCGGATGCTCAACGCCGGACAGGTCTGCATCTCGGCCAAGCGCTTCATCGTGGTCGAGGGCGTCCGGCGCGACTTCGAGGAACTCGTGCTGGCGAAGATGGCGGCTTACGAGATGCGCCCGCCGCTGGAGACCGGCTCGCGGCTCGGCCCCCTCGCCCGCGGCGATCTGCGCGACACGCTGGCGGTTCAGGTCGAGCGAGCCCGCGCCGGCGGCGCCCGGCTGGCACTGGGCGGCACGGCCCCGATCGGGAGGGCTGGTGGTACCCCGCGACGGTCCTGCTCGACGTGCAGCCGGGCAATCCCGCCTTCGACGACGACCTCTTTGGCCCTGTCGCCGCCGTCGTGCCGGCACGCGACGAGGCGCAGGCGATCGCGCTGGCCAACACCTCGCGCTTCGGTCTCGGCGGAGCGATCTTCACGCGCGACCTGGAGCGCGGACGGGCGCTGGCGCGCGACCAGCTCGAAGTCGGCACCTGTGCGGTCAACGATTTCGTCCGCAGCGACCCGCGCCTGCCCTTCGGGGGCATCAAGGGCTCGGGCTACGGCCACGAACTGGGCGCACTAGGCATCCACGAGTTTGTCAACGCCAAAACCATCGTCGTCGCGGGCTGAGGATCACGGCCCGTCCGGGAGAGTCAATCCACGCGGCCGGCGCGGGGCCCGTCGGCGATCGCGGCGCCGAGACGCTCGAGTTGCAGACCGGCACCGCCGAGGGTGAGTTCGAGCTGGCGGGCCAGCCGGAAGAGGCGGGGCAGCGGGTAGTCGGTCAGCACGCCGAGCCCGCCGTGCAGGTGCTGGGCGGCATGCGCCACGCGCTGGCCAGCCTCGCACGCCCAGAAGCGCGCGATCGCGAGTTCGTCGGCCGCATCGAATCGTTGCTCGAGTCGCCACGCTGCCTGGCGCGCCGTGAGCCGGATGGCCTGCACGTCGATCCACGCGTCGGCGGCGCGCTGGGCGACGGCCTGGAAGGTACCGACCTTCTGGCCGAACTGCTCGCGCTCGGAGACGTGGCGCGCGGTGAGGCGCAGCGCCTCGTCGCTCACCCCGGCCTGGAGTGCCGCGAGTCCCATCCACGCTCGGTCCAGCATGAATCCGAGAATCGCTTCGCCCTGACCGGCCTCACCCAGCAGGTCACCGCGCGACACGCGCACGCCGTCGAACTCGGCGATGAAGCGCGGCTCGAAGGTCGTCACCTGCTGGCGCACGAGACGGACGCCAGGCGCGCTCGGGTCCACGACGACGACTACCGCCCGCCCATCGGGCAGCCGCGCCGGGACGACGAGCCGCGCGGCAATCGCCGCGTGCGGCACGTGGACCTTGCGCCCGGTCAAGCGAAACTCGGTCCCGTCGGCATCGAGCCGGGTCGCCCCCGGCACGGGCGGTGGCAGCGGACAACCTTCCTCGTCGAGTGCTGCTGCGAGCAGCGCCTCACCGCGCGCGACTCGCGGCAGCCAAGCGTCCGTCTGGGCCTCGCTGCCGAAGCGCTCGATGGCGCCGGCGCACAGCACGACGCTGTGCAGGAAAGGCAGGGGCAGAGCACTGCGGCCGATCTCCTCGAGCACGAGCGCTGCCTCGACAAGCCCGAGCCCAACACCACCGTGACGTTCCGCGAGCGGCACGCCGAGCAGACCGGCTTCAGCGAGTGCTGCCCACGCGGCAGCCGGATGGTGCTCGGGATCACCCTCGACGGCAGCCCAGCCCGCAGGAGTCGTGAAGCGCGCCAGCACGCCGCGGGCGAGTTCCTGCAACTCGCGTTGCTCGTCACTTGGATCGAAGTTCATCGCCTACTGCTCCCGATCGGATCAAACATGACGCGGCCATCCTTCAGTGCCGCGGGACGCGCGGCATCCCGAGACCAAAGAGCGCGATCAGATCGCGCTGCACTTCGTTGGTGCCGCCCCCAAACGTGAGGAAGAGCGTGCCCTGATAGGCGCGCTCGACGCGGCCGCGGAGTTTTGCTCCCGGCGATCCCTGGCGGATCGTGCCGTCCTCGCCGAAGACCTCGAGCAAGAGGCGGTACACCTCGCAGAAGGTCTCGGTGCCGTAGACCTTGGTGGCGCTGGCATCGGCTGGATCGAGAGAAGCGCGTGAAGCGACGCGCAGGTTGAAGAGACGCAGCGCCTCGATGCGGGCCCGGACCCTTGCCAGGTTGGCGCGCACCCAGGGCTGATCGATGACGCGCCGGCCGTCCGCCAGTCGCGTCTCGCGGGCGAAGGCACAGGTGTCCTCGTAGACCTGCGACACCATGCCAGGTGGGCAGATCGCGACCCGTTCGTAGTTCAGCTGGTTGGTGATGAGCCGCCAGCCCTTGTCGACCTCGCCGATCAGAGCGGAATGCGGCACGCGGACCTGGTCGTAAAAGGTTGAAGTCGTTCCCGACTTGACGATCGTCCCGAGTTCGCTCCAGGAGAAGCCGCGGGCGCTGGTCGGCACCGCGAAGATCGAGATGCCCTTGTGCTTCGGCGCGTCCGGGTTGGTGCGCGCCGCAAGCCAGATGTAATCGGCATGAGCGGCGAGACTGGTGTAGAGCTTCTGGCCGTCGATCACCCAGTCGTCGCCGTCACGCACGGCGCGCGGGCTGTGCGACGCGAGATCCGTACCGGCACCCGGCTCGCTGTAACCGACGGCAAAATGCAGCTCGCCGCGCAGGATGCGCGGCAGGAAGAACTCCTTCTGCTCAGCGCTGCCCAACGCCATGATCGTCTGCGCGATCGCGTTGATGGTCAGCATCGGAATCGGCGCCAGCGCCCGCCACGCCTCGTCGTAGAAGATGAACTGCTCGATCATGCCGCGGCCCTGGCCGCCGTATTCGCGCGGCCAGCCGATGCCGAGCCAGCCGTCGGCCCCCATGCGACGCGCCGCGGCGAGGCAGGCGGGCCCGCCGAGCAGGCCCGCCTCGACCTCAGCCAGCACCTCGGCCGTCATCAGATCGGCGAAGTAGTCGCGCAGCTCGCGCCGCAGCTCCTGCTGTTCGGACGTGAAGGCGAAATCCATCCCGCGCCTCTACCAGCGGCGGCCCGGAGATTGCCACGGCACCGGCACCGACGCGCGGAGCCGCCGATGCATGCCAGGATGCCCTCAGCCGGGCCCGCACACCACATGGCGCGGCGTGCCGGCGAGGAAAGCCTGCACGTTGCCCGCCGTGATCTCCATCAACCGGGCCCGCGCGGCGCGGGTGGCCCACGCCAGATGCGGCGTGATCACGCAGCGCGGTGCCGCGAGCAGCGGGTGATCCGCAGGCGGTGGCTCGAGCGCAAGAACATCGAGTCCCGCACCGCCGAGTCGCCCGGCGTGCAGGGCTGCGGCCAGCGCCGCTTCGTCGATCAGGGCCCCGCGCGCAGTGTTGATCAGGATGGCTTCGGGACGCATCCGCGCGAGCCGGCGGGCGTCCACCATCTGCCGGGTCGCGGGTGTGAGCGGACAGTGCAGACTGACGACATCCGCTTCTGCGAAGAGGTCGTCAAGCGGAAGTCGCGCGATCGTCTCGGGCGTGCCGGCGCGGCCTGACCCGGGTTCCGGCCGCTCTGCCGCGATGACCCGCATCCCGAAGGCGGCGCCGATCGTCGCCACGCGCCGGCCGATGCGACCGAGACCGACGATGCCGAGCGTGCGGCCTTCGAGTTCGACGAGTGGCTGCCGCCAGAAGCACCAGTCGACGGCCCGGCTCCATTCGCCCGCGCGCACCGCAGCGTCGTGCGTGCCACAGGCCGCCACGACCTCGAGAAGCAGGCCAAAAACGTGCTGGGCCACCGCTGGCGTACTGTATTCGGGCACGTTGCTGACGACGACACCGTGCTCCGCCGCGGCCGCGAGATCGACGATGTCCGTGCCCGTCGCGAGCACCCCAACGAATTCGAGTTCCGGCAGGGCGGCAAAGGCGGCTCGATCGAGCCGGGCTTTGTTGGTCAGCACGATCCGGGCGCCGCGCGCACGCGCGACGATCTGGGCCGGTGCCGAGCGCGGATGGACGACGAGATCGCCGAGGCTGGCCAGCGCCTCCCAGGACAGGTCACCCGGATTCAAGGCGGCGCCATCGAGAACGACGATCCGCATCAGCTCGCTCGCCCGGCCCGGCCCGAGGCGGGTACCGTCGCAGGTACGGTCGCGGCCTCGCCCTCGGGCGGCACCCCGCCGGCCGACTCGAGCCGCTCGATCTGAGTGTGGGCGAGTGCCGGCGCAATATTACTTGACGCGGCCGGCCGCGGCGCGAGAGGCTGCGCCCCGCCACGCTCGAGCAGGTGGCGCACGAAGGCATCCTGGCGGACACGGGCGCGCTCGACCGGCACGCCGCGGTTCAGGATCGCGAAGCGCACCTCTCCCCAGCGCTCGGTGCGCACGACACCGGCAAGCGCCGAGACGCCGAGGCTACCGTAGGTTCCGGTCTTGCCGATCAGCGTGCCGCGCTCGCCCGGGCCGTCGAGGCGCTCGGCCAGCGTGCCGGGGTCGGTTCCCGAAACCGGCAGCACATCGTCGAGGGCGAGTCCGCGCGTCGCAAGCTGGCGCGACAGCGCTGCCAGCAGCGCCACCGCTGCCCGCGGACTCAGACGATTGGTGGTGCCGCCACCCGCGGCGTCGTCGATCACGATTTCGTCGCGCAGGCCAGGGGCGACGCGCGCCCGGGCGATCCGCTCGACCTCCCGCACGCCCCCGATCTGCAAGACGAGCTGGCGGAAGATATTGTTCGACCAGGCATTGAGGGCGTCGAGTTGCTCGATCAAGGGCGCCGAGCGGAACTCGAGCAGCGGCGTCTCGACCACAGCACTGGCGGCCGGCTCGCCCGCGACGCCGAACGTACCGTGCCCGGGCACGCCCCCCTTCCCCGCAGAACTCGCGCCCGCAAAATCGAGCGTGACGCCCGAGAGACGCCGATCGCCCAGCTCGGGATCGAGAGCCACGCTGCGCGGCCAGGCCTCTCGCGCCGCACGACCCTCGAACACCGCCGCCAGCGCCACACCCTCGGGATCGTCGTGCCAGGCGAACACCAGCGGACCGCGCACCCGCAACGAGCCCCGCACCTTGCGCACCCCGGCGCGCTCGAGCGCACCGAGCACGCGATGAGCACCCTCGGGCAGGAAGAAGACGTCGCCCTCGGTCTCGACCACGAGGTCGCCTTCGAGGACACCCGAGCGCACGGGGCCCGTCGCGAGCACGCGAGTCTTGAAGCGATGCTCGGGCGGAAAGTGCTCGAGCAGGGCCAGCGTCGAAGCAATCTTCGACACCGAAGCGGGATGAACCGGACGCGCCGCGAACCGCGAGGCGAGAACCTCGCCCTGTGCGGCGACCGCGTAGACACCCTGATTCGGACCGAGGAGACGCGCAGCCGCGGCATCGAGCGGGGCCGCCAGCGCGGGCGCGGGCACGAGCAACGTCAAGCACGCAAGCATGGCGGCCTGATGCCGCTGAATGAGCCGGTGTTCTCTCATCGAATTGCGCCGCGCGGCATCCCCCGACCTGCTCGGTCGCCACTCGAAGTCGATCGAGAGTGTCGATCCCTGCCCACCCTCGCAACCCGGGCACTCGCAGCGGACCTCGTCCCGCGGACGGGCCCCGAGCGAGTCACACTTTTGATGCGTGCGCTCAAGTGCGCTCGCGCGGGCCGCGGGACACCGCCGGACAGCCCGCGGGTCAACTCGCAGCCGCCTCGGCCGCTGGGTCTCGGGGGCGGACCAGGCCGGCGCGCCGGGCGGCCGCGAGGGCATCGACCGCGCCCACACGGCGGATGAGTTGCCCGAGCTCACGGCGGAAAGTCTCGCGCTTCGCGGCAAGCTCGGGCCCCTCGCCCTCGACCAGCCCACGCTGGCGGCCGAGCTTCAGCGCCGACGCGAAGAGCGCACGCGAGCGAGCCTCCTGACTGCGCAATCGCTTCTGCAGGATGAGCTGGTTGGCACGCCGGTCGCAACTCGCAAAGAATTCGGGCTCGGCCACGAGCACGCCACCGCCCGCTGCCGCGATCTCCTCGGCCACCACCAGATACGCTTCCAGCACCGGTCGCAGCACTCGATGCGAAAGCAAGGGCGACAGCCCGCCGACGGTCTGGCGGATCGCGTCCTCGCCCTCGCCGAGAGCCCGTTCCCACGCCGGGGCGCGACTCGCGAGGTCGCCCATCAGCTCCGCACGGAATGCCTCGCGATCGGGAAAGAAGAACTCGAACTTGAGCAGATCACGCAAGGCCATCGCCTCGCGCCAGAAGACTTCGCGCCGGTGGCCGGTCGCGCGGACCGCACCGAGCAAGGCGACCTCGGCGATCGCGCCGGCGAGGAAGAAATGGACGATCGTGTTGCGATAGTAGGCCGCGGCAAGATGCCGGTCGGGACCGATCAGGAACACCGCCTCTGGCCCGTCGCGGTAGGCCTGCAGCACGCCACTCTCCACCAGCGCTTCGAGCGCCTGATCGAGCGCGCCTTCGCCGGCCAGCGCCCGGTCGCCCGTCGTCGGTATACTGCGCTTGCGGACGTACTCGACCACGGGCCCGACCGAACGTTCGACCTGCCGCCGCGTCAGGGCCTCATCGACCGCGCCGAGCAAAGCCAGAGTGACCAGCGAGACATCGGTCACGGGGGTGACGCGATTGATGCGGACCGCGACTTCGAAGGCGAGCTTCTGGACTTCGAGCGATTCCTCGGTCGGTGCCTGGTCGTGTCCGGCAGGACCGAGCGTGCCGCGCAGGGAAAGCGGCTCGCCGAAGGACAGGTGGATCGCGCCGAGCCGGCGCTGGAACGAGCGCACGAGCCGAATGAACCAACCCAGGCTTTCTTTCTGCTTGGGCTGCCCACGCTGCTCGGCAGCGTAGTCCTGAACGTCTTGGATCTGGTCGTAGGTGATCGAGACGGGCACGAGCCAGACGTCCTCGGCCCGGCCGCGCCGCCAGGCATCGACCACGTAGGCCAGCATTCCGTAGCGCGGCGGCAGGAGCTTGCCGGTGCGCGAGCGACCGCCCTCAATGTACCACTCGAGCGAGAATCTCTTCTCGACGAGGTAATCGACGTACTGGCGGATGACGAAGCGGTAGATCGGGTTGTCCTGAAAGGTGCGACGAATGAAGAAGACCCCGCTCCGCCGCACCAGCGTACCGAGCGGGAAGAAGTTCATGTTGATGCCCCCGGCGGTGTGGTTCGGCGGATGGCCGGTCTCCCAGAGCGCGTACTGCAGGACGAGGTGGTCGAGATTCGAGCGGTGCGACGGCAGAAAGACGATGCAGGCGCGCTGACTCAACCGGGCGATCGACTCGAGACGCGCGCGGTCGTAGCGCAACGCCTCCTGATATCCGCGTGTGTAAAGCAGGTGAATCAGCCAGGCCGCGAGTTCGGCGACGCGCCGGCTGTGCTCGGCGGCCATCTCGCGCAGGTAGCGGCTGGCACGGCGGAGACCGCGACGCTCCGAGATCCCGAGCTGGCGTGCCAGGGCCGCGATCCCGGCGCGGAAAGCGGGTCGCGCCACGATCTCCTCGCGCACCAGCCGTGGCACCTTGAAGCGGCTACCGCGCGCCGCGCGCTCGGCTCGCTCGAGGGCGAGTTGGGCCTGTCGTTCGATGAACGAGACGAGGCCGGCGGTCTCGGCCGGATCGGTACCCCCGAGTTGGTGCCAGCGTCGGCGCAACGCCGACGCCCGCGCCGGTTCGGCTGCCACGATGCGGCAACGCTCGGGGTGGCGACGGCAGAGCCACCACGCTTGCAACGTGCCCGGGCTCCAGGGGTCGCCGACCCGGAGCAATTCGCGGATCGGCCGCGGCCGTCCACCGCGGGGATCCGTCCTCCCCCACACCACTCGCAGCGGCGCGAGCAGTGGATCTTCGGCCATGCAGGCCAGCGCCTCGAGCGCAGCCCGGCTCCGGCGGCCCCGGCCGCGCCGGCGGCCCGGGTGCAGGACAACGACGTGGACCTCGCTCGGCGCGACCTCGGCCGGGCGATGCTCGTCGATCCAGCGCTCGAGTAACTTGCGCTCGACACGGTTCCGAACATCGAGCAAAAAAGCCACCGGCACGCCCGCGAGCCCCGGCCAGGCCGGAGCGGCGATCCCGGGGGAAAGGCTCGCGGCAGCGGAAGCGCTCGGACTCGGCTCGGTCGCGGCCATGTGACAGATCAAGCATGAGAGGGCCGGGAAAGACCAGCCGGCCCGGTCTCTTTCCTCCCGCGCCGCGGCGCTGCCCCCGCTGACAACGGCCTCCCCCCCTGCCCCCGCCCACCGCACTCGCTTCCCTCGCCCGGATCGGGATGGCACAACTCGACCGCCGCCGAGGTCTCCGTGTCCACCCATGCCGAGTTGACGCACGAAATCGACGAGAGCCCGTCCGGTCCCGCCACCGCAGCTTTCTTCGACCTCGACCGGACGCTGATCGAGGGTTTCTCGGCGCTCACTTTCGTCCGCGCGGGGATGACGAGCGGACTCTTCGGAGCCGCGCAGATCTTCGACCTCACCATGGCCGCAGCGAGCTTCGAGGTCGGCACGCTGGGGTTCTCGGCCTTCATGAGCGGCATGAGTCAGGCCCTGCGTGGCATCGCCGAGCAGGATCTCCGCGCCTTCGGCGAACATCTCTTCGCCGAGCAGATCGCGGCCAGGATCTTCCCGGAGGCACGCGCCCTGGTCGAAGCCCATCGGCGGCGCGGCCATACGCTGGCGGTGGTGTCCTCGGCCACACCTTTCCAGGTCGACCCGGTAGCGCGCTCGCTCGGGATCCCGCACGTCATGGCGACCCGGCTCGAGAGCCGCGACGGCAAGCTCACCGGCAAACACCTCTCGCCGGCTTGCTGGGGTGAGGGCAAGGCGACGGCAGCGCACGTGGTGGCGGCCGAGCAGGGCTGCGATCTCGGGCAAAGTTTTTTCTACACCGACAGCGACGAGGATCTGCCCCTGCTCGAGATCGTCGGTCGCCCGCGTCCGGTCAATCCCACGGGCCGGCTGGCCCGGATTGCGGCGCGACGCGGCTGGCCGAGCCGCAACTTCGCCCGCCGCTCGCTGCCGACTCTCGACGAGACCCTGCGCACCGGGATGGCGCTCGCGAGCTTCGGTCCAGCACTCCTGCTCAGCCTCCCGGCGTGGTGGGCGACAGGAGAATGGCAGCGCGCGCTCAATCTGGCCACCTCGACCTTCAGCGAACTCGCGACGGCACTCGCCGGCATCGAAGTCCGCGTTCAGGGCGAGGAGAATCTCTGGTCGCAGCGACCGGCGGTCTTCGTCTTCAATCACCAGAGCGGGCTTGACGCACTGCTGATCGCCAAGCTGCTGCGCCGCGACTTCGTCGGCATCAGCAAAGCCGAGCTCCAGTCAAACCCCTTCTTCGGTCCGCTCCTGCGCCTCGCCGGTACCGTCTTCGTCGATCGCTTCGACCACGACCGCGCGATCGAGGCCCTCCGCCCCGCGGTGGACGCCCTGCGCAGCGGGCTCTCGCTCGCCATCGCCCCGGAGGGCACGCGCAGCGCCACGCCGCTGCCGGGGCCGTTCAAGAAGGGTGCGTTCGTGATGGCGATGGCGGCCGGCGTCCCGATCGTGCCGATCGTGCTGCGCAACCCGCTCGAGGCGCTGCCGCGGCACTGGCTGGTGGTTCGACCCGCGACCATCGACGTCACGGTCCTGCCGCCGATCCCGACGACCGGCTGGACGCATGACGACCTCGACCGCCGCATCGCCGAGCTGCGGCAGATCTACCTCGAAACGCTCGGCCCGGCGCGGGCCAGCGTCACGCCGGCACGATCCCCATGATCATCTGGCGCCAGCGGGTGCGCGCGTCGGCGGCGGGCCCCAGCAGCGAGACCACCTGCTCATCCGCGAGGACGGCGCCCATCACCACGGCCCCGACGAAGGTCAAGGCCCGCAGCCGCCCTTCATCGGAGTCCATGCCCTCGCGTTCGAGCGCCTGGCGCAGCAACTGCCAGACCGGAGCCATCACCTCGCGGTCGGAGTAGAGACGCAAGCTCTGCGCGCGCTCGCCCTGCAGGTCCAGCCAGATTCGAATCAGGCGCCGGTTGGCCCAGGCGTAGTCGAGGTAGTGTTCGAACACGGCTCGCGCGCTGGCCCCGTGTTGCAACAAGCCGCGCGCCTCGGCGAGATAGTCCGTCGCCAGAACGTGCACGCACTCGCGATACAGTTCTTCCTTCGACGAAAAGTAGTAGCCCAGCGTGCCGACCGTCACGCCGGCGTCATGCGCAATATCACGCAAGCCGACGCCCTCGTAGCCGCGCCTCGAGAAAGCCTCGATCGCCGCCGAACGCAGCCGCTCCATCGGGTGCCCCACCCGCGCTCCTGCTCCCGCCTGTGCCGCCATATCGACCACCTTCCAGCGTGGCCGAGCTGGTGCAATTGACGATCGGCGTTTCCCGCGAGAAAAGACGACATGGACGAGAACCCGGCTGGAACACGCATCCTGAGAGAGTCCGACGCCGCACCTGCGGTGCTCAGCGGCGCCGACGTCGCCGTCGTGGGCTATGGCAATCAAGGTCGATCGTGGGCCCGGAACCTGCGCGATTCAGGACTTGCGGTGCGCGTCTGCCTACGCGCCGACGCTTCGCGCGAAATGGCCGCTGCGGACGGTTTCGTGCCGGGAACGATCGAATCCGCCAGCTCGGCCGACGTGCTCTGTGTTCTCGTTCCCGATGACGTGATTCCGGAGCTGCCCCTTGCCCCCTCGCCGCGCGCACTCACCGTCGTCGCGAGCGGTTACACACTCGCCTTCGAGCGTTTTCGCCCCGCGGGCGACCTCGGCATGATCGCGCCGCGCATGCTCGGACCCGAAGTCCGACGTTGCTACGAAGAGGGCTCAGGCTTCATCACCGCCATCGGTGTCCACCGCGACGTGACCGGCACAGCCCGAGCCCGTACCTTGGCCCTGGCCCACGCACTGGGCGGCCTGCGCGAGGGCGCGATTGAGCTGAGCGCCCGTCAGGAAGCGGTGCTCGACCTGGCTGTCGAGCAGGTGCTCTCGCCGGCACTCGCCCACGTCAGCCAGTCCTTTCTCGCGACCATGCTCGCCGCGAACATCCCCCTCGAAGCCATCCTGTGCGAGCTCTTTCTCTCGGGCGAGGTCGAGCGCACCTACCGCCGCCTGCGCGAGGAAGGTTTCTCGCGTCAGATGGAGCACCACTCGCCCACGAGCCAGTACGGCCAGCTCTCGCGGCGGGGACGTTACGACCAGATCGATCTGGCGACGACGATGCGGGCCTTGACGGCCGACATCACTTCGGGTCGCTTCGCCGACGAATGGGACGGCGAGCGCCGCGCCGGCCACGCCCGGCTGGCCGCGCTCAAGGAGGAACACTGCGGCGCCGCCGTGCGCGAGTTCGAGGACGGGCTCCGCCGTCTGCTCGGGCCCCTCTCGGCCTCGCCACGCCCGCGCGACGACTGACGCGCCTCGTCGCTCCGCCGGGCCGAACGCGACTGCGGCCCCGCCCCGGTCGGTGGCGGAGTGCTGCGGAGCGGGATCGGTCGCTCGTCCGGAGCGAGCGTGACTTGAACGCCCGCGTCTGCTCAGAGACGCGGGGCGATCGTCCGCCCGAGAAACAAAGGAGAAGGCACATGGCAGAGGTCAAGGTCGAAGGGGAAGTGGGCGCCGGCGTCACGGCGGTGTGGGATCTGGTGCGGGACTTCGGCGGCATCGGCCGCTGGAATCCCGGCCTCGAATGCACCTGCGACGGCACCGGCGTCGGCGCGGTGCGTGAGATCAACATGGGTGGTGC
>SXGT01866630.1_pt1 | contig 16079 bp, 12 predicted proteins | sample 3176221 | NCBI WGS metagenome assembly SXGT01 (sample SAMN11356862, study PRJNA531348) | freshwater metagenome | isolation source: freshwater sample F1-120 | place: China: Fuxian Lake, Yuxi | collected 2017-12-25
GCGACAACAATGAGATACACCTTCCCGACTCCGGCGAGCAGTGCACCGAATGACGTCTCGGGATCGTTCCACGCATCGCAGACCTGCTTCCCCGTCCCGGTGAAATCATCCAGCAGAACCACTACGTCGTTAATCCCTAGTTTCTTCTCGTCGGCATCCCCGAGCAAGGTCCGGCGGAACAACTCGCTGCGCTCGACGAAGATGCTGTTGTGCTTCTTCGCGTCCAGACCGTTCGCGAGACGGAACTGGTACAGCATGGCATCACCGCTCTCACCAGCACTGCCCGACATGGCCGCGAAGCACCATTTACCCTTGCGCTTTGTAGGATCGTCGTTCCATCCCGGAAGCGCCTGCAGCGCCTGACCATAGGCCTCTCGAATGTGCTTCTGGGTGTAGAACTGGACCGAGTCCAGAATCCGCGCAGCCAGGTCCATATCGGGATCATCGAACTGCTTCAGCCAACTCTCGATCGTGACGTTCATGATCCCGGCACCATACGAGCTGAACCGATTGATCCATTTGGTGTACCGGCGAGCATCGATCGGCGTACCCCGCGACGAAGGCGCTCTCACGGCTTACGCATCCCTCGGACCGAGAGCTTTGAGCTTCTCCTTGATCAGGTTCGCCAGCGCTTCCAGGCGTTCCCACATGTCCTCTTGACCATAGAAGTCGTCGATGTCGATGTCGTTGATCTGCGCGTAGAGGGTGTCGGATGATCTGAGAATCTTCTTCGCTTCCGCTGCGACCTTCGCCGACTCGATGTTAAGGTGATCCGGGCTCAAGCTTACCTGCTCGGTGAATTCCCGCAGGCGTTTCGAGATCGTCGTGGTCCTGTTGGCCTTTACTGCGTTGTTGATGTACTGCTTCACGACGCGGAAGTCCGTCACGGATTTGATACCGCCCTGCTCGAACTTGTCCAGCATCGCGTCGGTGAATTTGTCCTTGTTGAACCATTCGAACTTCGAGACTTCCCGATCGTTTCGGACGGGATATAACTCGATGAAAAAGTCCGCCTTGACCCGCTTTTTCGGGTCCGCATCGAGCATCATATTTTGGTAGCTTTGCTTGTAGGAAAGGAGTTTTTTGCAGCGCACAACTACTGCCTCATCAAGGCCGGTCAGTTCCGCGAGGCGCTTTTCCTTTTTCTCGCCCAACTCCCGCATCAGCAGTTCGAGCTTGATCGCGGTCGGCATGAGCTCCCAGTCCTTGCGGAGCTTGTGGATCTGGAACATCGTGACTATGTTCTGCACCAATGTCGGCTCGGCGACCTCGTTGACGGGGATCTCCGTAACGTTGGCTTGTTGAGCACACATCCAGCGCCGCTGGCCGTCCAGGATCACGTATTGGCCGGTGCTCTTCTCTCGGTAAACGGTCAGTGGGACAAGTATCCCGACGCGCGCGATCGACTGCCGGAGGACGTGCATGTCCTCGCGATCGAAGAGCGTTCGTGGGTTGTGTGGGTTGGCCTTGAGATCGCTCGGTGCGAGGGTTTTGACGCCTATCGCATGAACGCCGAACTCGTCCTGCTGCTTTCCTGGCATTAATCGTCCCCTGGCCCATTCAGTGTTTTGAGCTTGCTGCGAGTAGCTGTCGTCAGTCTACTAAGATTATCAGGGTTCACGTTTCCGCGACAAACGGCCGAGGGTTTCGCGCATTATTCAACGTACTTGGCGAGCGCTCCAATCCGTTGACATCTCAAGGCCTTCGGCTGCATTCGTCCGATAGCTCACACAAAACGGCGTTTCGTTTAGAGACAAGCGATTGGAAGCTTATTTTAACGCGTATGGCACTGGCCGCGGTTTGCCAGGACGTGCGCGCATGCGGGGCGTACGGGAGCATGATGTCGCCGATCAAGCGGCGCGCCGGACGGCGGACTTGTTCGCGGACACAGCGAGCGCGTTTGAAGCACCTCGGCAGGCCGTGCGCGCGGATTTCCGATAAGCTGTATTCATGCGCTCGTGCACGGCAATCCTCGTTCTTCTCTTTTCCGCTTCCACCCGCGCCGCCAACTGGCCTCAGTGGCGCGGACCGACGGCCGATGGCATCTCGACTGAGAAGAATATTCCCATCGAATGGAGCAAGGATAAAAATATCCAGTGGAGTGTTCCGCTTCGAGGGCTTGGAACATCCACGCCCATCGTCTGGCAAAACCGGATCTTCGTCACCACTCAAGCGGGCGACGGCCCTTTTGAGCAGCGCGGCCGCGATTTCGCGAACGCCGCCGTTGCGCGCAAGACGGGCGCCGCCGACATTGTTCGCTTCGCCGTCCACGCCTTCGCGCGCGCCGATGGCAAGTTGCTCTGGGAGTACGTCTTCGACGCTGACGGCGCACTTCAGCCAGTTCACTTGAAGCACAACTTAGCCAGCCCCAGTATTGTGACGGATGGCAAGCTGCTCTATGCCTGGGTGGGCACGGGGCAACTCGCGGCCCTGGACCTCGACGGCAAGGTAGTCTGGAAGCGGCACATCGGAAAGGAATATTCGCCGTTCGAGATTCTATGGGGCCATGGCAGCTCTCCGGCCCTGTACAAAGACAGCCTTATCCTGCTGTGCGATCATCAGAAGGCCGCGTACATGTTGTCGCTCGACAAGCGCACAGGCAAACAACTTTGGAAAGTGGACCGCGGCAAGGACCGGCGGTCTTATGCGACTCCGTTCGTGGTGGCCGGATCGAAGGGCGACGAGCTGATTGTCAACTCGAGCGCGCGGATCGATGCGTTCGATCCTTCGACTGGCGAGCCGCTCTGGCACGCGGGTGAAGACAATCGCGTGCCGGTTCCAACACCCGTTTTTCACGACGGCGTGCTCTACGCGACGCGCGGGTACAGCAGCGGCCCGTATATGGCGGTCAAGCCCGGCGGGCGCGGCGACGTATCCGGGACGCATGTGAACTGGCTGGTCAAGACGGGGGCACCCTACGTTTCGTCGATCCTTTATTACGGCGGCCTGCTTTACATGGTGAATGAAACCGGAATTGCAAGCTGCGTGGATGCGGCGGACGGAAAGACGCTGTGGCGGGAACGGTTCGGAGGCGTGTTTTCCGCGTCGCCGGTGGCGGCCGATGGGAAGGTGTATCTGGTCAACGAGGCCGGAGAAGCGTTCGTTTTGGAGGCCGGACGGGAATTGAAAATTCTGAAGCGGAATCATTTGGAGGAACGAACGCTCGCCTCCCCCGCGATTTCAGACGGGCAAATATTCTTGCGGACAGACGGGCATCTTGTTTGCATTGGGAAGCCGCGAACTTGAAAACTTCTGAACCGTCCCGTGACTACATCACATCCTGTGACGTCCATACAAGGCGGGCTGATAGACCAATGTCGCTTCGATTTCCCCTGACCGGATTGGTTGGCGAGGAGCGGGTCCGGCGAGGCCCATGCGGACGAGGTGGCGTTGCAAGGCGTCTGGCGAGGCCCACCTGCTATTAGCCAGCCCGGCGTTTGGGAACGCCGGCGAGAGAACGGAATAAAAATTGGATCCTATTCTTCACTACATTTCGTCCCGCGAAAGCGAGATCATTCATCTGATTCGCGCCTTTGTCGAATGCGAATCGCCGAGCGACGACCGGGCAGCCGTTGATCGCTTCGTTGACCTGGTGGCAGATTCGCTCGCATCCGAAGCGCGCATCCGGGCAATTCCCGGCGGGCGATTCGGAAGACACGTCCGCGCCGAGTTTGTCCTCCCTGGGCGCAAGAAGGCCGGGCAGATACTGGCGCTTGGGCATTCCGACACCGTCTGGCCGATGGGGACCCTTACGCAAATGCCATGGCGGGAAGCGCCCGACGCCGCGGGCCGCATGCGGCTTTGGGGGCCGGGCGTGCTCGATATGAAGGCCGGCATCGCCTTCCTGATTTTCGCCACGCGCGCAGTTCGCGAGATGGATCTGCCGGTTGCAAGCAAGGTCGTGCTGCTGCTGAATTCCGACGAGGAGGTGGGAAGCGACAGCTCGCGCCCGCTTACCGAGAAAGAGGCTCTTCGCAGCCACGCCGTGCTGGTGCTCGAGCCGGGGACGGGCCTCGATGGGAAGCTCAAGACCGCGCGAAAAGGCGTCGGAGGCTACACCGTTAAGGTTCGAGGCAAAGCCTCACACGCGGGCGTCGATTTCAGCGCCGGGGCGAGCGCCATCGTCGAGCTTGCCAGGCAAATCGAGAAGATCGCCGGCCTTACAAATCTGAAGCGCGGCACGACAGTAAACCCCGGCGTGATTCGGGGCGGGACACGAGCGAATGTGATTGCCGCCGAGGCCTCCGCGGAGGTCGATCTCCGCGTGCTCCGCCTTCGAGATGCGCCGCGGCTCGACCGCAAGTTTCGCGCTCTGCGTCCGTTCGACAAGCGGTGCGTGCTTACGGTCGAAGGCGGCCTCAACCGGCCGCCGATGGAGCGTTCGGCCGGCGTGGCGGCGCTTTACCGGACCGCAAAACGGCTGGGCGGGGAGTTGGGCGTGAATGTCGGGCAGTCGCTCACCGGAGGGGGTTCGGATGGCAACTTTACCGCAGCTCTGGGCGTGCCTACTTTGGACGGGCTCGGGGCGGTGGGAGAGGGCGCGCACGCGTCCCACGAAAGCATCCTGACCGGGCGAATTGCCGACCGCACGGCGCTGCTCGCAAAATTACTACTTGCGGTAAGGCCTGTAGATCGCTAGAATCATCAGTTTGCGGCAAGTCAGGAGGAATCATGTTGGTTGAGCAGAAGGTGAAGCAGATTATTGTCGAGCAACTGGGCGTGGACGAGACCCAAGTGGACAGCACGGCCTCGTTCGTCGACGACCTCGGCGCCGACTCGCTGGACATCGTAGAGCTGGTAATGGCTTTCGAGGAAGCATTTGAGCTGGAGATCCCGGACGAGGACGCCGAGAAGATCGCGACCGTAAAAGATGCGGTCGATTACATCGAAGGTAAGACGTCCAAGAAGTAGACTTCCCCCTCAATCGCACGGAAGGAGCCAGTTTGTCCCGAAGGGTTGTAGTTACAGGTGTAGGGTTATTGTGCCCGGTCGGCATCGGGACCGAGGAAGTTTGGCAGGCGATTCAAGCCGGCAGGAACGGAATCGGCAAGATCACTTGTTTCGATGCGACTTCGTTCGCATGTCACATCGCGGGCGAAGTGCACGGATTCGACCCGGGCTTATACGTCGAAAAAAAAGAAATTAAGAAGATGGGCCGCTTTATCCACTTTGGAGTGGCGGCCTCCGAATTCGCGCTCGCGGCGTCCGGCCTAAAGGTCGATGAGTCGAACGAAGAGCAGGTCGGAGTCTATATCGGGAGCGGTATCGGCGGCTTCGACGTCATCGAGCGCGAGTACAACGAATTCCTGAAGCACGGCCCGCGAAGAATTTCCCCGTTTTTCATTCCTGCCACCATCATCAATCTGGCATCGGGACACGTTTCGATTCGCACGGGCGCGAAGGGTCCAAACTCGGCCGTCGCAACGGCGTGCACGACCGGCGCGCACGCGATTGGAGATTCGTTCCGGATCATTCAACGCGGCGACGCCGACGCGATGATTTGCGGCGGAGCGGAGGCGTGTATCACGCCTATGGGAATCGGCGGATTCGCAGCCATGCGCGCGCTCTCCACCCGCAACACGGCGCCCGAGGAAGCTTGCCGCCCTTGGGACAAAGACCGCGACGGGTTCGTCGTCGGGGAAGGCGCCGGAATTCTGATTCTCGAAGAACTGGAGTTCGCAAGGCGCCGCGGTGCGCCGATCGTGGCGGAAATGGTCGGTTACGGGATGAGCAGCGACGCTTTTCACGTAACGGCGCCGGCGGAAAATGGGGACGGCGCATACCGCGTGATGAAGTACGCCCTGCGCGACGCGAAGCTCGATCCGACAGTAATCGACTACATCAACGCCCATGGGACTTCGACTGAAATCGGGGACCGCATGGAAACCGTGGCAATTAAGCGGTGCTTCGGCGAGCATGCCTATCGCATTGCTGTTAGTTCGACCAAATCGATGACCGGTCACGTGCTCGGCGGAGCGGGCGGACTGGAAGCGGGCATCGCGGTGTTGGCGATTCGCGATCAGATAGCGCCGCCGACGATCAATCACCACGAACCTGATCCGCTCTGCGATCTCGACTACATCCCGAACCACGCCCGCCCCATGAAGATCGACTATGCTCTCTCGAATTCGGTCGGATTTGGGGGAACGAACGGCGCGGTGGTGTTCAAGCGCTACACGGAGTGATCCCAATGAAAATTGTGGTCGCGATCAAACAGGTTCCGGCGCGCGACTCACTGCTTCGCATCGACGCCGCCGGCGCGTGGATTCGGGATGCCGATCTGAGTTACGAGATCAACGAGCCCGACGCTTACGCCCTTGAAGAGGGCTTGCAGTGGAAAGAGAAGCACGGCGGAGAAGTGGTGGTGCTGTGCACCGGTCCCGCGAGGGCCTCGCAGACCATACGGGAGGCCCTCGCGAAGGGCGCCGACCGCGCCATCCATATTGAAGAAGAGAATCCCGGAGCGTTCGATGCTCTCGGCCTTGCGCGTCTGATGGCCGCGGCGCTTGCCTCCGAGCAGCCGGATCTTGTGCTGACCGGGTTGCAGTCAGATGATCTCGGTTACGGTCAAACCGGCGTCATTCTGGCAGAGGTGATGGGGCTCCCGCACGCAACCATCGTCATGCAAGTGGAAAAATCCGACGGCGGGATTCGCGTAAAGCGCGAACTCGAGGACGGCTGGTTCCAGAACGTCGAGATGCCGTTGCCCGCGCTACTGACCATTCAATCCGGTATTAACAAGCTGCGCTACGCGACCCTGATGGGCATCAAGAAGGCGAAGACGAAAGAAGTGCGCCGCGCGACGGCGGCAGAATTGGGCGCCGCGTCAGCGCCCGTCCTTGAAATCGCGCGAGTTTACCTCCCCGAGCGCTCGAAGCAGACGCAGTTGTTCGAGGGCAGTCCGAAGGAAGCGGCGGCGAAGCTGGTGGAAAAGCTGAAGTTCGAGGCGAGGATACTATGAGCGTTCTGGCCGTCATGGAGCAGCGCGCCGGCGTCTGGAACCGGATGTCCTGGGAAACCGTGAATGCCGCCCAGCGCCTGGGAGCGGAACTTGGACTGGCGGTGAATGCGGCCGTCACTGGCAGCGGCGTCGCGGCGCTTGCTGCCGAACTTGCGACGAAGGGTCTCGGCAAGATTTACGCCGTAGATCATCCGCTGCTCGCGCAATATACGCCGGACGGCTACGCGGCCGCACTGCGGCAACTCGTGGAGATGGTCAAGCCCACGCTCGTCGTGTTCCCGCACACCTATCAGGTTCGCGACTTCGCTCCAAAGCTGGCGACGTCGCTTGGCCGGGCGCTCGTGAGCGATGTCATCGGGCATAGGGTGGCGGACGGCAAGCTCACGCTGATCCGTCAGATGTTTCAGGGCAAGGTTAACGCGGACGTGCAGTTTGCGACCGACGGCCCGAACTTCGCCTCAATGCAAGCCGGCACTTACCGCGCGGATCAGGTTGTTGGCGGCTCCGCGGCAATCGAGAGCTTTGCGCCGCAACTGGCGGAAAGCGAAATTCGCACGAAGCCGCTCGAATTGTTCCGCGAGTCGCAGCGCGCAGTCGATCTCACCGCCGCCGAAATCATCGTGTCCGTCGGGCGGGGCATTAAGGAAGCGGAGAACATCGCGGTCGTTCAGAAGCTGGCGGACGTCCTTGGCGCGGAGCTTGCGGCGTCGCGCCCCATCTGCGACAGCGGCTGGCTGCCCATGGAGCGACAGGTGGGAAGTTCCGGGCAGACCGTAGCGCCAAAGATGTACCTTGCCGTAGGGATTTCGGGGGCGATCCAGCATTTGGTCGGAATGAAGGGATCGAAGACGATTGTCGCGATCAACAAGGACCCGGAGGCTCCCATCTTCGAGGTCGCCGACTACGGCATTGTCGGGGATCTGTTCCAGGTTGTGCCCGCGCTGATTGAGGAAATCGAGAAGGCGAAGGGGTAGTGCGGCGGAGGATTCGCGGGGCCACCCTGTGCTCAATTCCCGCGCCGGCTTCACGGCAGAGATGGCCCTTTGTGGAGACCCGCCTACCTGCTACCGCTCTTCCAAGTACCCTTTCACCCCGGCGGGAGGCATGGGCCGCGCGTAGTGATATCCCTGCCCTATCTTGCATCCCAGACCTTTCAAGAGTCCTAGCTGCGATTCGGTCTCCACTCCTTCCGCCACGACGTACAGATTGAGCCGGCATGCCAGGTCGAGAATGCTTCTGACGACCGCATCGTCGTTGTCCGAGTCAAGTTTAGCGGTGAACACGCGGTCAATCTTGAGCCCGTCGAGAGGAAGGCGGCCCAGGCACGAAAGCGAAGAGTAACCCGTACCGAAGTCGTCGAGTTCCAGTTGCACGCCTACGGACTTTAATTGTTGAAGCGTCCTGGTCGCCGCTGCGGGGTCGGCAAAGAAGGTGGACTCCGTAATTTCAAGGCAAAGATGTGACGGCGCAAGTCCAGTCTCCGCGAGCACGGACCTCACTACATCCACCAGCTCGGTCTGCTGAAGTTGGAGTGCCGAGAGGTTTGCGCTGATGCGCAGGTCCGCCGCCTCTTTCGCCGTCAACTGCCACTCCCGCATCTGGCGGCACGCCTCGCGAAGAATCCACTCCCCGATCGGGATGATCAGTCTCGTTTTCTCCGCCAACGCAATGAACTCGAGCGTGGGGATACTCCCCCGGGACGGACTGTTCCACCGCGCCAGAGCTTCGAATCCAACCAAGCGCCTTTCCTTCAGTGAAAACTGGGGTTGGTAATGCAGACTGATCTCATTCTCCGCCAGCGCCCTGCGCAGGTCGGTTTCCAGAGCCAGGCTCGCCATCACCTCCTGCCTCACACGCTCGTCAAACAGCTCGACGCGTGCTCTACCGCCATGTTTAGCGCGATAGAGCGCTACATCGGCGTCGCGCAGGATGGACTCCGCATCGACTGCCTCCGGTGTGCTGAAGGCAACCCCAATACTGACGGTGACGTACAGTTCGCGGCCGCAGAGGGGATACGGCTCAGCAAGCTTCGCCCGTATCCGGTCGGCAATGGAAATCGCATCCGCCGGCAAATGCAAGTCCTCAATCAGCAAGGCGAATTCGTCGCCCCCAAACCGGGCCAGGGTGACGGACCTGATGCCCGACTCGATCCGCCGCGCCAGGAGTCGAAGCAAGTTGTCGCCCGCCGCGTGCCCCAACGTGTCATTGACGAATTTGAAGCGGTCCACGTCGAGGAAGAGAACGGCAAACTGACGTGTCTTGCCGCGAGTGTATAAATCAATCAACCGCGTCAGATGTTCCGTGAAGTGCAGCCGGTTCCCCAAGCCCGTCAGCGGATCCTTAACCCTGTCCTCGGTGATATCCGTGATCGAGCCTGCCATCCGACTGGGTTTGCCGGAGGCGTCGCGCAGGCAAATCCCATTACACAGCACCCAGCGGTGGCTCCCATCCTGGTGCAAGAGCCGATGTTCGGACCTTAACGTCGGCTGCTCTCCGCGCCAATGAGCCTCCAGGTCTGCCTGGACTTGAACTCGATCCTGCACATGCACGCGGTTCAGCCAACCCGCCGGATTCGAGCCGATGTCCTCCTCCAGCAGCCCGAGGATCGCCTTCCACCGGTCTGAGTAGTACATGCGATTGTTGACGAGGTCCCAGTCCCACAATCCATCGTTGGTACTGCGGCCGGCCAGTTCGTATCGCTGTTCGCTTTCCTTCAGCGCGCTCTCAGCTTGTTTTCGCGTCAGTTGGGTCCGAATCCTCGCGCACGCCACTTCGAAGTCCAGGGGCTTGGTGATATAGTCGTTCGCTCCAAGATCGAGAGCCTTCACCACATGACTCGCGTCGCTCTGTGCAGTCAACATGATCACCGGTAAGTCCGTTGACGAGTGAGTCTGCCGCAAGAGCGCCAGTAAGTCCATTCCACTCATTTCCGGCATATTGTGATCGAGCAGGAGGAGATCGAAGTCCTGGGTCGCCATCCGATCCTGCGCCTCACTCGCCCCTGGCGCGGTCTCGACCGCGAAGCCTCGGCGGCGAAGCCTTCGCGCGATCACCTCCAGAAGATCCACGTCATCGTCCACCAGCAACAGGCGCGACTGAGAGGGAAGTAATGCTTCATTTCGCGGTGTCCGCGCAGGCGCGGAAATGGTTGTATCGTGCTGACTCATTACTCTGTTTCCTCCACAAGTGGTTGTGCGTTTCGCGGGATCAGGATGGTAAATGTCGATCCCTTGTCCGGTTCGCTTTCGACGGCGATCCGTCCTCCCATCAGGTTGCAGAACCGTTGGCTGACCACCAGGCCTAGCCCGGTACCCGCAAACTTCCGGCTCTCCGATGAATCCAACTGTGAGAACGGCTGGAATAGCCTGGACATCCGATCCGCGGGGATTCCAATGCCGGTGTCGGAGACACTCACGCCCACGAGATTCGTGCCCGCATCTTGAGCGTTCCCCACGGATACTAATACCTGGCCACCGCTGGTGAATTTGCAAGCATTGCTGAGCAGATTAAGCAGGCTCTGCCGGAACTTCTGCTCGTCGTTTTCGAGGATGACCCCAGTCGATCCCGAATAATCCACATCCAAGTGGTTTCCATTCTTGGCGGCCAAAGGCTCAGCCGTCTGGACGACCTCCCTGATAACGGCACTCAGATCAAACGGGGCACAACGGAGTTCCATCCGTCCAGCCTCGAGCTTCGACAGGTCCAAAATGTCCGTCACGATCGCCAGCAGATTCTTGCCCGCGCGCGCGATCTTGTGCAAGTCCGGGATGTAGAGATGGAGTCCTTCGTCTTCGAATTCCTCCTCGAGCATCTCGCTGCTCCAGATGATGGAAGTGAGCGGCGTTCTCAGCTCATGCGTGACACTGGCAAGGAATGCGCTTTTCGCCTGGTTGGCCTCGATCAGCTCCCGGTGGGTGACCTCGTGGCGGCCAATTTCCACGGTCAACTCCCGGGTCCGGCTCCGAACTCGTTCTTCAAGATCGTCGTGGGCATGCCTCAAGGCTTCGTCCCGGTCCTCAATTTGATCGAGCATGTAATTGAACTGCCCGACCAACAGTCCTACTTCATCCTCGCCGGAGCGCTTCTCCCGGATAGAGAAATTTTTTTCCGTGTAAACTCGCCGTGCCGTCTCCGCCAGACTGAGAATCGGACTGGAGATAACACCTTGCAGCGCGGATGCAAACAGCAAAGCCGCTCCCATGGCGGCAAAAAGAATCAACGCGGCGATTCCTACGTACGTCCACAGCCGCTTGGTCATCTCGTCCAAACCCGCGCTCAGGCCGATTGTTCCGATCGTCTGCCCGGTAAGCGTGACCGGACGCCACAAAAGAAGGCGGTCCCCTTCAAACCGCTGTCCCCGCTCTTCAAACGGGAGCTCAGCCTCCGTAACAGACTTGGCGCTTCTGTAACTGGCGAAGATCTCCCCGCTTGGCGTGAAAATGACGGCTGCCTGGACCGACCGTCCAAAGGCCAACGCCCGCAGAGTGTCCTCCGCCGACCGCTGATCCTCGAACGTCAGCGCCGCAGTGCTGTTCGCGCCGATCATGGCAGCCTGCGCCGACAGTTCGTCGACCATCCGGGTACGAAACTCCGTCCATTCGTACATGATGAACGCCCCGCAGGCGAGCAGCAAAGAAACGGTGCTCGTCAGCAAGATCACGCCTGTCAGTTTCCGCTTGATCGGGATGTTGTTCCAAACCGTCATGCCACTCTCCTCTAAACCGGTCCGTCAACAATCTTGGCTAGCTTCAAGAGTTGCGCGCTGATCTTGAGCCCGGACCGGCTCACCACTACTAGATTCACTTCCAACACAAGGCGGCCGTCTTGGATTTGCAACCCGACCATTCCTCCCCGCGCGCAAAAATCTTTGCTGTCGCCTACTGTCAACGCTTCGACCCGGCTGACGCCGGCCTTCACGCCATTCAGGAAGATGATGTGACATCCGCGGACCTCGGCCATGCCCCGAAATCTCTCCACCCGGAACGGACGTCCGTTCACCGTCTGCCCGTTCAGCACCTGATCGAGCCGGGCGCCGAAGGGGTCTTCCCCGGCTACGCCCACCACAATCGGCGCGCTAGCGTCGGCAAACGCCGCAGAGGGCCACTCGACGAACTTCGCGATGTTGAACAGAAATGCCGCCTTCAGTTCGTACTCCCCAGCCGCCCTCTGTTTGGCTGCCTCAGCGCGGGGACTCCAGAGGACCAACGGGATTGCCCCCGCCGCACCCGCAAGTAGCGTTCTTCGGGTCACGCCGTTTCCCCTGGAACCTTTGGCTCAATCCCACGCCGATAAAGCGGCCCGAGTGGATTCCAGAACCATGATTCCGGTAGACCCGTGTCTGCCATGTTTCCCAGGCTGACGGCAAGCACGCCGGTCTCGCCCAGGTTTATTCCAGCCTGAACACGTCTCACGAAACCCGGTGTTCCATCGCGCACGATGCGTGGTTCTGCGCGGTCCGCGAGAGTCGCCGCGGCGTGCAGAACCCTGACCTTCCCTCGAGCCGTGGGAGTCGTCTCCATGGTGCTTGGCCGCCCTATTTAGAAGCTCAGCTTGAGTCCCATCTGGATCTGCCGCGAAGTGGAAGTGGTGGCGGTGATGCGTCCCCAATTCGGGGCCACCGCCCCAACAGCGCTGGTGAAAGTCGTGCGGCCGGATGGTTCGGCGAAGTTGGGATGGTTCGGAAGGTTGAACGCCTCCGCGCGGAATTGTAAGCCCCACCCTTCGCGCAGGTGGAATGACCGCGTCAACGAAAGATCCACGCTCGCCAAGCCAGGTCCGATCAAGGTATTACGGCCCAGATTCCCGCGCTGATTCGCCGCCGGTAAATCGAATGCGTTGATATCCCAATACCGGTCCGGCCCGCCCAGCACCGGATTGCCGGAATAGCCCGGCTTCAGGTTGGGTCTCTCGTTCATGGAGAAACCGGTGTTCAGGTTGCCCGACCGTACGAAGCCGAGTTGGACGGTGAACGGATGTCCGGATTGCAGCGTTGTGATGTTGTTCACCTGCCAGCCTCGTAGCGCCGCCCGCATCCAGCTTTGTCCCTGCTGGAGCGAAGGGATGTTGTAGGTCCAGTGGAAGGTGAGATTATGCTTGGCATGGAACGGGGAAAGCCCGCGGTCGATCCGCCGGTCGTAAAAGTCCAGTCCGTATGCGTTCTGGCTCGAGAAGTCCTGACTGTAGGTTCCAGCCGCGTCATCAATGCTCCGCGAGAAGGTGTAGGAGAGCTGTGCCCCCAAGCCTTGCGCCAGACGCCGGTTAAGATTCCATTGGAATGCGTCATAAGACGATCGCGCATCGGTGACCCGCGGCCAGATGCCGGCGAAGTTGGCGTTACGGCGCCCCAGCTGCGGCTGGTACACCTTCCGGCCATTCACCACGATTTCGGGCGCCAGATTGGCTTCAGCAGTCCGGAACAGGTGCACGCCGCGCGAGCCGGCGTAGGCCGTGGTGAGAGACCAGCCGCCCGGGAGCGAGCGTTCGATCGCGAAATTGAAGTGCATCATATAGGGCGATTGGAGATCGAACTCGACCGAGTGCGCGGGCGCCGGGGGAGTGATCGACGACAGGTTCGCCACGATGTTGGGAAAAGGCGCGTTGGGAATCGAGGTCCGCTGGGCGAAGGGGGGGCTAACGCTGCCGGGAAGGAACAGGTACTTGGAAAGGATCGGATCGTAGAACATCCCAAAGCCGGCCCGGATTGCCGTCTTGCCATCTTTGAAGGGATCCCAAGCCAAGCCGAGGCGTGGAGCCACGTTTAGCAGGGACGGATTTGAATACCAGGGATTCCCGATGGTGACCGCGGTGTCGGTGACGTGGCGCAGGTTGCCAAGCTTGCCGTTAACTTCCGTGGGAACGGTTGTTAACTCGTAGCGCAATCCCAAGTTTAACGTGAGGTTCGATTTGAGCCGCAGGTCATCCTGGGCGAAGAACCCCCACAGCGTCTGACGGAAGCCCCGGTCGGGATCCACCCTCGAAGGGAGCGCGACATCGGCACTTTGCACGATGCCCTGCAGAAAATTCTCGAGACTGGCAAACGCCAGGACCCCGCCGGTCTGGGTGGCATAATGCGAGTTGTATTGAAAGCGTTCGCCCTTGAACCCCAGGCGCAACGCGTGGCGGCCACGGGTGGTCAGGAGGTTGTTCTCCCATTGGAAAGTGTTGAGGTGATCCAAGCGGGGCAAACGCCATTCTCCCCCGACATCGGCGACCACTCCGGCGATCGAAAAGAATCCGAACGGCTCGCCCTGTACGAATGAGAGTGATGCGGGCAGATTGGCCGTGCGAACGTTGTAGGCCTTTCCGACGGACCGGTTGAATCCCAACCGCACGGTATTCAAAGTGGCAGCGGAATGCGCGTACTGGTGTTCCAGCGTCACGTACTGGTTTCTGGATTCCTCTTCAATGAAGCCCAGGGGGGGCTTGCTGGAGGGCTGGCGCTGCACGTCGCCTTCTGTAAATGTATAGCGCCCGAACAAGCTGTTCCGTTGCGAAAACCGATGATCGATTCGTCCTTGCCACAGGTGGCCCACGGTCGGCTGTGAGCGGGTATAGAAGTATTGGGCCGACCCGCCTCCCAGAGAGGCTCCGTTCGGCAGCGGAAGTAGATCCAGGTAGGCGGGAATACTGCGGTGCAGTTGCACCGTCCGGTTAGCCAGGACGCCCCGCCTCGCATCGGCATCCGGCACCGCGGTCACGCCGGTGATCCCCAACCTCTCCACAAGGGACTCAGCCGTGGCGAAAAAGAAGGTCTGGTTGCGCCGGACGGGCCCGCCGAGAGCGGCGCCGAACTGATTGCGCTTGAACGGCGGAATGGCACTCCCCAGCGGGTCAAAGAAGTTCTTGGCATCGAGGCGGGAATTGCGCAGGAATTCAAAGGCGGATCCGTGAAACTGGTTCTCGCCGGACCGCGTGACCGCGTTGACTACGCCCCCAGCGGCGCGCCCGAACTCAGCCGAGTAAGAGTTGATCATGACTCGAAACTCCCGGACCGCCTCCACTCCCAGCAGCACGCCGGCCACCAGGCCGGGCGTCTTGTCAAACACATCGTTGATGTCGGTTCCGTCCAGTAAGAAGCTGTTTTGCTCGGGGCGCGCGCCGTTGATGGTGATTTTGGGCATGCGTCCGCCAATCGATTCGTGGCCCGAGCGTCGTGAACTCGTCACACCCGGCTGGAGCAGAGCCAACTGCTGGAACGAGCGGCCGTTTAAGGGCAGGTCGCGGATCGCCTGGTCGTCCACCAGACCACTGAGTGCGCCCGACGTTAAGTTTATCCGCGCCACAAACCGCCCGTTCGGCCTGCGCGGCTCCAATGAGACGGCCAAGCTAACGCGGACGTCGTCACCCACGGTCAGCTGGATTCTCTCGAGAATGTTCTCCCCGGCGCGCACGAAGCGCACGAAGTCTTCCGCCGAGATCGACAGGTCGTACTCTCCGGGAGGCAGCAACGGTGCCCGGAAACGGCCAGACGCGTCGGTAGTGAGCGCCAACGTGGCGCCGGTCTTGATATTGCGAAGTTCCAGGCTGGTTCCAGCCAGCAGGGCACCCGCCGGGTCGGTGATGGTGCCTTCCACGCCAGCCCCCGTGGTCTGCGCCAGCATCTCCGCGGCCGTGACCAGTGACAACAGCAGAATCGAGACGAACCGCATGTGAAATGAACCTCGCAAGACTCATATCGGCACATTCGGCTGCTGCGAGAGAAAAACATACTGCGGCGACTGGCATTGGGCCGTTTGTTCTAAAGCCAAGAAGACGCGGCGGGTGCGTTGAAGAGCTTCCGCGGCTCGATTGGCTTAACGGCAGGCTTTCCCGAATACATTCTCAGTCCGCCATGTTTTATGCACAACCTATGCACCATCGCCGTCCGTAACAGACTGATTACACGTTGAAATAAACCTGTGGAAATCTCAGTGTTACACGCATTTTTCCTTTGACTCTAATCGCAATTTGGTTCAATATAAAGTTGGTTCCAAGAGGTTCTAAGGAGCAGCGAACCGGAGAGGAAGTAGCGATCCCGGAACATTGATCCGCAAGCGGGAATAACAATAAAACCGCAGGCGGGGAGCGAAGGGAAATCGGGCGTCTTCGAAGGTGGACTTCCTGGCCGGGAACGGAGGGA
>SXGT01496555.1_pt1 | contig 16077 bp, 14 predicted proteins | sample 3176221 | NCBI WGS metagenome assembly SXGT01 (sample SAMN11356862, study PRJNA531348) | freshwater metagenome | isolation source: freshwater sample F1-120 | place: China: Fuxian Lake, Yuxi | collected 2017-12-25
GGATCGAGGAAATCCACGTCGAAGCTGACATGCAGATGCGTTTCCCGGTCGAGCCCCGCCAGCACGCGTTCCATGGTCTGCCGCATGCCGACCTCATCGATGAATCGCATATCGAAGACTTCGAGCCCCGCAGCGTGCACCAGACGCTTCTCGCCTTCGTCGACGCTGCGTATGCCAATCTGGCGAACCATGTCGGCGCTGAGCGCTGGTGTGACACCGCCCAGGCTGGTCAACGACGCAGGCCCGCTGCCGGTGAGACAAGCGACGGGCATGCCATGCAGATTACCGCTCGGCGTCAGCGCCTGTGTGTTGAAGTCGGCATGAGCGTCGAGCCAGAGAACGCGGAGCTTGCGGTCGTGCTCGCGGCAGTGCCGTGCCACTGCGCTGATTGAGCCGATGGCGAGGCTGTGATCGCCACCGAGCAGAATCGGCAGTCGCCGGGCCGCAAGCTCGGCGAAAACAGCCCGGTGCACGACCTGATTCCAGGCGGTCACTTCATCGAGGTGACGGAAGCCGGCCACCGCGGCTGCCTCGGGATTCGCGGGACCGACGAGATTGCCACGATCGACGACGGCGCGGCCCTGCGACTCGAGCATGGCCTGCAGCCGCGCGACGCGCAGCGCCTCCGGGCCCATGGAGGCGCCGCGGCAGCTTGCGCCCACGTCGGTCGGTGCGCCGAGAAGTGTCACTGGTGCTGACATGGCGGCGCGCCTTACCCGGCCGCGCGCAGACGTGCGCGCCGGGCGCCGACGGTGCCGCCGAAGAGATCCTTTGGGTCGCGCAGCTCCGGCACGAGGTCGATGTGGCGATGATCGCCATTCGCCTCGAGGAGCAGACGGTACAGGTAGCGAAGCGCCGAGTAGTCCTCGAGCGCAAATCCAACGGAGTCGAAGATGGTGATGTCGCTGTCGCTTGCGCGCCCGGATACGTCACCGGCAGCGATCGCCGCGAACTCGATGACGGGAAAGCCCTCGGGCAGCTGTTGGATCTCGCCCTCGATGCGGGACTGCGGCTCGTACTCGACGACGACGCGAGCGCCAGGCAGCAGCAGGATCTCCGGGTGCAGCTCGGTCTTGCCCGGGCAGTCACCGCCGACGGCATTGAGGTGCATCCCGGGCTCGATCATTTCCGGGGTAAGGATGACGGCATTGCGCTTGTCGGCGGTCACTGTCGTGATGATATCCGCGCCCCGGCAGGCATCGGCCGTCGATTGAGCTCGCAGCACGCGCAGGTCGGCGAGCTCCGGCAACGTGCGCAGGTTGCGCTCCAGTTTGGCCATCGCGAGCGGGTCGACGTCGAAGATGCGCAGCTCGCGGATGCCGCAGAGCGCGTGGAAGCCGATCGTCTGGAACTCCGCCTGGGCGCCGCAACCGATCAGCGCCATCGTGCGGCTACCTGCCCTTGCCAGGTGTCGTGCAGCGAGTGCCGACATCGCCGCTGTGCGGAGTGCCGTCGTGATCGTGAGCTCGGACACCAGCAGCGGGTACCCGGTCTCGACGTCGGCGAGCACACCGAAGGCCGTGACTGTGAGCAGCCCCGACTGAGTGTTTTGCGGGTGACCGTTGACGTACTTGAAGGAATACAGCCGGCCGTCGGTCGTCGGCATGAGCTCGATCACACCTACTGGCGAGTGGCTGGCGAGTCGGGCGGACTTCTCGAACTCCGGCCAGCGGCGATAGTCGGCCGCTATCTCGTCGGCCAGGGTGGCGATGAACGCGGCGGTGCCGGTGTGGCGCACCAGACGCTCGATATCGCTGACACCGATGTAACTGACCATTGCGAGAACTCTCTGAAGCGGGGACGCCCCATCCTGACGGGTTCGATAGTCATACAGAACCCCCAAAAATGCTCAATATGTCGTATTCAATGATCATATTGCGCATATAAAATGGCATTTTGATCAGGAGTAACGGCCATGGATGACCTCGACCGGCAGCTCATCGCGCTCCTCCGCCACAACGCCCGCTCGAGCGTGGCCGCGCTCGCGAAGCAGCTCAAGGTGGCGCGTGGCACCGTGCAGAACCGCATCGCGCGGCTGGAGCGCGACGGCACGATTGCCGGCTACACGCTGCGGCTCAAGCCGCAGATCGATGAGCACCGCATCACGGCGCTCATGACGATCTCGGTGGAAGGGAACACCGGCGATCCGGTCATCCGGCGCCTGCGCGGTGACCCGGCGGTTCAGGCGCTGCACACGACCAACGGCCGCTGGGACCTGATCGCGGAGCTTCGCGCAGATTCGCTCGAGGAGTTCGACAAGGTGCTGCGGCGGATCCGCCTCGTCGAGGGGATCACCCACACCGAGACAAATCTGCTCCTGTCGAGCTACAAGCTCTGAAGGGTCAGAGCTTGCCGAGCGTGTCGGGATCGGGCTCTGCCCCGACGACGATCTCACCCTTGCCGAGCTTGGAGTTCCACAGCCCGTAGATGAAATAGACCACGACACCGCCACCGAGATAGATCAGGAAGAAGCTGCGGGTGTGCTCGTTCGCCATGAGTGCCATCAGCAGGAACAGGCACATCAGCGCGCCCATGATCGGCGTGAGTGGATAGAGCGGCGTGCGGAACGGACGCTTCAGATTCGGGGCAGTGATGCGCATGTAGATCACCGTCAGACACACAATCGCAAAGGCGGCGAGCGAACCGACATTGGTCAGGTCCGCGAGTGCGTCCAGCGACATGAATCCCGCGGCGCTGGCTGCGAGCACGCCGGTGATGAGCGTATTGATCCACGGGGTGCGGAACTTGCTGTGCACGGCCGCCAGCGGCCCGGGCAACAGTCCGTCACGCGCCATGGTGTAGAAGATGCGGGTCTGCCCATAGAGCAGCACGAGCATGACCGACGACAAGCCGGCGATGGCGCCGATCTTCACGAGTACCGCGAACCAGGGTAGCCCGATCTGGTTCACCGCCTTCGCGATCGGAGCGGGGTCGTCGAGGTCGGTGTAGGGCACGATGCCGACCAGCACGGCCGAGGTCAGGATGTACAGCACGGTGCAGATCAGGAGCGAGCCGATGATGCCGATCGGCATGTCCCGTGCCGGGTTCTTCGATTCGGCTCCGGCTGTGGAAACCGCTTCGAAGCCGATGTAGGCAAAAAAGATGGTCGCGGCCCCGGCGATGATGCCGCCGATACCGTAGCGGGAATCATTCTGGCCGGTCATGACGTCCACCATCGCGCGCCAGATGTCCGCCCAGAACCCGCGCGCCACCTCCGGCGGCGGAGGCGGGATCTCGTCTGGCACCAGCGGCACCCAGTTGTCCGGGTTCACGTAGAAGAAGCCGATGACGATGAACGCGATGACGACCGATACCTTGATGAACACGACAATGTTGTTGACCGTGGCTGATTCCGACACGCCGATCACCAGCAGCGCCGTGACGGCGCAGATCGCCGCGATCGCGGGCAGGTTGGCGATTCCTGTAGCAACGACCTCACCGGCAACTTTCACCTCGACCCCTGGCGCTGCGGTGAGTGCCGGTGGCAGGTGGATGCCGATGTCATTCAGCAAGCTGACGAAATACCCCGACCAGCCGACGGCCACCGTTGATGCCGCAAGGCCGTATTCGAGTAGCAGCAACAGCCCCATGATCCAGGCCGAGAACTCGCCCATCGAGGCGTAGGAATAGGAGTAAGCGGATCCGGATACCGGCAGAACGGACGCGAGTTCCGCGTAGCACAGGGCGACGAAGGCGCACAGGAGTCCGGTGATGACGAACGAGACCATGATCGCGGGTCCGGCGAAATCAGCGGCTGCCCTTCCCGTCAGGACGAAGATGCCCGTGCCGAGGATGCAGCCGATGCCGAGCGAGATGAGGTTGGCCGCATTCAGCGTCCGCTTCAGTTCGCTGCCGGCGTGTTCCGCATGCATCTGCGCGACGGACTTGCGGATGAAGAGGCGGCGTAGCCCGGTCGCGCGTGGTGCGCTGCCGGTGGCAGGTGGTGTGGCCATCTGGACTCCTGATCCCCCGGCCCGGCGGGCCGCTTCCCGGTCGATCACAGACTAGCGAGCGAGGCGGGCCTGCGCAATTGAAAACCTTGCGATCAGGCCTCGGCTGATTCGAGCGCCAGGAACAATTGCGCGAACAGGAAGGCATTCTCGCCGCGGACCTGGAAGAGCCAGCCTTCGTCGGCGGCCTCGACCCGCGGCTCCACGTGCGCCTCGCAGTCAGCCTCGCTCGCTGCCAGCTGGCGCAGCGCCTGCTCGACCGCCGGATCGCGGCCCGCCACGAGGATCGAATAGGCATCCTCGTCGCGCCAGATATGGATATGCCGGCCACGCAGCGTTGCGAACAGCTTCTCGCGCGCCCCGCCCGCGAGCCCGCAGCCGATGCGCTTCATGAGTCGCGTGAGGGAGGACTGGGCTCGGCGGTGCTCGTCATGCACGCAGACCTGGTCGAGCAGTTCCTGGTAGAGCCGCCCGGCCGAGCCGCCCGCAGCACGCCGCACGCGCTCGGTGAGATCCTCGAGGAAGAATTCGAGCTCGTGCCGCAGGACCAGCATCTCGGTCAGCCGCCGCTCGATGTCGAGAAAGCGCTGCTCGGCAATGCCCATGACGGCGTCCCCGGAGGCGCCTGCTTTGCCGCCGCCCTGCAGGAGCAGCTTGATGTCATTCAGGGAGAAGCCGAGCCGCTGGGCCCGGCGGATGAACAGGAGTGTCTTCTCGGCACTCTGCGGGTACAGCCGGTAGCCGGCTGCGCTGCGCCGCTCTGGGGTCAGCAGGCCCTCGCGCTCGTAGAACCGCAGCATCGAGGTCGACACATTGAGGCGACGGGCCAGCGCTCCGATGGTGAGCGGTCTTGATGCCATGACGGTCCTTCCTGGGCGATTGCGGGTGCCAGGCGTCCATCATAGGCGCAGCATTGAAGTTAAACTACAGTTTAAGGTTGTTCGGCGGCGATGCGGTCCCGCAGCGCCGCCAGCACCGGCGGATCCCGCCCATAAAGATCGCGGCCGAAGCGCAGCGCCCCGTCTTCGGTCCAGACGGTGATGTAGACGAGGTAGACCGGCAAACCCTTGCGCAGATTGATCTGGCGGGTGCTGCCTGCATCGATGGCGGTCGACGAATCAGCGGTGCTCCACGGCCGCTCCCGTGCGATCAGCGTCGTCGCCAGGCGCTCGGCTTCCTCTAGCCGCACGCAACCGGAACTGAGTGATCGCGTCATCAGGCTGAAGAGCCCTCTCACCGGCGTGTCGTGCAGGTAAATGTCGTAAGGATTGTCGAAGGAGAGCTTGATGCGCCCCAGGCTGTTGGCGGGGCCGGGCGACTGCACGAGCCGCACGGGAAACCGTTCGGGTCCGTATTTTCTCCAGTCGATGGCAGCGGGGTCGAGCACCTGCCCGCGGGCGCCGAGCACGCGGAACCCGTTCGACGCGAGGAACTCCGGGTTCTCCAGCTGTCGAGGCAGCAGGTCTTCGGTCGCGATGCGCACGGGCACCGACCACGTTGGATTGAAGGTGACTCGATTCAATGTCCCGGCCAGGCTCGGCGTCGCACGCTCGCGGTGGCCGACGACGACTCGCATCGTGAGCGTGCTCGTGCCGAGCTCCACCAGGTCGAGCTGCGCTCGCGGGATATTCACCCAGACGTAGTTGGTACCGATTTCTCGCGGCAGCCAGCGCCAGCGCTCGAGTGCGATCGCGATCTGGTCGGCGCGGCTGGCGGCGCTGCGATTGACGGCCGCGAGCGTGCGCTCGCCGAGCAGCCCGTCCGGAACGAGTACGTGGCGCTGCTGCAGCCGGCGGAGCGCCGAGTCGAGTGCCGAGTCGAAGTACCAGGCATCGGCGCCCATCTCGGCGGTGTAGTCGCCACTCGAGCGGAGTCTGGCCCGCAACGAGACGACGCGCTCGTCGCGCATGCCGGCGCGGAGCACCGGGCCAGCGGCAACCGCTGGCGGTTCGCCGGCAAGGGCAAGTGCCTGCTCGGCTTCCAATGCAGCAACCAGAGCCCGGTACTCCGGGTGGGAGGGTGCTGCTGCGTCCGCCGGTGTCGGCGGAATGTGCCAGTCGGGATCCGGCAGCGCTGCCGGGAGCTGCGTTGCCGCCAGCGTGAGAGCGAGCGCCAGCGCTCGCGCCGGGCGAATCACGCCGGGCGGCGGGAGACCAGCAGTCGGCGACCGCGCGCGGCCGCTGCGCCGAACGCAGTCATGAGCAGCAGCGCGGTGCCAGGCAGCGGGACGACCTGCACGGAGGTGTCGACGAAGTTCGGATAGAGCGGCTGGTAGCTCGGCGTGTAGCTCACGAAGGTGCCGAAGAACTGATCCGCATCCTCGATGTTGATTGTCGACGTCGTGCCGGCGCTGGCGAGCGCGGTGAAGGAGAACGTGCCGACGCGGCCTACGTCCGCGGCGTTGTCGAAGCCGAGCGTGACGGTCTGGCGGCCGCCGGCCGAGCCGGTCACGGGGGCGCTGAAGAAGCTCACTCCGCTCGCGAGCGCGAAGCCGTCGTAGCGCAGCTGGGCCGGATTGAAATCTATGACGATCTGGCCGCCGTAGAGCCCGGGGTGTGCGCCCGGCGCGTCGCTCGCGTCCAGGTTGAGATCGACGGTGAAGCTCCCGCCGGAGACGACTGTCGCTGCCGAAGGTTGCACGGTGATGGTCGCTGCCTCGGCGGCGACACTGATGGCCAGCGTCGCGAGACCGAGCATCATTCGAAGGGTTGTGAACTCGTTCATGGCGATGGTGCTTCCGTAGTTGCTCAGTCCGGGTCGATGCCCGGGCCTTCCGTGATCTCGCGCAGCAGTCCGACATCCTTGATTCGGCCGATTTCGTTCAGACGCACGTCGATGATGTGCGCGACTCCCATCCGGCCCGGTTCCCCGAGCAGCGCACCCTGCACCACGCTGCCGGCCTGCACGTTCGAGCTGAACTGGCCGGCCTGGGAAATCATGTTCACGCCGCTGACGGAGCCGCCGGCATTGAACGACCACTCGGGGTTCGTCCAGGTGCCGCTCCAGGTCGGCCGGCTGCCGAAGTTCACCGTCATCGCGGCGGCCGTGCTGTTGTCGACCGACATCGGGCCCGCGAAGGACACCGAGATGCCATTGCCGTTCAGGAGGTTGAGCCCCGAGATCGACGTGGCCGTGCCCCAGGCGAAGTAGCCGGAATTGGCGGCACCGGTCTGGCGATTCCCGTGGCCCCACACGTCGGCGGCAAGCTCGATCTGGTTATCGTCGTCCCTGATCACGCGGGCAATCACCCGCGACTGTTCCTCGCCGAGTACCCCGTTGGAGCGCATGTTCTCGTAGCCGTCGGGCCGGGGCTGCACGTTGGTGGTCATCGGCACCGAGTTGATTTCGTTCTGACCGTTCGGATCGACGGTAAAAGCCGTGCCTTCCGGATCGAGGTCGAATCGCACGAACTCGGTGTCCTCTACGCCGGCACTGCTGGTGATGCCGTCTACGATCGTGGCGAAGCCGCAGGGCGCGCCGGGCGTACAACCCTCGACGATGGGCGGAGTCTCGGCGAGCTGCGGTGTGCAGCGGCTATCGAGCTCGTTGCCGATCTCGCAGTCGCCCTGGAAATCCGGGAAGTCGAGTGCGGCTATCGGCGCAGCTGCGGCCGGTGCCAGGCTCGACCACGGGCCCCAGCAGAGCACGGAGGCGGCGGCATTCGGGCCCGTGCAGGGATCGTTCGCGGCGACGGTCGCGGGCGGCTCCGCAGTCGGGCCGGCCGCAGGCGCAATCGCCGCCATCTTCTCCTTGCAGAGATCAACCAGCCGTTGCGGGACGGATCCAGGATTCTCTGCCCAGCGCTGCAGCACGCTTGCGCAGTCTTCGTCGTTCGGATCGAGGCTCGCGGCCTGGCTCGTAAACGACCAGAGGCCCAGCAACAACATCAATGAAATTCTAATCGGGAGCATGGTGGTCTTCCCTGTCGGGCAGTCTCGGCTGCCTTCGATGGCGTGGTTGTCGATTCTTCAGCTACGCCTGTTTGTATTTGTACGGCAAAGCAGGCTCGAGTTCAGCGGGCTTTTGACCTTGTCTCGAAAACTTCCTGGCTGACTATGTAAAGCGCCTGCTGCGTTGCCGCGTCTCCGTCAAAAACTGCGCGAGAGGCCGAGGTTCACGACGTGCCGGTCGTAGTCGTAGACGTCGTTGCCTTCGCTCGAATCGTTGTCGGTGTAGATCCAGTTGCCGATGAGCGACCAGTCCTTCATGAAGCCCTCGCGGTACTCGTGCTCGAAGCCGGCGGCGTAGCGCAGCTCGTCGTCATCGCGGTTCACGCCGGTGATGTCCTGGATACCGTCGAAGTCGTAGTTCGCGTAGCCGACGCGCGCGAACACGATGGCGTTGGTCCAGGCTTCCGCGATGACCCCGATGTGCGCCTGCGGTGCGTCGTAGCCGTACTGGTCGCCATCAGCATCGAAACTCGCATATCCGGCGCCGACCTGCAGCGCCCAGCGCCGATCGTTGAAGTATCGCGTCAGCGCGACGTTGACCTGCCCGAGCGTGCCTTCGCGCAGACTGTCCTCGCCGTCGTGGTACTTGCGATCAGTGAGCGTGCCGTCCAGCGTCAGCTCGGTCGCCTGTCCGAGGTTCCACGTGATGCCGGGATTGACGCTCGAAAACAGCGCGAGACTGTCGCCGCCGAACCAGATCTGATCCCCTTGCAGGCCGATCCAGGCGCGCCAGCGGCGTGGCACGATCCAGGCCGGCCCGGTGCGCAGCGTCACGACGCCGAGGTTGAAGTCGGTCTCGTCGAAGTAGCCGCGGTAGTAGGTCGTGAGGTCGGTCTGCCAGATGAAGCTGCCGTCCTGCTCGCCGGCGTTGAAACGCACACCCGGGTTGTAGACGTGGGAGAGGGCGGGTGTCACCACCCAGGCGAAATCTTCGCGTGGCCGGGATAGCTCGGCAACCTCGCCGAGATCGACGATGTCGTTGCGCGGGCCGATGTTGACGTTGCTGTCGTACATGAGCCCGGCGTAGATCGAGGGTGTCCACTGGTGCCGCTGGCCGAGACGTTTCTCGTCCTCTGCGATCTGGGCGAGAAAGGCGAGTACGGTAGTCCGCACGCCCGCTGGCGTGTTCGGGTCGTCGAGCACGCGCTGCGCCTCCTCGCGGGCCTTGCCGTAGTCGGCGGTCAGGTAGTGCACGCGCGCCAGCTCCAGCCGGGCGCGCTGCAGGCTCGGGTTGCCGGCGAGCAGCGACTGCAATTTCTGTCGCGCGGTGCGCAGCCGATCCTCTTCGATCGCCTGAAGGGCACTGTCGAATTCGCCTTGCAGCGCTTCCGTGGATTCCGCGGCCGCGACCACGATCGGCGCCTGCGATAGTGTCGCCGCCAATAGGAGCGCCGGGAGAGCTGCGTGCCTGTTCATGTATTCTTGTTATGGATGAAGGGGCTGCACGATACTACGGGCTTCACCGGGGCGGCTCAATCGACGATGTCTCATTTTCCTGGTTCTCCGCGCGCCGCGCTTATGTTGATCGTCATGCTCGCGGCGACGCCGGCAGCCGCTTTCCCACCGGATCTGTTCGGATTTCGCCAGACACCACAGGTGGGGCTCGATGCCTTTCCGCAGTGGCTCGGCGCACTCGAGCGGCATCTGCGGGACAACCTGGACGAAGGCGATTGCGCGGAGCGTCGCGTCAATCGTTGTCATCTGCGGCAGTGGCTCGCGTTTCTCGACCGTACCCGCGCATTGCCGCGAGCGGTGCAGCTGCGCGAGGTCAACCGCTATGCCAACGAGAAGTCCTACGTGCTTGACCTCGAGAACTACAGTCAGGAGGACTACTGGGCGATCCCGCGCCAGTTTCTTGGCGCCGGCGGGGACTGCGAGGATTTCGCCATCACGAAGTATTTTTCGCTGACCTGGCTCGGTTGGTCGCGCGAGGAGCTGCGGGTGGTCGTCGTGCAGGACACCAATCTGCGGGTGCCGCACGCCGTCCTTGCTGTCGGCCAGGGCGCGGAGATCCTGATTCTCGACAATCAGGTCCGTGAAGTGTTGCCCGACCGGAACGTCGTACACTACGCGCCGGTTTACTCGGTCAACGAACGCAGCTGGTGGATTCACACGCCACGCTGATCTGACGCGCCAAGGCATGCAAAGCGGTATCAGGATTTCAATACCCGCTGCGGCACTCGCGCTGGCCGGGCTGCTGGCCGCCGGCATCTGGGGTATCAACGCCTACGTCGAGCAGGAACGCCAGCGCGACCTGCTGCAATGGGAGTCGCGCCTCGGCCTCGTCGCCGATGCAAAGGCCGATGCCGCGAGCCGCGCACTCGAGCAGCAGCGACGCGAGATCGAGGAGCTCGCGAACAACGCATCGCTGCGCTTCTACCTGTGGCAGCTGTCCCAGGCGAGTGACTCCGCCAACGCGGATGCCGGCGCCCTGGGCTATCTGCGCAATCTGGTTCTCGCGACGGCCAGCCGCTATGGGTATCCGGATGCCGGGGAGCAGCTGCCGGCCAATGTGCAGCGGTTGCGGATCGAAGGACTCGCCGTCCTCGACAGCGGACTCAAGACCGTCGTTACCACACCCGGCCTCGCCGGCGCTGCCGACAGCTTTCGCGAACTAGCTGGCCGCGCGCTGGCGAAACCGGCCGAGCGCCACATCGCACTCGTTCCCGATGCGAACGATCGTGCCGTTGTCGTTACTGCGGTCGCTGTCGGTGGCCTGCCCGGTACCGACATCGGTGGTGGCCTTGGCGTCGTGCTGGGCGTACGCAGCGCTGAACAAACCCTCTATCCGTTGCTGGTGCGCGGGCCGTCGTTCGGTGAAGACAATGAGGCGCTGCTTCTCGAGAGACGCGGCGATACGGTCGCGCTGCTGTCGCCGACTCGCGATGGCTCACCGCCGCTGCGGCGCACGTTGCCCGCGGATCGTGGCGACCTGGCGGAAGCACTGGCGGTGAACAAACCCGCCGCTTTTGCCGAGCTTGCGAACTACCGCGGTGACCCCGTACTGCAAGTGAGCCGCCCCATCCGTGGTCTCGGCTGGGTTCTGGCGCAGCAGGTTGATGCGGAGCAGGCATTGAGCCTCGGCAACGAGCGGCGCCGTTTCCTGTTCGCTGCGCTGACCCTGGCGCTGTTTTTTCTCGCGGCCGTAGCGGTTGCGGCCTGGCGGCACGGCAGTAGCTTACGTTCGCGCCAGCAGGCTGCCGAACTCGCCGACAAGGCGCTTCGCCTCGAGCGCCAGACGGATCTACTCCACAACATCACGGACAATCTCGACACCCTCACCATCCTGGTCGCGCGTGACCAGCGCGTCCTGTTCACCAACCAGGCCCTCGCGACGGCCGTCGGCTCGACGATCGGCAGTGTGGTCGGCAGCAGTCTCGCGAGCGTAGTTGAAGCAGCGGTGGCCAGAGAGCTGAAGGCCGGGATGGACGCGGCGGCAGCGCGAAGTGTCACGGTCCATCGTCTGATAAGGATGAACGTGGGAGAGGAGGCGAAAAGCTTCAGCACCAGCTTCATCCCGGTCGAGCGCATCGGCGGCGAGCGCCAGCCGCTGCTCATCGTGATGAGCGACATCACCGAGGTCCAGCAGGGCCAGCAGCGGCAGACGGATTTGCTGCGGCGGCTCGTGCTTACCCTCGTGAGTGCGGTTGATCGTCACGATCCCTGGTCGGCCGATCACGCGCGTCGCATGACCGAGGTCGCGGACGCGCTGGCACGCGAGCTTGGTTTCAGCGACGAGGAGCGCAGTACGCTCGATCTCGCGGCGAGCCTCGCGAACATCGGCAAGATCATGATCCCGACCGAGATCCTGACCAAGAGCGTGCCGCTCACACCGGAGGAGCAGCAGCTTCTGCAAAAGCACGTGGAGTTCGGCCTCGAGCTCCTGCGCGGCCTGGAGTTCGAGGGCCCGGTCGCGGAAATCATCGCGCAGAAGCAGGAGCGCCCGGATGGCCGTGGCTATCCACGAGGGTTGGCGGGCGACCGCATCACGCTGGCGGGGCAAGTGCTCGCCGTGTCGAACAGCTTCGTCGCGCTGGTCAGCCCACGTGCCTGGCGCAGCGGGCTCGGCATTCACGCGGCGGTCGCCGAATTGCAGCGCATGGCCGATACACAGTTCGATCGGCGGGTCATCGCTGCTCTCGCGCACGTGGTCGAGAATCGGCGCGACTGGAGCAATTGGGAGTCGCGCTGAAAAAAAGGGCCGGGATGCAACATCCCGGCCCACTCGCAATGCCCTTCTCGAGGGCGGGGGAGATCTCGCAGCGTCAGCCGCTGCGCGACAGGGGACCCAGGGCGAGGTAGAGGGTGTTCTCGCCGCGGCGAATCAGTAGCGGTACGCGTTTGCCTTCGGGTGCCGATGCGACGAGATCGCTCAACTGCGCGGCACTTTCGATGCGATTGGCGCCAACGCGCAATAGTACGTCGCCGCGCCGAACGCCGGCCTCGGCTGCGGGTCCGTCGCCGATGCGTGTGACGACCACTCCGCCGGACTCGAGTCCGAGCGACTCACGCTGTTCGGAGGTCAGGTCGGCAACCGCCACACCGAGACTCCCGCGCACCCTGTCCGGCTCCGCCTTCGCCAGTGTCTCCTGCGAAGTCGGCAGCTCGCCTATGCGCACTGTGATCGACTTTTCGCGACCGTCGCGGAGTACCGTGAGACCCACGCTGCGACCCACAGCGGTCCGGCCAACGATCGGCGGCAGGTCGCCCGAGTCATTCACGGCCTGGCCGTCGAACTGCAGGATCACATCGCCTGTCTGCAATCCCGCGCGCTCGGCCGGGCTGCCCGGAGTCACCTGCGCCACGAGCGCCCCGCGTGGCTGCGCCAGACCGAATCCTTCCGCCAGCTCGCGGCTGAGCGGCTGGATGCCGACGCCAAGCCAGCCACGAGACACGCGACCGTTTGCGACCAGCTGTTGCTGTACGCCCATTGCCACATCGATCGGGATCGCGAAGGACACACCTTCGTAGCCGCCCGTGCGGCTGAAGATCTGGGAATTCATTCCGATTACTTCACCCGCCAGATTGAACAGGGGTCCGCCGGAGTTGCCGGGGTTCACTGCGACATCGGTCTGGATGAAGGGAACGTACGTGTCGTCGGGCAGAGAGCGGCCCTTTGCGCTCACGATGCCGGCGGTCACCGTGTTCTCGAAACCGAAGGGTGAGCCGATCGCAATCACCCATTGCCCGGCTTTCAGTTTGGCGGGATCGCCGAGTGCGACGGTCGGCAAGTCCTTGGCGTCGATCTGCAGTACGGCTACGTCGGTCTGCTCGTCGCTGCCGAGCACCTTGGCGACGAACTCGCGTCGATCAGTCAGTTTGACCGTGACTTCGTCTGCGCCGTCGACGACATGCGCGTTGGTGAGGATGACGCCGTCATTGGAAATGATGAAGCCCGAGCCTTCCCCGAACGTAGGCCCGCGGGGTGCGGAGCGCGGCGTGCCGCGGAAGAATGGTGCGAACGGCGTGTCCCCGTCGAACTCATCCGGCAGTGCGCGCTGTGCAGTCTTGCGCTCCTGCTTGATAGTGATGTTGACGACCGCGGGACCATAGCGCTCGACCATGGCGCTGAAGTCGGGGAGGGCGGGAGAGACCGGCACCGCCGCGGCTGTACGCGACGCTTGGGGGATTGCGGCGTTGGCGGGGGAAAGCCAGGCCGAGGGGAGGATAGCGGCCGCGCCAATTGCGATGGCTGCGACGGTGCCGGTAGCAATCGAAAACTTCTTTACCCGGTTCATCGGTCGTGTGATCCGCAACAACAACCAGTGAGAGGCAATGTAGGGCCCCACACTTAACCGAGCCTTAGCACGTGGCGCTGCGGTGCGCCGTACGCAAAAAAACAAGCCGGGCTAGGCCCGGCTTGTTTCATACCCTTCTCGACTCGTCTGGAGGACGTCCTGGGTGACTGCTTCGAGGGCTTCCGACGCCTCAGAGGCCGTCTCCGCCGTCACCTGCCGTTTTCCATGTTGGGTACTCTGGACCGGCATCCTTAAATGATCCTTAAACGGGCGCCGTACCCGGAAACTTTACCGTAATGCGCAATCCAGAACCTTCCGGGTTTTCGTCCAACTCTATGATTGCATTGTGATTTCTGACGATGCTTTGGACGATGGACAGGCCGAGGCCGGTGCCTTGCGTCCCGCTGCCGGCCACGCGGAAGAAGCGCCCGAAGACGCGGCTGCGCTCGGCTGCGGGAATTCCCGGACCCGTGTCGGTGACCCGGAGGAATGGCGCGCCCAGGGTGCGGCCTATGCTCACGTCGATGCGGCCGCCTTCGGGCGTATAGCGGATCGCGTTGTCGGCAAGATTCTTGACGAGCATGCGCAGCGCGTGAGGATCGCCCTGCACGAACTGCGTGCTGCACTCGGCGAGGCCGAAATCCTGCTTGCGCGCGTCGGCAAGCGGCGCGAGATCGGCAACGACCTCACGCGCCAGCGCGTCGAGTGCCACAGGCTCGCGAATCATCGGTGCAGCTTCATGTCGCGCAAGGTCAAGCATCTGCTCGACCAGTCGCGCGGCGCGATCGATGCCCGCGCGCAATTGCGCGAAGGCCGCGAGCTTCTCAGCTTCCTCGGTGGCGCCCTGCGCAAGCTGCAGCTGCAGCCGCACCGCCGTGAGCGGCGTGCGCAGTTCGTGTGCGGCGTCTGCGACGAAAGCCTGCTGTGCCTCGAGCGCTCCACGCAGCCGCGCGAGCAATTCGTTCAACGCCGTGACGACGGGCCTGACTTCGTCCGGCAGCGATTTCTCCGAAATCGGCTCCAGCGCATCGGGTTTGCGTGTGCGCACCGAGTCGGCGAGCCGGATGAGCGGCTTCAGCTGTGCCCCGACAATGAGCCAGATGGCGGCGCCGAGCACGGGCAACATCAAGGCGAGTGGTGTCAGCGTCTGCAGGGCGAGTGTGACGGCTCGTTGCTGGCGTACCGCCAGCGGCTGGGCGACCTGGATGACGTAGCCGCGGCTCGGCAGCGAGAACACCCGCCACGCTACAGATCCGGCCATCACATCGGAAAATCCCGGCTTCTGCAGGCCCGGTAGTTGCCGGTAGAGCTCCGAGAAATATACCCGGACGCCACTCCCGCTCCAGACCTGCACGACGACGTTGTTGCGAGTCTCCCGCGCAGGCAGCTGCGGCGGCAGCGCGAATTCGAACGACTGATCGCGCAGCGAAGTGGCAGTCGTCTGCAGCTGCTCGTCGAACACCTGCCCGGCGCCATCCAGCGCGGTGCGATAGAGCGTGAGCGCGCTCGACAATCCGGCAGCGATGACGGCCGACAGCAGCCACAGCAGGAGTCGCGTCCGGATGGTGTTCATTGCGCGGCGCGGACGCGGTAGCCGACCCCACGCACGTTCTGGATGTAGTCCGCGCCGAGCTTCTTGCGCAGGTTGTGGATGTGGACTTCGACGGCGTTGCTTTCCACTTCTTCGCCCCAGCCGTAAAGCCGTTCTTCGAGCTGCGTACGTGACAGCACTTGACCCGGCCGTTCGAGCAGCGCCTCGAGCAGTGCGAACTCGCGCTGCGAGAGGTTTACGGACTCCCCATCGCGGGTCACCGCGTGGTTTGCCGGGTTGACCGTGATGCCGAGGTGCTCGATGACATTCTCGGCCCTGCCCGATTGCCGGCGCAGCACCGCTCGCACCCGGGCAGCGAGTTCGTCGAAGTCGAAAGGTTTCACGATGTAGTCATCCGCACCGGCATCGAGGCCCTTGATGCGGTCGTCCACGGAATCGCGCGCTGTGAGAATGAGCACCGGCATCGTGCTGCCGGTGCTGCGCAGCCACTTCAGGACCTGCAACCCGTCCATTTTCGGCAGGCCGAGATCGAGCAACAGCAGGTCGAAGCTCTCCGTGGAAAGCGCTGATTTCGCGGCCAGGCCGTCCTCCACCCAGTCCACGGCCAGCCCCTGTCGCCGGAGCCCCGTGCGGACGGCCTCACCGATCATCTGGTCGTCTTCGACGATTAGGAGTCGCATGTCTTTATGTTACCGATCCGGCGCCTGCGGCGTCTTTCACCTACCATAGCCGCATGCAGGCCGCCCGCAACATCTTCTCCTACACGCGCCAGTCGGCGCTGCCGACGCCCGCACCTTTCCTGCCCATGAAACATTTTTCGGATTGCACTTGGTTACGGAATTTCGGCGGCTGAGCTGCGAAACCTGAATGGCTTGACTGGCAACGTA
>SXGT01391215.1_pt1 | contig 16076 bp, 9 predicted proteins | sample 3176221 | NCBI WGS metagenome assembly SXGT01 (sample SAMN11356862, study PRJNA531348) | freshwater metagenome | isolation source: freshwater sample F1-120 | place: China: Fuxian Lake, Yuxi | collected 2017-12-25
ACGGCGGCCCGCGGGTCCGCCGCCTCAGCCCCGAGATCTACGCCGCGTTCACCAACGACCTCGCGAAGGGCAGGCCCGGCATCGGCCAGCCGTTCTCGCCCGAGGGGAAGTCCACGTTCAAGGACATGGGCGCCCCGAAGATGGACGAGCCGGTCACCGCCCAGCTCATCCAGAACGCTCTGGCCATCGTCGAGTTGCAGACAGCCCACAAGATCGAGGACGGACAGGTCAAGGGTATCGGCTTCACTCAGAAAGAATTCCTCGCGCTCTTCAATCCCAAGAACCCGCCCACCGACGCCCAGATCGAGGCCGCGATCACCAAACAGTTCGACGCGATCCTCCGCCGACCGCCGACCGCCGACGAGAAGAAGCGGTTCGTCGCATTCACGAGGAAGAACATCGCCGAGGCCGGGCCGGTGGTCGGCTCGCGGTACGCCCTGGCGGCGGTGCTCCTGATGCCGGAGGCGGTGTTCCGGATGGAGGTCGGCACCGGCAAGCCCGACGCGAAGGGGCGGGTGCGGCTCGCCCCCCGCGAGATCGCCTTCGCGCTGGCCTACGCCCTGACCGACAGGCGGCCGGACGCCGAACTGCTGAAGGCCGCCGCGACCGGCGAACTCGACACCGACGCGGGGGTGGCGAAGCAGGTCCGGCGACTGCTCGACGACCCCAAGACGGACAAGACCCGCATCCTCCGGTTCTTCCGCGAGTACTTCGGTTACGACGCCGCGACGGAGGTGTTCAAGGACTCGAAGGATAACCCCGAACACGACGCGCGGGTGCTGATCGAAGACACCGACCGGCTCGTTCTGTACGTGCTCGAACAGGACAAGCAGGTACTCAAGGAGTTGCTGACGACGAACAAGAGTTTTGTCGCGTACAAGACCGCCGCGGAGACGAAGAAGAAACGGGCGGAAGAACTCGCGAAATTCGAGAAGGAGAAGGCCGCCGACCCAGTGAAGTTCAAGAACAAGACCTACAAGCCCTTCGGCAAGAGCGTCTACGAGATCTACGGGCTGAAGGATTTCCCCGACACGCAACCGGTCGAACTTCCCGCGGAGCAGCGAGCGGGCATCCTGACACAACCGGCGTGGCTGGTCGCGCAGTCCACGAGCTTCGACAACCACGCGATCCACCGCGGCAAGTGGGTCCGCGAGCGGTTGCTCGGCGGGGTCGTGCCGGACGTCCCGATCACGGTGGACGCGCAACTGCCGGACGCACCACACAAGACGCTTCGCGAGCGGATGGCCGTGACGCAGGAGAAGTATTGCTGGCAGTGCCACCGGCTCATGAACGACGTGGGCTACCCGTTCGAGCAGTTCGACCACTTCGGCCGGTTCCGCACGGCCGAGAAGGTACTCGACCCCGCCGCCACGGAGAAGAACAAAGACCCGAAGGGGAAGCCGCTCGGCCCGGTGATGCGGGATGCCCCGCTGGGCGCCGCCGGCCTGATCGCTCACGTCGGCGACCCGGCGCTGGACGGCCCGGTGAAGAACGTGGCCGAGTACATGAAGCGTCTGGCCGGCTCGGAGCGGGTCGAGCAGGTGTTCGTGCGGCACGCGTTCCGTTACTGGGCGGGCCGCAACGAAAGCCCCGGCGACGCCGCCACGTTGCAAGCCGCACACAAGGCCTACCGCGACGGCAACGGCAGCATGTAGGCGCTGATCGTCTCGCTGCTGAGTTCCGAGTCGTTCCGCTATCGCGTGCCACCCCCGCCCGAACCGAACAAGTGACCGACCCACCACCGAACAGCCGGCTCACGCCGGCCGCTCGCCAACCCGGAGTGTCTGCCCATGTCCATCGACCGCCGCGACGCCCTGAAGACCCTTGGCCTGTCGGCCGGGGCGACGTTCCTCGCTCCCGTCCTGTCGCGGATCGAGGCGCAGGCCGCCGGGAAGCCCGTGACCGCGAAGCGGTTCGTCTTCGTCGTGGAAAGCAACGGCGTCCGCCCCGAGCAACTCGCCCCGACGGGTCTGAAACGGAATCCTCGTCCGGAACAGGCGCTGAACGGTCCCGCAGAGTTCATCGACGTTCCGCTGAAGGACAAGGATCTGCCGTTCTCGCTGGAACCCGTGAAGGCCTGGAAGGAGAAGGTCACCGTCGTGCAGGGGCTTTCGGGTCGCGTGTGCGGCGGCGGGCACTCGAACAACTTCCAGGCGCTCGGCGCGTTCGGGGGCGGCCGCGGCAACGGCGGCGAGAGCATGGCCATCCTCGGCGAGACGATCGACGGGGCGCTGGCCAAGCACCTCGGCGGCATCTTCCCGCACATCGGCCTCGGCATCTCGAAGCGGCCCGAGAACAACATCATCTACAACGTCTCGGCGATCGGCCCGAACAAAGGGTTGCCAACGATGGTGAACCCGGCGAACGCCTACGGTACGCTGTTCGGCATCGTCGCCGACGGCGCCGCGGCCCAGGAGTTCACCGCCAAGAACAACCTGCTCGACTTCCTCAAGGACGACGTGAAGAAGGCCGAGAAGTCCGTCGCCGGGGCCGAGAAGGAGCAGTTCGGTGCCTACCTCGAATCGTTCGAGACGCTCCGCGACCGACAGAGCAAACTGAACGAGATCAAGCACACTCTTCGCGAGAAGGGGCCGGTCGTTAGCGATAAGTACAAGAGCGCGGTGGAGACCGACCGGCTGGACGCCCAGTTCGACCTCGGGGCCGCGGCCCTCGTCTGCGGGCTGACCAACGTGCTGACGCTCTCGTCGGCCGCCGGCGTCCGCGACTTCGACATCACGTTCAAGGGGCTGGGGCTGAACATCGACAAGCACTCGATCGGCCACGGCAAGAGCTACGAGGGGAAGACCTGGGCCGACCTGTACGCCATCATCCGCCGATACCACTTCGACCTCATAGCCGGGCTGATGAAGAAGTTGGAGAAGGTGCCCGAGGGAAACGGCACGATGCTCGACAACACGGTCATTGTGTACCTGTCCGACGGTGCGGAAGGGCACCACAGCCGGTGCTGGGAGTGGCCGATGGTGGTGATCGGCGACATGGGCGGCAAGCTCAAGACCGGTCGGTACGTCGATTATCCCGGCTACGGCCGCAAGGCCCACCGCACGACCGCGAACATGTACCTCACGCTCCTACACCTCGCCGGGGCGAAGCGAGACACGTTCGGCATGCCCGACCCGAACCTCAAGGACCTCGACCAGTCCGGCCCGCTGTCCGAGTTGCTCGCCTGAACCCGCCCTCCGGCGGCACCCTTGCGGTGCCGCCACCTTTCGGATTCCACCCATGTTCGATGTCGTCACCGGTCACCGCACGCGCCTTTGCGATGGCAGCACCCGGCGGGACTTCCTCCGGGCCGGGCTGTTCGGCGGCCTCGGCTCACTCGCGTTCGGCAGGCGGGGGTTCGCCTCCGACCCGGCGAACGCCGGCCCGTTCGCCCGCGACAAGTCCGTGATCTTCCTGTTCCTCGCCGGCGGGCCGAGCCAGTACGAGACGTTCGACCCCAAGCCGGACGGTCCCGAGGGACACACCAGCATCAACGGGCACGTCCCGACATCGGTTCCGGGCGTGCGATTCTCCGCGTACCTGCCCAAACTCGCGAACATGGCCGACCGGCTCACGGTGGTCCGGTCGTTCCGCACCAAGCACCCCGAACACAACGGGGCGCACAAGCAACTGATGACCGCCGACCTGACGGTTCAAGACGGCAAGCCGATCACCGAGCCGGGCCTCGGAGCGGTGTATGCGCGCGCGGCCGGGGCCGTGAACCCGACTTCCGGCCTGCCACGGCACGCCCTCATCCCGACGACCACCCGCAACAGCAAGGGCCGCGCCGGGTTCAACGGGGCGTTCGAGTCGGTCGTCGAGGGCTGTCAGCCGGCCGGACTCGGAGCCGCGTTCGCCCCGTTCGAACTGCTCGCCCCGCTGTCGGACGGGTTCGCCGAAGAGAAGAAGAAGCGCAAGCCCGGTGAGGAAGGGCCGGCGAACCCGCTCGACGTGTTCGATCCGAAAGTGCCGACGCCGCAACTCGACGCCCGCCTCGGGCTCCTCCGGGAACTCGATCGGTTCGACCGCGCCGCCGACGCCGCGGGGGCCATGAACCGGCTCGACGAGTTCACCCGGCAGGCCGCGGGGCTGCTCCAGACCGGCCGCGTGCGCAAGGCGCTCGACCTGTCGCTCGAAGACCAGGCGACGATCAAGGCCTACGACACCGAACAGTTCCTCAACTGGAACTGCGACGACAACTCGAAGTTCATCCGCTCCGGTCCGTCGGTGGGGTCGTCGCTGGGGCGGCAGTTGCTCCTGGCCCGCCGGCTGTGCGAGGCCGGGGCCGGATTCGTCACGGTCATCAACGCGAACTGGGACTTCCACGCCCGCAAGGGCATCCCGAACATGCCCGAAGGAATGGGCGCGTTCGCCCCGCCGCTCGACCACGCCGTCTCCGCCTTCCTCGAAGACTTGAAACAGCGCGGGCTGGAGGACAAGATCATGCTGGTGGTCACCGGCGAGTTCGGCCGTTCCGGGCTGGACAAGAACCTCGGCCGGCACCACCACGCGAAGCTGTGCCCGCTGGTGTTCGCCGGTGGCGGCCTGAAGCACGGGCAGGTGGTCGGACAGTCCGACCGTCGCGGCAGTGAACCCGCGACGGAACCCATCGCCATCGCCGACCTGCACGCGACGATCCTCCACACCCTGCTCGACGTCGGCCGGATGCGGGCCGACGCGGGCGTTCCGGCGAAGGTGCTCGACCGGGCCACGAAGGGCACCCCGATCCGGGAGTGGTTTTCGTGAGCCGCCTCGCGCTGCTCGTGGTCGCCTCCGTCCTCGCGCCGTCCCTCGCGAGCGGCGCGGACGATTTGCTGACGCTCGCCGGGCACAAGGGGTTCGTCACCGCGGTCGCCTTCACCCCCGACGGCAAACGGATCGTCTCCGGTAGCGAAGACGACACAGTTCGCCTCTGGGACGCGAAGACCGGAAAGGAAGTGCGGTCGATCACCGTCGGCGGGAAAGGTGTCACGAGCGTCGCGGTGAGCCCCGACGGCCGGCGCATCGCGGTCGGGTGCTGGGCACAGTCGGCGCGCGTTTTCGACGCGGTCTCCGGCAAGGAACTGCGGATCCTGAAAGGCCACAAGGAGACGGTGACCTCGGTGGCGTTCAGCCCGAACGGCGAGCGGATCGCCACCGGCAGCGCCGACGACACGCTGAAGCTGTGGGATGCGAAGACCGGACAACTGCTGCTGTCGCTGGAGTCCGGCAACGACTACGACGTGACGGCCGTGTGCTTCAGCCCGCATGGCAAGCGGCTCGCGTCCGGCGACGGCGACAACGTCGTCACCGTGTGGGACGCGAAGACCGGCAAAGAGGAATTGTCCCTCTCCGGGCACGATGCGATCGTCACCGCGGTTGCGTTCAGCCCCGAGGGGAAGACACTCGCGTCCGCGAGTCGGGACGACACGATCCGGGTGTGGGACGCGAAGACCGGCAAGTGCCTGCTGACACTCAAGGGGCACGCCGACGACGTCACCTCGCTGGCCTTCAGCCCGGACGGCAAGCGGCTCGTGTCCGGGAGCGACGACAAAACAGTGAGGCTTTGGGACGCGGCCACCGGCGACGAGGTGTTCCGAGTGAAGGCCAAGGACGCAGTCACGTCGGTCGCGTTCAGTCCGGACGGCAAGCGGCTCGCGGCAGGGAGCGGTCACGCTATCGTCGTGTGGGAGGTGTTGAAGTGAGCGGTCGTTTCCCGGTATCCCTCTTCGCGTGCGTCCTGTTCGTGGCCCCGATCGCGGCTGCGGGCGAGTCGTTCACCGATGTCGCGGCACCGTTCCTGAAGCAGCACTGCCTCGGGTGCCACGGCGAGAAGAAGCAGGAGGGCGGCGTCCGGCTCGATCGGATGACCGGCGTCGAGGCCGGCAACCGCACCCTTTGGACCCTGGTTCACCAGAAGGTCGCTTCCGGCGAGATGCCGCCGAAAGACCGGGCGCAACCGACCGCGGCCGAGAAAGACAAGCTCCTGAAATGGGTGGCAGCGAAGCAACGCGCGCTGGGCGTCGGCGGCACCCGGCGGCTCAACCGCCGCGAACTCGCCGCATCCCTGCGCGACGTGACGGGGCTGAACATCGACTTCGCCGCCGCGCTCCCCGGCGACGGCACCGTTGCGGGATTCGACACCGGTGCCGACGCCCTGCAAGAGGCGTCCGACGGTGTCGCGCAGTGGCTTGTCGTCACCCGCCGGGCGGTGGACGGGCTTCGTTTCCTCGACCCGCCGCGGGGCAAGACTTTCGCGATGAACTACCACGAGGTGAAGGATCTGAAAAAGGCGTTCGAGGAGTGGAAGGTCGATGGGTTCACCGGGAAGGAACTGAAGGGCGTCGCGCGACCGGGCCTCGGGCTGCTGCTCGAGTCGCGGGCCGTCGGCGACCGCGAGGAACTGAGCTTCAGCGTGCCCGCCCCGCAGAGCAAGGAGGGCGTGCTGCGGCTGACGCTCACCGTCTCGGCGATGAAGCCGTTCCCGAATCTTCCGAACCCGCGGTTGTGGGTCCGGATCGGCGGCCGCGACCTCGACTTCCGCGAGATCACAGCGCCGACCGACAAGCCGCAACGGCTCGTGTACGAGGTGCAACTCGGCGACCTCGTGGTTCAGCCGAAGGGCGTCACGATCGCGCTCGCCGGCAAGGTGGAAGTGCCTTACGCGGTCGAGGGTTTTGAGAACGAGGACAAGAGCAACCCCAAGGATCCGGTGCCGGGTGGGACCGGTCCGTTCCGCCCGTTCTTCGACCGGAAGCTGCCGCCCGAGAAGCAGCCCAGCCCGTTCGTGGTGCTGCACGACATCGCCATCGAGCCTGACGCCGTGACCGCCTGGCCGCCCGCGAACTGGTGCGCGAACCTCGGCGAGATCAAGGACGACGCGGACTCCGCGAAGCGCCTGCTCGCGCTCTGGACCGACCGCGCGTGGCGGCGGTCGACGGCCGAAGCCGAGCGCGAGCCGTTTCTCAAGCTGTACGACAAACTCCGGAGCCAAGGGTTGAACTTCGACGCCGCGCTGCGTGGGGCGTTCCGCTCGGTACTGATGGGTGCCCACTTTCGCTATCACGCCTCGCCCGCGCACCCGGACAAGACCGTCGCCCAGCACGCAATCGCCTCGCGGCTCAGCTTCATGCTGTGGGGCGAGCCGCCGGACGCCGAACTGCGGAAGCTCGCGACCGCGGGCAAGTTCCGTGAACCCGCCGTGCTCGACGCGCAGGTGGACCGTCTTCTGGCCGACCCACGAAGCGACGGGTTCGTGCGGCCGTTCGTGGTGCAGTGGCTCGAACTCGAACAACCCATCACCATCGCGCAGTCGCACATCAACAAGCAGGACTTCCGCTTCGCACGCTACCTGAAGTCGTCGATGCGTGACGAAACGGTCGGTTACGTCGCCCGGCTCATCGCCGACAACCGCACAGCGCGCGAGCTCGTATCCAGCGACTGGACGCTGATGAACGACGCCCTCGCCCGGCACTACGAGTATCCGCCGCTGGAAGGCGGGCATCTGCGAACGGTAAAACTGCGGGCCGACGACCCCCGCGGTGGCGGCATTCTCGGTCACGCCGGCATCCAGTCGATGCTCTGCTGGATGGGCGACAACTGGGTGATCTACCGCGGCGCGTGGGCGTTGCGGCACGTCATCGACATGCCCCCGCCCCCGCCGCCGCTGGAGGTGCCCGAACTCAACCCGTCGGACGGCAAGAACAAGGGCAAGCCGTTCCGCGAGTTGCTGAAGCAGCACCAAGCCGACGCGAAGTGCGCCGTATGCCACAAGAACATCGATCCCCTCGGATTCGCGTTCCAGAACTTCGACCTCAGCGGTCGCTGGCGCGAGGTCGAGCACGAGAGCTACAAGCGCGCCGAGTTGGACGGCCGCATCGCTTGGGGCGGCGAGGGCAAGACGCGTCCCGTGGACGCGACCGGCCGGTTGCCCCGCGGCGAGGAGTTCAAGTCGTTCGCCGAGTTCAAGAAGCTGCTCGCCGACAAGTACCAGCCGGACATGGTCCGCGGGCTGATGAAGAACTGGTTCGTGTACGCCACCGGGCGCGTGCCCGGGATCGACGACCAAGCGGAGCTAGCGGACATCACGGCCGCGCACCGCGCGAAGGGCTACCCGCTCCGCGACCTGCTCAAGGGCGTGGTGAGGTCGCAGGCGTTCCTCGAACAGTACGACCTACCGACCGAAACACAACCGCAACGAAAATAGGGAGTCTGCGATGAACCCGAAGACGAATACGATCACCCGCCGCACGCTGTTCCGCGGTTTCGGCGCGGCCATGTCCCTGCCGTACCTCGACATCATGGGGGGCCACACGCGGGCGGCCGGGTCCGGGGCGAAGGAACCGCGGCGGCTCGCGTGCTTCTACGTCCCGGGGGCCATCAATCGGCACGCGTGGTTTCCGAAAGATACCGGCCGCGACTACGCGCTGGCCGACGCCCACCGCCCGCTGGCGAAGTTCCGCGACGAGTTCACCGTGCTCTCGAATTTGTCGCACATCACCGGGCGGATCAGCGGGCACGTCCACCCGTACAACTGGCTGACCGGGCACAACATCAACATCGTTCCGGGCACGATCACCAACACGGTGTCGATGGACCAAGTGGCCGTGAAGCACCTCGGGCCGACGTGGGTGCCGTCGCTGGCGCTGTCGTTCGGTGATGGCGTCGGCACCGCCACGCTCTCGCGGAATTCGATGGGCGTGGACGTGCCCGCGACCGCGAACTACCGCAGCGTGTTCGAGCGGCTGTTCCCGCCGGCCGATAAAGCGCAGCTAAAGGAGGCCGACGCCCGCATCGCCCTCGACAAGAGCGTGCTCGACACCGCCACCGGCAGCGTGAAGGACTTCCAGAAGCAACTCGGAGTCGATGACCGCCGGCGGCTCGATCAGTACCTGGAGTCGATCCGCGAAGTCGAGAAGCGGCTGGACGACAGCCGCGAAATCCTCGAGCGAGGCCGGCCGAAGTTCGACGAGGAGGCGGTGAAGACGGTCCCGCAGGGCAAGAACAGCATGCGGGAGCACATTGAGCTGATGATGGACCTGATCGCGCTGGCGTTCCAGACCGACATGACGCGGGTGGTCACGCACAGCCTCGGCGGCGAGGGCGGGCCGAATTACGACGAGTACAAGGACTGGGCGCAGAAGAACGGGGCGCCGGTCCGCGGGGCGCACGACGTCCACCACAAGGGCGGCGGCGAGGCGACATCGCCGGACGCGAAGGTGCTCGGCGCCCGCGACGAGATGTTGGTCGCGTGCTTCGCGCGACTGGTCGAGAAGCTGAAGGGCGTGAAGGCGTCCGACGGCACACTCCTCGACCACACGGTGCTCTTGTTCGGCGGGGCACAGATCTCGAGTCACTCCGGCAAGAGCTTCCCGACGCTGCTGGCCGGCGGCCGCAAGCTCGGCTTCAAGCACGGTCAGCACTTGAAGTGGGCGTCGGACAAGAAGCCGATGTCCGACCTGTACCTGACCATCCTCCAGCAACTCGGCTGCCCGGTGAAGTCGTTCAAGGAGAGCACGGGGCCGCTCACCGAGATTCTCGGGTAGGGTTTGGGTGCGCGCCCGGTGGGAGCAGAGACGAATTCCGACTGTCGCGAGGGAGAGTCCCACGCGACAGTTGGGTGGTCACTCGCTCGGTGTGAACCTTGCGACTGGCCGTCGTGGCCGCGGTCGGCCCGCTTGACGATCCTGGCGAACAGCTCGCCGTCGGCGACCTTCCGCTTGTGTGGTTGTGCTGGTCCACGGCGACGAATTCGCGGTTATTTCCACCACCGGCTTCCCGCCGCGGCCCGGTCGTAGCATAATTTCCTTTCTCGCTCCCACGAGCGTCCAAAACGCCACCCCCACACGACCGCTCGAGGGTCGTCCCGCCGCGACCGCCGCTCGTTGCCCGCCCGGAGACCAGCGCATGACCCGCCTTTGGTTCCCGCTCGCCGCCGTCGCGCTGCTCGGCACGCCGGACCTCACCCGCGCCGCCGACCCGGTCGAGAAGCCGTTGTTCAGCCGGCACGTCGTCCCGCTGTTCAGCCGCCTCGGGTGCAACGCCGGCGCCTGCCACGGCTCGGTCACGGGGCAGAACGGCTTCCGGCTGTCGCTGTTCGGCGCAAGTCCTTCTCAGGATCATGCGTGGCTGCTGCGCGAGTTCGCCGGCCGGCGGGTCAACCCGTTCGAGCCGGAGAAGAGCCTGCTCCTGGAGAAGGCCACTGGGGTCGTGTCACACGTCGGCGGGCAGCGGATGGCCGTCGGCGGCCGCGACTACCAGTTGCTCCGGAGCTGGCTGACGCGGGGCGCGAAGTTGGACCGCGTCGAGGACTCGCGCGTGACGGCGCTCCGCGTGTCTCCCCCGCAGCAGACCCTTAACCTCGGGCAGACCTACGCCCTGAAGGTCGAGGCGGCGTTTGCCGACGGCACGAAGGAGGACGTGACCGACCTGTGTAGCTTCGAGGTGCTCGACCCGACCGTCGCGGCGGTGGACGTGAGTGGCACCGTGACGGCGAAGGGCGTCGGCGACACCGCGGTCATCGTCCGCTACGGGTACGAGCCGGTGGTCGCGCACCTGGTCGTGCCCCGCGCCGGCAACGAGCCGTTCCCGGACGTGAAGCCGAACAACTTCGTGGACCAGCACGTTCTCGCGAAGCTGAAGCGGCTCAACATCCACCCGGCGGGACTCTGCGACGACGCGACGTTTCTCCGCCGCGCGTCGCTCGACGTGACCGGGCTGCCCCCGACGCCGGACGAGGTGCGCCGGTTCCTCGCGGACAAGTCGCCCGACAAGCGGGCGAAGAAGATCGACGAGTTGCTCGGCCGGCCGGGGTACGCGGCGCTGTGGGCGACCAAGTTCTCCGACGTGCTCAAGCCGAACTCGTTCAACGCGAACTACGGGCTGGTGGAACCGGCCGAGGCGCGCCGGTTCTACGAGTGGGTCCGCGCCCGGGTGGCGGAGAACACGCCGTACGACGAGTTCGCCGCGCGAGTCCTGCTCGCCACCAGCCGCGACGGCCGCACCCGCGAGGAGTGGGTCGAGGAAGTCATGGCGATGGCCGAGGAGAACGCGCTCCTGGAGCCGAACCTCGCCGTTTACGCGAAGCGCAAGACGCTCGACCTGTACTGGCAGCGCGAGAACGCCACCGGCGTGAAAGGAACACTTCAGGTGGCGCACGCGTTCCTGGGGCTGCGGCTGGAGTGCGCCCAGTGCCACCGCCACCCGCACGACGTCTGGCAGCAGGACGACCTGCTCAGCTTCGCCAACTTCTTCATGCGCGTGAAAGGGGCGAACTACCCGGACAACAAGACACTCCCGCCGAAGGCCGCGGAGCTGATGAAGAAAGGGCCGGAGGAGGCCAAGAAGCTCCGCGAGGAAGCCAAGAAGCTCACCGACAAGGCGAAGGACAAGTCGGTGAAGCCGGACGACGCTGCGAAGATGATGGCCGAGGCGAAGACCCTCGAAATGAAGGCCCGGATGCTGACCGAAGGGCCGAAGCGGTTCGGGACCGAGGTGCAGCACAACGGCGAGCGGGCCAACTTCGCGAGCGTGTCCAGCCCGCTCGGGACGCAGAAATCGGAGGCGTTCCGGCTGCCCGGCGAGACGCAGTCCCTGAAGTTCGCGAAGGAGGACGACCCCCGTGAGGCCGTGGTCGCGTGGATGCGGAAGCCGGACAACCCGTACTTCGCGAAGGCGATGGTGAACCGGGCGTGGGCGCACTACTTCGGCCGCGGCATCGTCGACCCGCCGGACCACCTGTCGAGCCTCAACCCGCCGAGCCACCCCGAACTGCTCGACGCCCTGGCGAAGGGGTTCGTCGAGAACAAATACGACCTGAAGTGGCTGCACCGAGCGATTCTGAACAGCCGAACCTACCAGCAGAGCGCGCGGCCGCACGAGACAGCGAAGGGTGACCGCCGGAACTTCGCCTCGTTCCCGCTCCGCCGACTCCCGGCAGAAGTGCTGCTCGACGTGATCAACCAGGCCACGGGGGCGACCGAGGCGTTTCCGCCCAGGCTGTTCCTGCCGCCGGGCGCGCGGGCGATGGAGGTCGCGGGCGTGACCGGGGCCGAGGACCAGCGGGCGGCGCTGGCCTACGCGTTCCAGATCTTCGGCCGCCCCGCCCGCAACGGGCTGGTGCAGTGCGACTGCGAGCGCGACCCGAGCCCGACCATCGTCCAGGCACTCTACCTCGCCAACCACCCGCAACTGCGCGAGAAGATCGCGGCCGCGAACGGCCGCGTCGCGAAGCTCGTGACGGACGTCTCCGACGACGTGAAACGCGTCGAGGAGATCTTCCTCTGGACCGTCGGGCGGATGCCGTCGAAGGACGACCTCGCGGCGTCGCTCGAGTACGTGAAGGCCAGCCCGTCCGCGCAGCGCGGCCTTGAAGACCTGATGTGGAGCCTGATCAACACCCGCGAGTTCTCCCTGAACCACTAGCAGAACACCGAACCTCGAACCGGAGCACGGTCTGTTCCCCATTCCCTCCCGCCGGGACTTCTTCTTCGTCGGCGGCACCGGCCTGTTTGGGCTGACGGTCCCTGGCCTGCTTGCGTCACGCGCGGCCGCGGCACCGGCCCGGAAGGTGACCGCCGAGCACGTCGTCGTCGTGTGGCTCGGCGGCGGGCCGCCACACCAGGACATGTTCGACATGAAGCCGGACGCCCCGAAGGAAATCGCCGGCGAGTTCAAGCCGATCGGCACGAACGTCCCCGGCATTCAGGTGTGCGAGCTGATGCCCCGGCTCGCGCGTAACGCCGACAAGTACACCATCCTGCGTTCGGTCGGGATCAAGAGCGAGACGTGGGAGCACGGCGGCGGGCAATACTGGCTGACCGGCAATCCGCGGAAGACCGGCGTCACGCCCGCGTACCCGATGTACGGCAACGTGGTCGCCAAGCTCCGGCCCGCGCCGAAGGACGTGCCGACGTTCGTCGCGTTCGGCGACATCGACAACCACGCCTACGGCCTCAAGCAGAACTACCTCGGCCCGACCGCCGACCCGATCGTCTTCCAGCCGGAGGACGCGAAGGGCGAAGTGAAAGGCATGCTCGTTCCGCCCGCGGGGCTGGACCTGTCGGCGTTCGACCGCCGCGAGACGCTGCGGCAGTCGCTCGACACGCAACTCCGCGGGCTGGACGACCCGATCGTCGGCGGGATGGACAAGTTCCAGCAGACCGCCTTCGACCTGCTCCGCTCGCCGAAGTTGCGCGACGCGCTGGCGGTCGAGAAGGAGCCGCTGAAGGTCGCGGAGCGGTACGGGAAGAACTCGCACGGGCGGCGGGTGCTGGCGGCCCGGCGGCTGGTCGAGGCCGGGGTGCCGTTCGTGTACACGCACTTCGAGAGCAACTGGGACCACCACGGACAGAACTTCCGGGCGTGCAAGGAGAAGCTGCCGAACCTCGACAAGGCCGTCGCGTCGCTGATCGAGGATCTGCACGACCGCGGCTTGCTGGAGAAGACGGTCGTGATGGTGCTCGGCGAGATGGGTCGGACCCCGAAGATCAACAAGGACGCGGGCCGCGACCACTGGGGCACGTGCCAGAGCGTGCTCGTCGCCGGCGGCGGCTTCAAGGGCGGGTGCGTGGTCGGCGCGACCGACAAGCACGCGGCCTACGTCACCGACAAGTACTACAAGGTCGAGAGCTTCGGGCGGACGATCTACCACCTGCTCGGGATCGACCCCGATCAGACGCTCTACGCGCTGGACAACCGCCCGCACCGGTTGATCGGCGAGGACACGCCGCTCATCAAGGAGGCGCTCGTTTGAGCCACGCCGCGCTGTTGTTGGTGTTTGCCGCGTGCGCCACGACGGGCCGCGCCGCGGAACCGGTGCTCAACCCCGCTCTCGCGGACCTCGAAGCCAACAAGTGGGTTCAGGTTCACGAGCAGAAGAAGGGCGAACTCGTGTTCCGCCGCCAGCCGCACGGCGGGAGCTGCTTCGACACGAAGCGCAACCGGCTCGTCCTGTTCGGAAGCGACACCCACGGCAAGGACTTCACCAACAGCCCGCTGTTCTTCTCCACGAGCGATCTCAAGTGGTCGCGGGCCTACGAAGACGACCCGCGAACGTCCTACGATGTGACGAAGGACGGGTTGGCGGTCGCGGGCAAGAACGGCTCGCACCCGTGGGCCACGCACACCTTCGGCTCCGTGGTCTACGACACCTCGCGCGACGAAATGGTCGTGCCCATCTTCGACGACCACCTCGTACCGGGACGGTTCACGGACTCGTTCAAAGACCTCTGGCCGCAGATCAAGCGCAAGCCCACCTGGACTTATCAGCTGGAACAAGGCGAGTGGGCGGCTCTGCCGGGGGACGGGGTGAACTGCTTCCCGTACTGCGCGGCCTACGACTCCGACCGCAAGGTGGTCGTCGCGGTGCGTCCGGACGGCATCCACGAACTCGGGGGCGAGCCGCGGGCGTGGAAGCGGGTCGTCAAGAAGGGGTACTTCGGCTGGCACACCAACTGCGCCTACGACGCGAAGCACAAGGCGGTCGTGGTGTTCGGGTCGAACGAGAACCGCGACGACCTCGCCGTGTACTTGCCCAAGACCGCCGAGTACAAGCTGATGCCGACCGCCGGCACGCGCCCGCCGAAGGACCAGCACAACCCCATGGAGTTCAACCCCGACCTCGGCAAAACGGTGCTGCTCGTGAAGCGCGCCGAGGGCGACAAGAAGAACACCGAGACGTGGCTCTACGATCTCGGGGCCGACTCGTGGGAGCGGGTCAAAGGCGCCGATCTGCCGTTCGCGTGCGGGATGAACTACAACATGGAGTTCGACCCAGTGCACCGGGTCATGCTTCTGGTCACCGGGGGTGACGGCACCCCCACTCGTGTCTGGGCGCTCCGGCTCAAACCCGCGAAATAACCCCGCGACCACCTTCCACTCCGAACCGGAGCCGAGCGGTCAGCGTTTCGGGGCGGTGCCGACGCAGAAGAGGCGCGAGTCGGTGCGGTAGATCATCGCGTCGCCGGTGACCGCGGGCGAGGCCGTGATCCGCTCGCCCAGCTCGTTGGTCGCCACCACCTCGAACTCCGGGCCGGCCTTCAGCACGAACGTGGTCCCGTCGTTGTTGCTCACGTAGACGTGCCCGTTGCCGGCGACCGGGGACGAGTTGAACGTGCCCTTGAGCCGCTCCCGGTAGTGCTCCTTGCCCGTCTTGCCGTCGAGGGCGACGAGGATGCCGTCGTCCATCATCGCGTACACGATGCCGCGGTAGTGCAGGAGCGACGGCTCGACCGGCCCCGGCTTGGCGCTGACCCACACCGACTCCGGCGGCTTCCCGTCGCCCCGCAGCCGGATCGCGTGAATCTTGCTCTCCCTCCAGAGCTGGCAGAACACCACGCCGTCGGCGTACACCGGGCTGGAGATGATCTCCCCGTTGAACGGCCCGTTCCCTTCCCCGTACGACCACAACTCGGCGTGTGTCTTCGCGTCGAACGCGGTCAGGCGGTTCTGACCGGGGACGAGGACGTCCGTCTGCCCGTGGTGCGTGACCAGCAGCGGGGTTGCGTGGGCGGTGCCGATCGGCCGGTCCTTCTTCCACGCGACCTTGCCCGTCTTCTTGTCGAGGCCGACGAGGAAGCACGGCCCCTTGTGGTGGTTCCACGGAAAGAGTACCGAGTCGTCGAGCACGAGCGGGCTGACGGCATAGCCCCACGCCATCTTCGGGTCTTCAAAGTCCTTCAGGTAACGCCGCACCCACACGAGTTTGCCGTCGTGGGTGTAGCGGGCGACGTCGGCGTTGCCGAACGCGACGTACACCGCGTCCGGCGTCACCGCGGGGGTGTTCACCGCCAGGTTCGACTTGGCGTGCGTCTTCTGATCGACGCCGAACCCGAAGTCGTGCCGCCACAGTTCCTTCCCGGTCTTGCGGTCGAAGCAGAGCGTCAGCAGCGACTTCTTCCCGTCACCGGTCGTTTGGGAGGTGACGAACACGCGGTCGCCGTAAACGTCCGGAAAAACTTTCAATTACCCACAACTCGGTTGTGTAATTCGTAGCCGAGGTGGATGTCGGTGAGTCGGGAGAGTCCGCGCCAGAGCACCATGTTGCCCGGCGGCGGGTCTTTCGTTCGTGCCAAGTAGCCGCCCAACTTCGCGATCTC
>SXGT01821065.1_pt1 | contig 16070 bp, 13 predicted proteins | sample 3176221 | NCBI WGS metagenome assembly SXGT01 (sample SAMN11356862, study PRJNA531348) | freshwater metagenome | isolation source: freshwater sample F1-120 | place: China: Fuxian Lake, Yuxi | collected 2017-12-25
CACAACGGCAACGGCCACAACGGCAACGGCCACAACGGCAACGGCCACAACGGCAACGGCCACAACGGCAACGGCCACAACGGCAACGGTCACAACGGCAACGGCCACAACGGCAACGGCCACAACGGCAACGGCCACAACGGCAACGGCCACAACGGCAACGGTCAGCGCTACTCCGCCCGAGCGGCCAGGCCCACGAGCACCCGCTTCACCTTCGACGTGCCGCCCGCCACGCTCGAGGAGTTCCAGCAGCTCCGCAAGAACCTGCTCTCGACGCGCCGGAACGGTCGCTCCCTTCAGCTCATGCTGATGGCTTCCTCGCGACACGGCGAGGGCGCGACAACCACCGCCACTCTCCTCGCAGCCACACTTGCACAGGGTGGCCGTTGCCTTGTCATCGACGCCAACCTGCGCACGCCCGGCCTCTCCCGCCTCCTCGGAGAGAGCGCAGCCTCCGGCCTCTGCGAGGCCTTGGCGGACAGCACCTCCGACATCCAGGCCCACGTCCACCCCACCGAGATTCCGAATCTCTACGTCATGCCCACCGGCGTCGGCCCCGTGCGCGTTCCCTACATGTTCGAGGGCAAGCCGCTCGACGATCTGATCCTCGCCCTGCGCCGCGAGTTTGAATACATCCTGATCGATGGGGCTCCCATCGAAATGTACGCGGACAGCTCGCATCTCGCCCCGCATGCCGACGGGGTGATTCTCGTCGTGCAGGCCGAGACGACACCCGTCCCCGTACCGGCGCTCTCGCTACGCGAACTCGAACGGGTCGGCGCGGCCGTCCTGGGAGCCGTCCTGAATCGCACCCAGAATTACATCCCCGAAATTCTGACCCGACTCACGAATCCCCAGGAGCTCGTCGAGGTCTCGATCATCCCGCACGGCGAGGTGCCGCGATGAACGAAGCCGTTCGCGAATTCCTGCACATCCTCTTCAAGCGCAAGCGCTTCGTGGCCATCACGTTCGCCGCGATCGTGATCCCCTCCATCCTCATGGCGTTGCTGCGCTCCCCCTCGTATCGGGCTTCCGCCAAGCTCCTCGTCTCCGGCGCACGCAGCTACCTGCATCTCTCGCCACAGGACTCCCGCAAGGGAGCCCAGATTCCGGACAGCCAGATTCTCTTTGCCGAGATGGAGAATCTGAAGAATCGATCCTTCCTCCTCTCGGCCGCGACGCGCCTCCAGGTCGAACTCCTCGACCCGCCGCCCGAAGACCCTGATGTGCGGGCCCGCCAGACGGCCGCAAAGATCTCCACCGGCCTGGTCGTGACCGCCTTCCCCAAGACCCCGATGCTGGAAGTCGCCTTCACATCGGACGACAAGCATATTGCGGCCGCCGTCGTTAATACAGTTGTTGATACCTATCTCGAGTACCACCCGAGCCTCTATGAGTCGCCCGAGATCGAGGCCTTCTACGAGCAGCGGGTGACGGAGCTTCGCCGAGACGTCCGCAAGGCCGAACGCAAGCTGGACGAGTTCCAGCGCCAGACGGGGATTGTCGATCTCGATCAGCAGCTTGACGAAACGGTCCGACAGACGATGGCCGCCGAACTCGAGCTGCAGGAAACCCGTGGGCTCGTCGACCAGACCGGAGATCTCATTGCGGAGCTGGAACGCTCCGTGGCGACCGAGCCTGAACGAATCGCCAGTGACGTCAACATGGTCAACAACCCGGTCGCGCGGGCCCTCGATGAGCGCATCGGCCTCCTCACCGTGGAACTCTCCGAACTTCGCCAACGGTATACCAACGAAGACCGGCGCGTCCGCGACAAGCTGCAACAGATTGCGGAACTCCAGGCCCAGGTCGCCAAGCAGCCCGAGCGCATCATCGGCACCGAGCGCTTCGAGCGGAACCCCGTACACCAGAATCTGACCGAGGAACTCCTCCGTGCCCGCGCCAATCGTGAGGCGCTCGGGTCGAAGCAGGCAACCCTGGACGCCTCTCTGGTCGAATTTCGCGGCCGGATGCACGCCATGGACGGCGCCGGAAGCCGGCTGCGCGAACTGGAGGGCAACGTCGCGCATGCTCATGCGGCGCTCGAACAGGCGGTCAAGCACGAGCAGGAGGCCGAGCTCTCGATGCAGATGAGCGCCGACAAGCTCGACTCGATCCGCATCGTCGACCGGGCACAGCCGCCGCCCCGGCCGACGAATCAGAACCTCCCCCTCACCATTCTCGTCGCCCTGCTCGCGGGCGGCGCACTCGGAATCGCAGGCGCCTTCGGCCTCGAGTTCCTCTACCAGACCTATCACTTCGGTTCGGACGTCGAGCGGGAGCTCGAAATCCCGGTTCTTGGTCTCATCAGCGACTTCCAGCAGATTTCCTGATTCCCGCCTCGCCGTCCCGTCCGGGAGGGCCTTCCCATTCGCAAGATTCTGACAGACATCGCCAAGCGCGCCATCCACCACGGCGGCCTCTCGTCCCTCGCCCGAGTCTGCCTCGGCGGGCGTGCGGCCATCCTCCGCTACCACTCCGTGAGCACGGCAGCGGACGGCACCCACCTCTGCCTGGACCCCGGCCTTGCCGTGGCGCCGGAGGATTTCGACCGCCAGTGTGCCTTTCTCGCGCGCCACTATCGCGTGGTCTCGCTCGATGACATGGTCGCCGCTTTCTCCGGCGGCCCCCCTCTTCCCCCCCGCGCCGTCGCCCTCACTTTCGACGACGGCTACCTCGACAACCACAGCCACGCGCTGCCGATCCTCGCCCGGCATGGCCTGACTGCGACTTTCTACGTGACAACGGACTGCATCGACAACCGATCCATCCTCTGGACCGGCCTGCTGCGCTTTGCGGTCTTCACGACCGAGCGGCCGCTCCTCGAGATCAGAAACCCGATCCCGTTCCGCCTGCCCCTGCGCACGCCTGCCGAACGCAAGGAGTCCTTCACCAAGCTCATCGTGACGATGAAGAACGTGCCGACCGCGCGCCGTCTCGAACTCCTCGAGGCCGTACGCCTGGCAGCCGGCATCGAGGACCTCTCGCCTCTCTCGGGGATCATGATGTCGTGGGACCAGGTGCGCGATCTCCACCGGGCCGGGATGACCATCGGGGCGCATACCCTCACTCATCCCAATCTGCCCAACGCCACCGAAGAAGAAGCCCGGCGCGAGATCTTCGGCTCCCGCGACGCCATTGTGGAGCAGCTCGGCGGACCCGTTCATCACTTCTCGTATCCGAACGGTCGCGGCAGCGCCCACCTCACGGAGACGGTCAAGCGCATCGTCGGCGAGGCGGGGTTCGTCACCTCGACCACCTCGATCACCGGGCCGGTTCAGCCCGGAGACGACCTTCTGGCCCTGCGCCGGATCGGCGTTTACCGCCGACACGGCGTCCTGCCTGAGTTCAGCCTCGACATCGAGCGAGGAAAGCTCGGCGCGTGAGCCCCGACTCCATCTCAACTCAACCTGCCGTGATCCGGAGGACCCGGGGCGTGGAAGCATTCCCGCCGTGGGTCGTGGGTGCTCTCGGTCTCGGTGCTGTCCTCCTCGGGCTGGCCTCGCTGGTCGATGACCAGGCGCTGATGCTCGTTGCCGGTGGCCTCACGGCCCTCGTGGCGGGTGCGACCATCTTCTACCGGCCCCACGTCGGCGTCCTGGTCATCATGTCGACCATGCTTCTCTCGTACCCCGACGCGCTCAAGGGAGTACCGCCCTTCACCATCAACAACCTGCTCGGCGGCGTCCTGATCCTGATTCTGGTCCTGCAGCTCTACCGCTCGCGTGATTACTGGTTTCTGCGCGAGCCCGAGATTCGGCTCCTGATCTTCCTCACGGTCTGGCTCATCGCCATCGCCTGGCTCAGTGAGCTCTACCTCCCCGAGAAGCGCCTGTTGCCCGCGGTCGCCCGGCGTGGCGTCGAGGGCAAGCTTTACGGCGAGAGTGACGACACCGGGCGCTGGATCTTCGAGCTCCTCTCGCGCCTGGCCTTCGTCATCTTCTTCGTGAACTGGATGACGACGCCGCAGCGGGTCCGCTGGGCACTCTGGCTCCTCGCTGTCTGCATCGCGGCGGCCGTGCCGACTCTCGGACCCGATATGACCAAGGGCGAGAACGAGTACCGCATCACCTCGAAGGCCGTCGGCTGGGCCGTCAACCTGAACCGCTTCGCCTTCATGATGAATGTCGGCGTGGCACTCTTTCTCTATCTTGCCGGCCGCACCAAGGCGCTTGCTGGCCGCTTCTTTTTCATCCTGTGCGCCCTCGGCAGCATTCCGCTCATCCTGCTCTCGGCTTCGCGCAGCGGTTTCATCGGGCTCGGTCTGGTCGGGGTGCTCTCGCTCGGCGCGGCCCCGATCCCGCGCCGCTGGAAAGGTGCCGTTGCACTCTCCGGGCTGGCACTGACGCTCGTGGCCTTTCAGTTCGTGCTCACCGAGGCGGCCCGCGAGCGCCTGCTCAACATCAACCCCTTCGCACCGCAGGAATCGACCGACTTCAGCGCCTACGCCGAGGGCAGCCGTTCGACGGAAGTCCGGATGACGACCATCAGCGAAGCGCTGGCGATCATCGGACACTACCCTCTGACCGGCGTCGGCCTGGCCAACTTCCGGTGGGTCAACGCGATCATGCATGACTCTTACAAGCCGCCGCACAACGCCTACGTCTGGTCAGCCGCCGAGGGAGGCCTTCCCGCCCTCCTCGCCTATCTGACTCTCTTCGCCCTCCTGTGGGGACGGATTGGTCGGCTGAAGAAGCCCCTCCGGCAACATCCCGTCCTCGCCGGCCTGCCCGAGTGGCTCCAGATCTACCTCATTCTGCTGCTCTTCTTCTCCATGTTTGCCGACGTGTGGATCGAGGTGCACGTCTACTTCATCGTGGCCTTCGCGGTCGTGCTCGCCCGGATTGCGCAGGACGAGGATCTGAGATCACGCGGACTTCCCGGCCCGAAGAGCGGCACGCCCGGCGCCCGGCGAGCGGCGGCACGCGCCCTCTACCGCCAGGATGCCGTCACGTGATCGGCATCGCGTACCTGATCGATCACCTGAAAGTAGGAGGTGCGCAGCGCCACCTGCTCCATGTCATCCGCAATCTGGATCGGGAGCGCTACGCGCCGGAAATCTGGGTAGGCCCCCGCGATCCCGGCGAGATGGCCCCGGAGTTCGAGCGTGCCGGCGTCCGCGTCCGTTCCTTCGGGATCGACCGCTCGCTGTGGAGTACTGCCGCGCTGACCTCGATCCGTCGGGTTGCCGCCGAGCTACGCGCCCGGCAGGTGCCGATCGTGCACGGCTATCTCTTCGAGGGCAACGCCCTGGCCGCGGTAACGGGCCGACTTGCCGGAACCCCCGTCGTCCTCACCAGCAAGCGCAGCCTCGATCGCTACCCGCGCTTCGACCAGAGACTCGCGGCCATTGTCTCGAATCGGCTGAGCGATCGCATCGTCGTCAATGCCGAATCTATTGCACGACTGATCCGTGAGCACGAGTTCTGTCCAGCGAACAAGATCGTGCGCATCCCGAACGGTGTGCCCATGGCCACGCGTCCCCCCGCCGCCCGCGCCGAGGCGCCGCGCATCGGGATGGTCGGCCGCCTCGGCTGGAAGAAGGGCTACCCCCACGCGCTGGAGGCGGTCGCCTTGCTCCGCACCCGATACCCAAACCTCGAGGTCGAGATCGTCGGGGATGGCACCGATCGGGCAGACCTGGAAGCCCTGGCCACGCGCCTCGCTCTGGGGGACACCGTCCATTTCCTCGGCCGCCGGGAAGACGTCCCGGACCTGTTGCCTCGCTGGAGCATCTACGCCCTGTCGTCGGTCATCGAGGGTATGCCCAACGCGCTCCTCGAGGCCATGGCGGCGGGTCTGGCCGTGGTTTCGACCACCGCCGGAGGTTGCGGGGAGGTCGTCACGAATGGCGAAAGCGGCCTTCTGGTCCCGCCGGCCGATCCCCGGGCCCTGGCCGACGCGCTCGACCAGCTCCTCTCCGACCCGCCTCTGCGCGAGCGTCTGGGGCAGAACGCCCGAACCCGGGTTCTGCAGGAATTCTCGCTCGATGCGATGATGGCCGCCATGGATCGACTCTATGTCGAAGCCCTCGCCCGCCGGGGCCTTCGGCTGCCGCCTCCCGCGGCCGATAGATCCGTGGAGAGGCTCGAGGCCGGCCGGTCCCCTGCCGCCTAGCTCCAGCCCCGGATAATCCACGATGACAGGTCTCCTCGTCTTCACGATCGCCCTGGTGATGTTGCTCTATCACCACCTGGGCTATCCCCTGCTGCTCGGACTACGCGCTCGCCTTCGCCCGCGGCGCCCGATCAGGAACCACTCGGGCGATTCCGGGTGGCCCGCGGTGAGTCTCGTGATTTCGGCCTTCAACGAAGAGGAGGTCCTTGCCGCCAAGCTCGAAAACGCGATCGCCCTCGACTATCCGCCGGATCTGCTCGAGATCGTGGTCGCCTCGGACGGCTCGACCGACGGGACCGGGACCATCGCGCGCAGCTTTGCGGGACAGGGCGTCCGCCTGCTCGAGTTCTCGCCCAACCGCGGCAAGAACCTGGTGCTCAACGAGGTCCTGCCGCGGCTGCGCGGCGAGATCGTCGTCTTCACGGACGCCAACGGCATGTACCACCGCGATGCTCTGCGGGCGCTGATCGCACCCTTCGCCGACGCAACGGTGGGTTCGACCTGCGGCGAGCTCGTCTATCAGAACTACAACGAGAACCCGATCGCCGAGGGCTACAACCGCTACTGGGAATTCGACCAGCTGCAGAAGCGGCTCGAGAGTGACGCCGGAACATTGCTCGGTGCCAACGGCTCGATCTTCGCGGTGCGACGCGCCCTCTGCCGGCCGATCCCGAACGACGTCTGCAACGACATGGTGCAGCCGATCCTGGTCGCCGCCGAGGGGCATCTCTGTGTCTACGAACCCCGCGCCCGCTCGTTCGAAGCGGGTTCACGCGACCTGGCCGATGAACTCCGCCGCCGATCACGGATCATCGGCCGCGGCATCCGCGGGATCGCCTTCACCTGGCCGACCATCACCGCCAATCGCGCGTGGGCCGTGGGCTGGGAACTCGTGTCGCGGAAGGGGCTGCGCTACCTGATGCCCCTCTGGTTCCTCCTCCTGCTCGTCGGCTCGGGCCTCGCGGGCGGTCTCATTCTCGGCACGTTCTTCTGGCTCCAGATCGCGGGCTATCTCGCCATTCCCGTCGCCGCGCGACTGCCCGAGGGCCGGCTCTCGCGACTCGCCTCGCCACTGGTCTATTTCGGCATCGGCAACCTTGCCGCCATCCAGGGCTGGTGGAAAGTGCTGGCAGGTTCCGAGCTGGGACGGTGGCAGACCGCCGATCGTCCCTTCGAGGGCGAGTCCACGAATTCCACTCCCGCTGCGGGGCTGCAATGACAGCAGCGCCACTCAATGCCTTCTCGGTCGATGTCGAGGACTGGTTTCAGGTCTCGGATTTCGAGAGTCAGATCCGGCGACGCGACTGGGACCGTTACGAGAGCCGGGTCCTCGCGAGTACGCGACGTCTGCTGGCCCTCCTGCGCAGCCACGCAGTGCGAGGAACTTTCTTCATCCTGACGTGGAATGCCGAGCGCTGGCCTGCGCTGGTCGAGGAAATCGCGGCCGACGGACATGAGATCGCCACGCATGGATACTTCCACGAGCTCGTCTACGAGCTCGGTCGCGATGGCTTTCAGCGGGACCTCGAGCGTTCGATCGAGATCCTCACGCGGATCACGGGCCAACCTGTCGCGGGTTACCGAGCGCCGAGTTTCTCGGTGACCGCGAAATCGCTCTGGGCGCTGGATGTCATGCTCGAAGCCGGTCTGCGCTGGGATTCGAGCGTCTTTCCGATCGCCGACTCCCTCTACGGGATTCCGGGAGCGCAGCGCTTCCCCTTCGTCGCGCACGAACGCGATGGCGAATGCCTCATCGAGTTTCCGATGACCACCGCCCGAGTCCGGCAGCGCAACCTCCCTCTCGGCGGAGGCGCCTATCTGCGCGTGCTGCCTTATCGTTACCTCCACTGGGGCATGCGCCAGGTGAATGCCGAGGGCCGACCCGCCGTGGTCTACCTTCATCCGTGGGAGATCGACCCCGAGCACCCACGCCTGCGGGTCACGGGAAAACGCGGCTTCTCCAGCCACTATCTGCGACTCGCCACGATGGAGAAGAAGCTCGACCGCCTTCTGAACGACTTCCGCTTCGCTCCGATCAGCGAGGTTCTGGAGAAGCTCGACCTGCTGCAAACGCGATCGTCCCAACATCCGGGCTTGCCGGCCAACGACGCTCCGTCCATCATGGTCGGCTGAAACAAAGGTCAAATGCCCCTCCGAACACTCATCATCACGCAGGAAGATTGTCTTTACCTGCCCCAGTTCCTGGACACCGTGCTGCGCCACCGCCGTCGCAACATCGTCGGGATCACCATCCTCCCGGCCCTGATGCCGCGGCAGACCTGGGTCTCGGCCATGCGCGAGCACCTCGGCGTCTACGGCCCAACCCAGTTCCTGAAGCAGGGCATCCGCTACGCCTGCCGGAAGGGGATGGGGATGCTCGCGCAGCGCCTCCCCCTGCCCGGGCATTATTCGGTCGCGGCGACCGCCCAGACGCATGGCGTCCCCGAGGTCCCGACCGCCAACGTGAATTCGGCGGGCTACCACGAAACGCTCCAGGGTCTGAATCTCGACCTCATTCTCTCGATCAATGCCAGCCAGAAGTTCCGCAGCGGACTGCTCGCCCTGCCGCGGCTCGGCTGTATCAACGTGCACGGCGCCCTCCTGCCGCGCTATCGGGGCCGCCTGCCGAGCTTCTGGGTACTGGCCAACGGCGAGCGGGAGACGGGTGCCACCGTCCACTTCATGAACGAAGACCTCGACGACGGGCCGATCCTCCTGCAGAGGACGGTCCCGATCGACCCTTCCGACACCCAGGATGCCCTGATCCGCAAGACCAAGGCGGTTGGCGCACAGCTCGTGATCGACGCCATCGACCGCCTCGAAGCCGGGTCCGTCACGACCCTGCCGAACGACCGCAGCGAAGCGACCTACTACTCATTCCCCACCGCGGAGGACGGGCGCCGCCTACGGCAGCTCGGCCGGCGGTTTCTCTGATCCTCCCACTCTCTTTACCCTCTCCGGAGTCCAATTCGATGACCAACGACGAGAACAGTGTACTCGACGACATGAAGGGCTGGCTGCGTGACCGCGGCCTGACCAAGAGCAATCTCAAATCTTACAAGTACTGGCTGCCCTATACCTTCGCCAAGGGCCGGGCCTGGACCCCGCAGTCGGTCACCTTCGAGCTCACCCTGCGCTGCAACCTGTCCTGCCAGATGTGCCCGCTCGACCTGCCGCGCGTCATGCACGACAAGACCAACCCGGAGTTCATCAAGGAGCGTCAGCGGGCCGAGCTGGGCACCGACGAGATCAAGAAGGTCATCGACGACATCGCCGCCATGGGCGTGGGCGACATGACGATCACGGGTGGCGAGGTCTTCCTGCGCAAGGACGTGTTCGAGATCATCGAGCACATCACGAAGACGCCCATCCACCTCTGCGTGAATACCAACGGCTGGTTCCTGCGGCCGGAAGAGGCGCGCCGCCTGGTCGCGCTGAAGCCCCACGCGCTCTCCATCTCGATCGACGGACCGGATGACCTCCACGACGAGATCCGCCGGGGCAAGGGCAGCTTCCAGCGCCTGCTCCAGGGAATTCGCAACGTCCAGGCCGCCAAGAAAGAACTGGGCGTGCGTCGGCCCAAGATCGGCATCACCGTCACCGTGTCCGCGCTCAACCAGGGTCGCTACAGCGAAGTTCTCGACTGGCTCAAGGATACCGGCGTCGACACCGTTGACTTCGACTACATGTTCTACACGACACCAGAGCACGACGAGCAGACCGAGCGCCTGATCCCGCTCCCCGTCCACCAGAAGGAAGAGAATCAGGATCTCCCGATGTACCTCCGGCAGGTCGACGGCCAGATCCTCTACGAGGAGTCGCAGAAGGCCCGGCGCAAGAGCGAAGAGTACGGCATCCCGATCGGCTTCGGTCCGCCCCTGAAGACCCCGGAAGAGATGGAGCGCCGCTTTCTCGACGACGAGTATGCTTTCGTCGAAAAATGTTTCTACCCATGGAAGACCTTCCGGATCAGCCCCTACGGCGACGTCTACTCCTGTTCGATCGACGTGGCCTTCGGCAACGTCCGGGAGCAGAGCGTGATCGACATCTGGAACAACGATTCGTACCAGACTTTCCGCAAGGCCCTGAAGCAACGCCGCTTGTTCCCGAAGTGCGCCAAATGTTGCGCCCTGAACAATGACTTCTGGCGCCATCTCCCGACCTTCGGCTGAGGCCCGGCATGAGTGATCGCACACAGCGAGTTGCCCTGATCGGGGCGGGGCGGATCTCTGCGGTTCACGCGGGCTATCTGCGTGGCATCCGGAGTGCCCGCGTTGCAGCCGTTTGCGACACATCACCCGGCCAGGCGGCCGCCTTCGCGGAGCAGCGTGGCATCCCCGCTGCTTTCGAGGATCTCGACCAGCTCTTCGCTGCGGCCTCCCCGACCATCGTGCACATCTGTACGCCGCCCCGCAGTCACGCCCGACTTGCCATCGCCTGCATGGAGCGAGGCGCAAACGTCGTGGTCGAGAAACCGATGGCCATGTCGGTCGAGGAATGCGACCGCATGTCCGCCGCGGCCCGGACTTTTGGGCGCGTGATCGCGGTGGGGCACAACCGTCTCTTCGATCCGGTCGTCGCCCGCCTGCGTCGACTCGTTGATTCGGGCGCTCTGGGCCGTGTCGTAACGGTCGAGGCGCAGCAAGGTGTGAATCTGGTCGAAGGGGGCGCGACCGCAGCCGACCACTGGAGTGTCGCCGATCCCTTCGTCCCGCTCTGGAACCTCGGCCCGCACCCGCTCTACCTGGTCGACGCTTTCGCCGGTCCCTTCGAGCGCATGACGGTGCACGGCAGGCCGCCAGCGGAGACTGATGGTCTCCTGCGCGAGATCCGGATCCTGCTCGAAGGGCCGCAGGGCGACGCCTTCGTTTCGTTCTCCATGGGCGCGCAGCCCTACCTCAACCATCTGACGGTCTACGGAACCAAGGCCACGGCCCGCCTGAATCTGAACACGATGACGATGATCGTGGATCGGACCCGGAAGCTGCCCGGCATGATCAACAAGCTCGCGGCGAACGCCTTTCCGGTCCTCGATCTGCTGCGGGCCACGGTCACGAACGGCATCGGCGTCGCGACCGGTCGCATGAAAACCTACCCCGGCATCGGCGCTCATCTGCGCGCCATTTACGGCGCTCTTGACGCGGGCGATCCCTTGCCGGTCGATGCCGCGGCCGGGCGACGCAACGTCGCCGCCCTCAGCGAAATCGAGCAGACCCTCACCCACGGCGACATGCCCGCAGGAGATTCCCCCTCATGGACCTCGTGACCGGCGCCACCGGAACCCTCGGACGCGCGGTGACGACCCGGCTCGCCGCCGAAGGTCGGCCCTTTCGCGTCCTCGCCCGCCTCGGCACGGACCTCAAGCGCCTCCCACCCGAGGCTGCGGATGTGGTCTGGGGATCGCTCGACGACCCCGAGACGCTGGCGCGTGCGACCCACGGCGTCGACACCGTATTCCACATCGCCGCACGCGTAGCGCGCAGCGGTGGGCGTGCCGCCTTCGAGCGCGACAACGTAGTCGCAACCGAATCTCTGCTCGAAGCAGCAGAGGCCTGCGGCGTGCGTCGCTTCATCCATATCAGCTCGGCAGGCATCTACGGCGCTGGTGCCGGAGTAGTCACCGAGCAGACCGAACTCGACCCGCGGATCGAGGAGCGCGGCGCCTACGCGTGGTCCAAGGCGGAGGCCGATCGCGTCGTGCGTGCCTTTGCCGACCGCTCCCGCCTCGAGGTCGTCGTCATTCGCCCGGCCCTGCTGGTGGGCGAAGGCGCTCCCCCCTTCTTTGCGCGCATGCACTTCCCCATCCCGCGCTCTGGCCGCCGTCTCGTGGTGGCGCGGCGCGGCCAGCTCCTTCCCCTGACCCAGGTCACCAGCGCTGCCGACGCCATCGTGCGCGCGGCGACCCACGGCACCCCAGGCGCGGCGTACAATGTGATCGACGCGCTCGTGCCGCAGGCGGAGTGGCTCGGCACGCTCGCTCGCGCCAACCGACTGCCCTTTCGCCCTCTCTTCTGCCCGCCCGCCCTGTTCCGCCCGCTCGCCGGTGCCTGTGATCTTCTCTCCCGCATGACCGGGCGAAGTCTGCCTCTGACAGGTTACAAATTCAAGCGCGCCACCGAGAGTCTCTCCTACGTAACCGCGGCCGCCGAGCGCGAGCTCGTCTGGCAGCCGCGGACGGACTTCAGCACGCTCCTCATTCGCGACGCCGCCTGATTCCACTCCGTTCCGTCTCGTTCAATCATGCAGAATTCATCCCCAGACAGCGCAGGCGAGGTCCGTCCGGAATCCCGGAAGAGTGCCGGCCGCGTGGTGCAGCTTCATTCCTCGCCGCCCGACCTCCGGGCGGTGGCGCCGCTGCCCCTCGGACGGCCGGCCAAGCTGCTCTTCGTGATCGACGAGCTCGACATCGGTGGCACCGAGCAGCAGATCCTCGAGCTCTCGCGAGGACTCGACCCGAGCCGCTTCACGCCCACGGTCTGCTGCTTTCGCCACGGTCGCAAAGCACAGGAGATCGAGGCCGCCGGCGTGCGCGTGGTGCATCTGCCCAAGCGGGGAAAGGTGGATCCGAGTCTGCCCTTTCGCCTGGTGCGCCTGATGCGGGCCGAGCACTACGACATCGTTCAGACCTACCTCTGGACCGCCAACACCTGGGCGCGCCTCGCCGCGCTTGTCGCGCGGGTTCCGGTGATCCTCGCCTCCGAGCGCAACGTCGACATCTGGGAGGAACGCTACAAGCGGGTGATCGGCGGACAGCTGGCCCGGCCGACCCGCAAGGTCATCGCCAACTCCGAAGCGGTCCGCGATTACCTGCTCTCGCGCGGTGGTCTGGCCCCCGAGCGCGTCGTCACGATCTACAACGGCGTGGATTTCGAGCGCTTCAGCGACGGCATCGACCCCGCAATCCGACGTAACGAGCTCGGCGTGCCCGCGGACGCGGTCTTTGCGGTCTGCGTTGCTCGGGTCGAGGCGGCCAAGGACCACGACACTCTCCTCGAGGCACTCGCACTCGCGGCGCCCCGCACGCCCAACCTCCATCTCGCGATCGTCGGCGACGGAAAGCTCCGTGCGCGGCTCGAGGCAAAGGCCGCCGAACTCGGCCTTGCCGAGCGAGTCCACTTCGCCGGCTTCCGCATCGACGCGGCGGCATGGCTCGCGAGCGCCGACCTCTCGCTCCTCTCATCCGTCAAGGAAGGTCTGTCGAACACGGTGATCGAGTCGATGGCGGCCGGCAAGGCCGTGGTCGCGACCAGCGTCGGCGGCAACCCGGAGGTCGTCGTCGACGGCGTGACCGGATTCCTCGTCCCGCCCCGGCGACCCGATCTGCTGGCCGAGCGGATCACCACGGTGGTCACCGACCCGGCTCTGCGCCAGCGCATGGCCGAAGCCGGTCGCAGGCGAGTACACGAGATGTTCTCGGTTCCCCGCATGGTCGAACGCACGCAGGCCCTCTATGAGACCCTGCTCGGCGACGCTCGGCGCGAGGGCCGGCTGGCATGATCGGCTTCGTCGTCAATCAGTTCCCCCGCCAGGTCGATGCCTATTTTCTGCGGGAACTGCGCGGCCTGCGCGAACTCGGCGTGGAGTACCGGATCTACTCGCTCCTCCCGCCCCCGCGCGGCTGGAAGGTCCACGCCGACGCGGCTGCCCTGCTGCCCCTGACGATCTATCCGCCGACGACGCTGCGCGCCTGGCTGCGGGCACTTGGCCTCGCCCTGCGTCACCCGCTGGTCTTTCTCGCGTGCCTGACCGCCCTGATCCGCGGGCACCTCGCAGCACCTTCGGCTCTGCTGCGAACCCTCGCTATCGTGCCCCAGGCCCTCGCCTTTGCCGTCGACATGCGCGACCGCGGCATCCACCATGTGCACGCGAGCTGGGAGACCTATCCGGCCTCGGCCGCATGGTTGATCGCGCGTCTCGCCGGCCGCTCCTTCAGCTTCACGGGCCACGCCACCGACATCTTCGTCCACACTTCGATGCTCCCGGAGAAGATCGCCAGCGCACGCCGGATCATCACCTGCACGGCTTACAACTGCCGCTATCTGCAGGACATCGCTCCAGCCCATCGGGAACGTGTGGTGACGGTGCATCACGGCGTCGATCTGGCTCGTTTTGAGCCGTCCGGAGTGGAGCGCGATCCCACCCTCGTGCTGACCGTCGGAACACTGCGGCAATGCAAAGGTATGGACGACCTGATTCGCGCCATTGCACGGCTGGTCGCGCGTGGACGCGACGTCCGACTCGAGATCATCGGCGAAGGCGAGGAACGGCCAGCCCTCGAGCGACTGATCGCCGAGCTTGACCTCGGCCAGCGCGTGCGGCTCGTGGGATACCTGCCCCAGGAGGAGGTGATTCCGGCCTATCAGCGCGCTGCGATCGTCGCCCTGCCGGCACATCTCGAGGATCACTTCGGGATTCCGAACGTCCTGATCGAGAGCCTTGCCGCACGCACTCCTGTCGTCGCGACCGAGCTGCCATCGCTCGGAGAACTGCTGGAGGACGAACGCAGCGGTCTCTTCGTCCCCGAGCGTGACCCCGAACGTCTGGCCGCCGTGATCGATCGGCTCCTCGCCGATCCCGCCTGGGCGGCCGGCCTCGCCGCCGAAGGCCGTCGTCGGGTCGAGGCGAGCTTCGACGCCCGGCACACCGTGCGCGCCCTCGCCGAGACCCTGCGTGCCGCAGAACTGAAACGGGAAGCCGCTTAGATGCGTAGCGGAGCCGCACGCTTGGGTCGGCGGGCCGCCGCAGAAGTAGCGGCTCTCACCAGCCGACTACGCGGAGTGAACCGCCACTCGGCGCGGATCATCTACTACCACCGCATCGACGCGGAGGAGCATCGCTCGTGCGTCGCGCCGAGCGCTTTTGCCGAACAGATGGAGCTGCTCCTCAGCGAAGGCTGGCAGCCCATCGGCCTCGACTCCCTGCGCCGGACGTTCGCAGGAGGGCACCGCATTCCGGAGCGCAGCGTCGCCGTCACTTTCGACGACGGCTTCGCCGACAACTACACGCGAGCCTTCCCGATCCTGACTCGCCTGAGCATCCCGGCCACGATCTTTCTCACCGCCGGCTTCATCGGTGGCGAAGAGCTTCCCGTCCTGCGCGATCGGAGTGGCGTGCCCCCGCTGAACTGGGAGCAGGTCGATGAGATGGCACGCCACGGTGTCGACTTCGGCGCGCACACCCTCTCCCATGCCGACCTCCCCGCAACCGACGATCTTGCGCTGGAGGCGGAAATCACCGGATCCCGGCGCCTGATCGAAGAGCACCTGGGCCGGCGCATCACGGGCTTCTGCTACCCGCGAGGTCGGTTCGACGACCGCGTCGTTGCGGCCGTGAAGCGTGCCGGTTTCGGCTGGGCCTGCACGACTCGGCCCGGAGCGGTCGGCGCGACCACCGACCTCTTCGAGCTGCCACGCACCTTCATCGCCCGCGACGACAGCCTCGCCGACTTCAGGCTGAAGCTCGCAGGCGGCTTCGATTTTCTTCACACGCTCCGTCAGGCCCGAGTCGCGCCTGCGGTGGTGAGGTGAGCCATGTGCGGTATTGCCGGAACCCTCCAGCTCGATCTCAGGCAGCCCGCTTCGCGCGAGACCGTGGCGTCGATGTGCGCCTCGATCCTCCACCGTGGCCCCGACGACGAAGGCATCATGGTCGACGGGCCCCTCGCGATGGGCATGCGCCGGCTCTCGATCATCGATCTCGCCGGCGGCCACCAGCCCATCTGGAATGAAGACCGCTCGGTCGCGGTCGTCTTCAACGGCGAGCTCTACAACTTCCAGGAGGTTCGTTCGGAACTCGAGGCGCGCGGCCACCGCTTCGCCACCCACTCCGACACCGAGGTCATCGTCCACCTCTACGAGGAGGTCGGCGACGCCTGCGTGGAACGTCTCCGCGGCATGTTCGCCTTTGCGGTCTGGGATCTGCGTCGCAAGCGTCTCCTGATCGCGCGCGACCGG
>SXGT01913559.1_pt1 | contig 16068 bp, 14 predicted proteins | sample 3176221 | NCBI WGS metagenome assembly SXGT01 (sample SAMN11356862, study PRJNA531348) | freshwater metagenome | isolation source: freshwater sample F1-120 | place: China: Fuxian Lake, Yuxi | collected 2017-12-25
GCCTTCGACGGCTTCGATCGTCGGCCCGTGCACGCGGCCGTTGTAGCCCCAGCAATTCGCTTCGAGGCCTGGTGCGAACGCGTGGCGCACGGCTTGTGCAGTGAGATGGAACACCTTCACGCCGTCGACGATCTTGTGCGGCAACGTGGCGCCGTTCGGTGTCTCGACGGGGACGTAGTCGACGAAGGGCATCCCGGGCGGTTGCGGCGGCGCGTCGGCGGGCAAAGTGGTCGCGCGCAAGGCGCTACCGGCGACGAGGCTGGCTCCGGCGGAACGCAGCAAGAACTGGCGGCGATCGTGGCTCATCTCAGTGGCCTCCGAGGGTTGCTTCGGTCGAGGGCGCGGTCGTTTCAGCGAACGGTTGCAACGCCGTCGCCGGCAGGCTGCCGGCCAGCAACTCATCGAGGTCGATGCGCGACAGCCACGCGGCGCGCAGCGATTGCACGAGGTCGCGCGTGTCGGCGAGCTGCAGGCGCTTCTGCTGCAGCACGTCAAAGACGCCGATCTGCATCGCGTTGTAGGTCTGCAGCGTCGTGCGCACGACTTGTTCGCGGGCCGGCAGGTGCTCTTCGCGCAGGAAGCGAACGCGTGCGGCGAGCAGGGTGGTGCGGTCGCGCAGCACGCGCGCGGCGGAACGCAGCTCGATGGCGAGGGCGGTGTGGTCGTGCATGCCGGCGGCGAGGCGGCGGCGCGCGACGGCGCGGCGCGCGCTGCCGTTGTCGAGCAGCGGCAGTTCGAGCGCGAGCTTCGGCCCAAGACCCCATTCGCCTCCCGCTTCGCGCACGGCGGACAGCCCGAGCGCACCGTCCGGCGTCCACGCCATGCGGTCGTCGAGTTCGGCGTGCACGGCGAGCGCATCGAGGCGCGCGCGATGGGCGGCGAGTTCGAGCGAACGCGCGACCACACGGCCTTCGATGTCGGCAAGGTCGACGCCGGCGAGTGCGTCGTCGCCGAGTTCGCCGGCGACGGTCCATTCGGTGTGCGCGCCCCACAGTCCGAGCAGGCGCTGCACCGGTTCCTTCGCTTCGTGCGCCGCGAGTTCGGCCGTGGCGAGGTCGAGGCGGGCGCGCGATTCGCCGGTGCGTTCGATCGCCAACGCTTGGTCGGTGATGTTGCCGGCGGCGTGCAGGTTCACGGCGAGTTCGTGCGCGGCCTCGGCGGCCCGCAGCACTTCGCGGTGCACAAGGACGAGCTTCGCGGTGGCCCGCACTTCGACCATGGCGCGACGCACGGCGCAAACGAGGTGCACCAGCTCGTCGGTCACCAGTGCCTGAACGGCCGCGAACTCGTGTTCGGCGAGGCGTCGGCGCAACGGTTGCCAGAACAGGTCGAGGAACGGCTGGGCGAGACCGAGTTCGATCTCGGTGCCGGCGTCGAGAAAGCGCGCATCGAGGTCGAGCACCGGATTGCGCAGCATGCAGGCCTGCTCCAGTTCGGCGCGGCCGATGCCGAGCCGTGCGTAGCTGGCGCGAACGGCGTGGTTGTTGAGCAGCGCGACGCGCACCGCGGTCGCATCGTCGAGCGGGGCCCGCAGCATCGTCGTCACCGCATCGGCGATCGTGGCGTCGAGCGTGTCGGGCGCCCCTTCCGGAGTCGTGCCGGTGCGCGTTCCGACATCGTGAGCGACATCCGCGCGATCGGTGCCCTTGTCGAACGGTGCGCACGCGGCAAGCCCGCCGACAGCGACCAGCAACCAAGCGCGCATCAGTGGCCTCGCCCCGTGCCGGTAGCCGCCGGTTCACGCTTCGGCATCACCAACGTCTGGCTCGGTGCGCGTTCCGGGGCTGCGTCCGCGTGCGGCGAGGCGGGATGCGACTTCGGCGGGTCGGGCAGGCGCTCGGGGGCGACGCACGAAGTGGCGAGCAGAAGCAACGCGACGAGTGCGACTCGACAGCGCGTGTTCACTTGCCCGCCTTCTCCGGCGCGTCCTTGCCGGTCGGCTGCGTGTGTTCGTGTTTGGGCTTTGCGGGTTGGGCCTGCGCGATCGTGCGCGCCTTCTGCAGCATGCCGGCCGGGTCCTTCTTGATGTCGTCCGCGGCCTTGGGTTCGGCGAGATGCACGATGTCGGTGTCGACCAATACGAACGCATTCGCGGCGACGGGTTTGCCGGTCACCGGGCACGTGCTGTTGCCGACATCGACGAGGCCGCTGCGCGTGACCTTCGCCAGCGTCACTTGCGAATGCATGCGGGCCGCGGCGACGCAGCCTTGGCAACACACCTTGAAGCGCGACCCTTGCAGCGTCACCTCGACCGCGAGTTCGCCGATCGCTTCGCCGCTGATCGGGCACGTCGTGTTCTTCGCGTCGGTGACCACCGGGTAGGCGGTCTGGTGGGCCTTCTGCACGTCGGCGAGGATCTTCTTGTAGCAGGGTTTGCAGCAGACGTAGAAGCGGCCGAGTTCACTATCGACGAACAGCGGCATCGAGACCTTCTTGCCCATGATCGGGCAGGTCGGGTTCGCGAACGTCGGCACCTCGACCGTGGGAGCGGGCGGAGGGGTCGTGGGAGCGGGCGTTTGGGCGAAGGCGATGGCGGGCGAAAAGGCAGTGGCGACGGCGAACGAAAGGAAAGCGGATCGGATCATGGCAGCACCTGAGTACGGACGGAGAGTGGAACGACACGAAGTCGTCGAACTCACGAACGCAGCGGAAGGTTGCGCTGCTGCCCCGGTGGGGCGCGGCTCGTCGTTCTGGCCCACGCTGGGTGCGGAGGCATCGCCTCGGCACGCAGCACGAACGCCACGACCGTGGTTGCCGCCGTCGTCGTCGGCAGCGCCGCCGGTTCGGGCGGTGACGAATCGGGGCGATCGTCGGCGAGTGCGATCCACTCGCAGCCGCACTTCGGCACGACGCGCAGCGGGCTGCCGTCGTCCGTTGGCTTGCGCGAGCCACAACACGTCGGTGCCGCTTCGGGGGCAGAGTGCACCGCACAGCATGCCAAGGCCGCGTCGCGAACCGGAGTCAAGCACCGACACACGTGCAACCACAGGCCTGCCGGCAACACGAGTGCCGGCAAGGCGAGCAGCAGCAGGAGCAAGGTCGCGAACGAGCGCATCGGCAAGGGCGCGATCTTCGTCGGGCAGGCAGCGGATGCCAAGGGCCGTTAGCATCCCCTGCCCTTCCATGATGCGAGCCCTTGCTGCCGTTCTCGTCCTTTCGGCGTTTGCCGAAGCCCAGACCACACACGTCGTCGGGCCGGGCGGTTTCGCCGACATCCCGCAGGCGTTGGCCGTGGCGACGCACGGCGATGTCTTGCTCGTGCATCCCGGAACCTACTCCGCATTCGTCACGACACTTGGCGTCACGATCCGTGCTTTGGTGCCTGGCACCGTGACGCTGGCCGTCGGTTGGGGCTCTGGGTTCAACCTGCAACCGGGCCGTCAGGCGCACGTGGTGGGCGTCAGCGGCAACCTGATGTTCGTGTTCGGCGGCAGCCTGAGTCTCGACCAGTGCTCCTTCTTGGGCAGCCCGAACGGCAGTGCCGTCGTCGAGGTGTTGGGCGGCAACTTGCACATGCAGTCGTGCACGCTGCGGGGGCAGCCGGTCTTCGGTGTGGCGCCGGGTGCGCCGTTCCGCGCTACCCAAGCGGTCGTCACCGGCGTCGATTGCACGATCGAAGGATCGGACGCGAGTGGGTGGTTCGGGATTCCGGGAGCTGCCGTCCAATTGCATGACTCCGAACTGCGACTGGCCTCATCGACCGTACGCGGCGGCGCCGGCCCACTGCAGCCGCCGGCGGTTGCGATCAGCGCCGATGCGACGAGTTCGGTGTGGCTCGCCGACTGCACGCTGTCGAGTCCAGCGGCGCCGTGCCCCGTGGTCGCTGCGAACGGTCGCCTCGCGCGCTGCATCTCGACGCCGAACTGCGGTTCGTTGCCGAACGGCGATGGGCTCGGGATTCACCGCCCAGCACCGTTGCAGAACGGCGCGCCGTTCACGCTCGAGTTTCGCGATGCACCGAACCGCGCGCTCGCGGTGTGGGTTGCGTTCGATCTGCAGCGCACGACGACGCCGGTGTTCGAGCAGTCGGTGCTGTTGGCGCCGGCGTCCGCGTTCCCACTGGCGGTGTTGGTCACGGATGCGATGGGCGTCGCCGCCGCGACGTGGCCGATTCCCGCGGGCAGCGCGTTCGTCGATCGCGCGCTGTGGTTCCAGGCGGTGGGAGGGCTCGGCTTGCCGCTGCAGGTGAGCGCGGTCGCCGGCGGCGTCGTGCGCTGACGTCGTTCGCTCGCGGTCACAGCGACGAGCGAACGCTCATTCCACGCGAGAACGACAGACCGCCGGGCACGGGTTCGAGCGCCACGTGTTGGACATGAAACTGCAGGAACGCGAGGCTCGGCGGAACCACGAACGAGCCGAACATCACGCCGGTAGCACTGGCGATCACCGTGGTCGTCACATCGGCACTGACGTAGAGCGAGCAACCGGACGTGCCGAGCAGCGGATCGACGTCCATTGGCAACGGGATGGTGCCCCAGAGATCGCGGCTCGCGCCGAGCACCATGACGCCGGCGCAACCAGGTTGGTGGTTGAGGCTGGCGCTGCTCATCGTGCCGCCGGCGGCGAAGGGGTTCATCAGCGACATGCTGACCGGGCCGTTGGCGCCGTTGCATCCGTTGCCGATGAAGATCGCGCGGCTCGTGGTGAACTCGAGGCCGCGTAGGTCGGGATTGCCGGCGATCGCGACCTGCAGTGTCGTCGCGCCGGTGGCGCGGTTGAGTTCATAGAGCGTGCCGCGGCCGACGTAGGTTTTGCCGTCGGCGGGGTTGGTCGCCATGTACTGCAACGTGGCCGGTCCACCGATGGCTGGGAACGGGTCCGAGGTCGCGCCGGTGGCGTAGAACACGTTCAGCATGCCCAGGTTGAGGTCCCACGCCTTCGGTCCGTTCGGTGTCGTGTCCAGCGCCTGGATACCGGTGAATCCGGTCGCAGCGACCAGGGTGATGGCCCCCGTGGTCGTGTTGACGTGCACGAGCTCGTCGGCGACTGCATTGTTGCGGATCGCGAACAGGTTGTTCGAGTTCAGGTCCATCGCCAGCCCGCGCAGATCCCCGCAGTTGGCCACGCCGAACGGCTGCGTTTCGCTGCCGTTCACCGGGTTGATCACGCGCAAGTGGTAGGTGTTCGGGGTCGATTGCACGACCGTCCACAACCGGTTGTCGCGGGCGAATGCGAGCCCGTTCTTGCCGGGGGCGCCGGTCGCCAACAGCGACGTGGCGCCCGTCGTCGAGTCGATACGCAGAATGTCGCCGTTGGCGACGACGCCGATCATGTCCTGAGCTTGCGTTGTTACTGCGAACAACCCCAGCATGAGCATGGCGAGGGACGGGTGGAGTTCGTTCATGTCGACAACGAGCCTGCGGCCGCCGATTGCTTACGTCCGCGACGCAGATCCGTCACCGCCCTCAGCAGTCGTCGGTCCACGCCGGCGCCGCGCCACCTTCGAGGTGGGCACGCAGGCAACCGTCGAACAGGAACCGCCAGCCCTTGTCCTTGCTGCGCAGCGTCGCTGCGTCGACGCGCCCGATGCAGGCTTCGGTGAAACGCAGCCGCGTGCCGTTCGCGATCGCTTCGAGCTCGAACTTGATCAGCACGAGCAGCGGCGAGCCGTAGGCGCCGGCGACCTCGAGCACCTTGTCGCGTTGCACGTGGATCACCGTGCCCCACAGCATGCCGTCGCCACCGCCGTGGTCTTCCCACATGCGGCCGCCGGGGCGGGCGTCGAGTTCGAAGCGGCGCGGACCGCGGCCACCGCCGCAGTAGAACGGGCCCGGCCACCAGCGCCCGATGTCTTCGGACAACGCCTGCCAGACCTGTTGCGGAGTCGCCCGCAGCGTGATCTCGAGCGTCAGGTCGGCGAGGTGGGCGGGATGCAGAACGGGAGCCATGGACTTCGTGGTCATGCGCGGGAGGCCTTCTTGCGAGTGGAAGTGGCGGGACGTTCGAGATGCTGGGCGAGGTCGAGCAGGCGATCGGCGGCATCCGCTTCGAACTGGCGCAGCCAGCGGCGTTGGATGCGACGGATCGGCACTGGATTGAGCGTGTTGATGCGTTCGCGGCCGCGGCGTTGCACCAGCACGAGGCCGGCGGTGACCAAGGCGTGCAGGTGCTTCATGATCGCGAAGCGCGTGACGGCGAACGGTTCGCACAGTTCGCCCGTCGTCCGTGGCCCGTCGCGCAGCAGGTCGAGCAGGCGCCGACGCGTGGCGTCGGCGAGAGCTTTGAACACCAGGTCGTCGTCGTGCTCTGACATGTGACCGAACGGTAACGTATCGCAGCGAGCGTGGCAAGGGGCAAGACGCGATCAGCCGACGGCGATGCGGAAGCCGTAGTCCGTGTAGGTGCGGTCGGGCGGCAGGCTGCTGCGCGCGGCGCAGCGCGTCACGCGGACACTGTGGCGCCACGACCCGCCGCGCGAGACGCGCCGCGTTCCCGACGCGGGCCCGGTGGGGTTCTGCGTCGGCGAGTTCTGGTAGTAGTCGGCGCCGTACCAATCGCTGCACCATTCGTGCACGAGGTCGCCGGTGTTGTGCACGCCGTAGCCATTCGGCGGGTCGAGCCCGACATCGTGCGGCCCGGCCGCGTGGGGCGGCGCGATCGGCAGGTCTGCAGCATCGCCCCACGGGAACGCCACCCCATCGACGCCGCCGCGCGCGGCCTTTTCGCGTTCGGCTTCGGTCGGCAAACGGCAACGCTGGCCGGTGACCGTCGCCAACCACGCGCAGTAGGCGTTCGCATCGAACCAATCGACGGCGACGACGGGCTGTCGCGGTCTGGCGAAGTGCGCATCGTCGAGCATCGACGGGGTGCGGTGGCCGGTGGCGGCGAGGAAACGTCGGTACTCGGCGTTGGTGACCGGATGCACGGCGATGGCGAACGCATCCACGTGGACGCGATGCTGCGGCAACTCGTCGGGCTGGCCGTTGCGACTGCCCATTCGGAACGGGCCGGCGGCGATGGTCACCAACTCGAGCTGCATGCTTCGACATTGCCACGCCGTGCCATCTCGGGTCAACGCATCCGTGACCGAGCCGGCGATGTCGCGAAGGTCACTCGACGATCTGGAGCCGCAGCGGTGTCGACGGTGTCGGCGGCGCCGGGATTGGCTTGCCGTCCCAGTCGAGTCCGAGAGTGAAGAGCTCGGCGCGGGCGGCGCGCAGGTCCCACGCGAACAACTTCCGGTGGATAGAGACGAGCAGCAACGAACCGCCTTCGGGCGAGAAGGCCGGTTCGTTCGCGGTCGCGCCGTCCGGCACGTCGAGTTCGAGCAACGGTGTGAACGTGCTGGTGTCGATCACCGCGATTCGTGAACGCGACATGGGTACCGCGAGCAACGAACCGTCGGGCGACCAGCCGCAGGTCCCGCAGGCGGCTGCGGGCTGTGGTCGTCGGATCGTCGCGAGTTCTCGCCACGTGTCCGACGAATAGACGATGTGGGCGTCGCGCCGAGCGATTGCAGCCTTGCTGCCGTCCGGCGAGAACGCCGCGAACGCGGTCGACTGCCACACGGGGACCTCGAGTTGCTTGCGGCCGGTGCGTAGATCCCAGACCGCGGCGTGTGTTCCGCCGGGGAATGCACCGAGCGCTGCGAATCGCGCGTCGTGCGAGAGCCGTAGGTGTACCGCATCGGGCACGGCAGCTGGCCAAGTCCGCACAATCCGTTCCCCGTCGAGCACACGCACGCTGTTGCCGTCGAAAACGCCGATGAAGTTGCCAGCGATGTCGCACGACAAGGCACCACGTGCGGCGTCGAGCGGGCGGAGCGGGCCGATGCGAACCTCGCCTGCGGCGACCGGTTCAACGGGCGCGACGCAGGCCCCACGTTCGTCGCCGCTTTCGACGAACAGCCGCCCATCGGCGAGGAAGCGCACGCGGCGTGGCGCATCGACCCGCAACTCGCCGAGTGGCGCATGGGTGACCGGATCCAGGAACAGCACGCATTCGCGCATCGCGAGCGCCAGCAGCGGCAAGTTCGGGTGGAAGACGACGTCGGGCAGTCCCGTGTGCGCGCGAGGTGCCAGCGCCGTTTCGCGTAGAACCGCGGGCGGGTGGAGGCGCCACGCGCGTGCCGCGCCACGGTCGCCGTCGGTCGGCGCCCAGCCGAGCAGTCGGCCGCCGGAGGAGAACAAGGCCTCGCGCGGCGTGGTCGACGTCGGCAGCGAAAGAAGTGCCTCGCCCGTGTGCTTCCACAGCCGCACCTGTGAATCCCAGCCGACGCTCGCAAGCAACGTGCCGGTGGCATCGGCACTCAGCACGGGAACCTCGGCGTGATGACCAGACCAAGTGCCGACGACGAGTTGGCGATCCAAGTCGAGGCGCAGCAGATCGAGGAATCGTCCACTCACCACAGCGTGTCGACCGTCGCTTTCGAACACGACCTGCCATGGATCGTCGGGCAGAGCGACAACGATCGGCGTTGCGCCCGTGGTCAGGTTCGCGACGAGCAATCTGTTCGCACCGACCTGTCCCACGGCCAGGCGGTCGCCAGTGTCATTCACGGCGATCACGTTCACCTGACCACCCGCGTCGACGAGATCCTGCTGCACGTCCGCCATTGCGTTGCGGAACGTGCCCGCCGCGAGGTCGCACGCAACGACGCGCGTGCCATCAAGGACGACGAATACCGTACTCATGCCGACACTACAGAAGGCGCGCTCGCCGCGGGCCCCCGGCGGTACCAGGAGCCTCCCCGTTCGCCAGTTCCACAGCCGCACCGTCGTCACGTCGGTCAGCACTAGCCAGTCTGGATTGGGCGCGAACCACGCCAGCACGTGATTGCCGAGCATGGGCAGGCGGCCGAGGGTGCGGCGGTCGCGATCTTCGACGAGCACTTCACTGCCGCGGCGCAACGCGCACCAGGTGAACGTGCGGTCGAACGCGAGCGGCGTCGCCGATGCATCGGCCGCGAACAGGGTTTCGGTGGTCGCATCCCACGAACCGAGTGACGCAATCACTTCCGTGCGAAGTCGGCAGAGCAGTTGAGCGCGTTCCGCGGCATCGGCGGCGGCGGTGTCGACGGCGGCAGTCGCTTCGCGCAGGAGCGCGATGCTGCCGACGCGGCGGCCGGCGGTGAGGCCTTGACGCAGCACGCGCGCCGCCTCGACGCAGCCCTCGATCCGGCGCAAACTGGATTCACGCGTGAGGGCGGACTCGGCCTGCACGACGCGGTCACGTTCCCCAGCGATACGCAGTGCCGTGAAGGTGACAGCGACGAGCACGAGCGCGAGTAGGGCGAGGCCGGCCAGCGAACCGGCGAGTACGCGGTTGCGCCGGCACCATCGCAACGTGCGTTCGGACGCGGTGACGCGCCGTGCGGCGATCGGCTGGCCGGTGAGGAACGCGCTGAGGTCCGCCGCCAACGCCGCGGCGGACTGGTAACGCCGGTGCGGTTCCTTGGCCATCGCCCGCAGCACGATTGTCTCCAGGTCGCGAGGGATGCTGGCGTCGATCGCGCGCGGCGGCGGCGGTTCGGCCGTCGCCACGAGCTGCGCGACCACCGCGGCGCTGCCGGTGAACGGCGGGCGCAGCGTCAGCATCTCGTAGAAGGTCGCCCCGAGCGAGTAGACGTCGCTGCGTGCGTCCACGGCGAACTCGCCGGTCAGCTGCTCGGGACTGCCGTAAGCGAGCGTGCCGATGAACTCACCCGAACGGGTGAGGTCCGACTCCTCGCGCACGAAGTGGGCGAGACCGAAGTCGGTGATCCACAGCCGCCCCTCGCGGTCGATCAGGAGGTTCCCGGGCTTGACGTCGCGATGCAGGATTCCGACGCCGTGGGCTTTGCTCAGCGCGACGGCGGCCTGCGCCGCGAGATTGGCGGCTCGTTGCCAGGGTGCGTCGCCTCCGGTCAACCGTTGCCCGGCGGTGCTGGCGGGCAACAAGTGCCCGAGAATTTCGTGTGCGCGCGCATCGGGCTCGTCGGTCGCCAGGTGATCGAGCAGCGATCGCAGGCTCACCCCGTCGATACGCTGCATCGCGTAGTAGTGCGTGCCGTCCTGCTCGCCGACGAAGTAGACCGGCACGATGCCGGGATGGTCGAGCGTCGCCGCGGCTCGCGCTTCGTTCTGGAAACGCGTGACTTGGCGCGGATCCTGGACCCAGCGTGGTGGCAGCACCTTCACCGCCACGAGGCGGTCGAGTGACGATTGGCGAGCTTCGTAGACGACGCCCATGCCGCCGCGGCCGATCTCCCGCACGATCTCGAACTCACCAAGCCAGCGCGGTGGTTCCAAGACCGGGGTCGCGGTGGATGGTGCGGTTGGTGCCGTCGGCCCGACCAAACCGAAACGGATCAACGGCAGCAACGCAGCCCGCAGTTCGGCCGCGTACTGCGGATGCTCGCCGCACAGCGCATCGAGTGCCGACGGACCTTCGCGATCGACCCGTTCGGCGCCGTCGGCGACCAGATCTTCGAGCGTTTCGTGGGCATCGTCGGTCACGTCGGCCAGTCAATGCGCGGACGGCGCGTTCAGGGACATTGCGACCGCGGGAATCACGTCGCGGCTTCGCTCGCGTTGAGCAACGCGCCGAGCCGCAGTAGCGCACGTCCGAGTTGCTTCTTCGCCGCTTCGACGTTCTTGCCGAGTCGCCCCGCGACTTCGGCGATCGGCAGACCGGCCAAACGCGCTAGCGAGATGACTTCGCGATCGGGTTCCGGCAATCGCGCGAGGGCCTGCTCCAGCAAGGAGACACGTTCCGCGGCTAACACCTCCGGCAGTGGCTCTGCGAAGTTGCCGACGCGTTCGAGCACCTCGTCGACGTCGTGCTCACGCCGCAGATCGCGCTTGCCTTGGCGATGGAAGCGGACTTTCTCGCGCACCTTGTTGAGCGCAGAGGTGAACAGCCAGCCGCGGAACTGGCTCTCGCCGCGGTAACTGAAGGTGTCGCGGTGCGCGATCAGTTCGCGGCAAACCGATTGCACCACGTCGGAGTCGGACACGCGCCGGCGCAGTTCGCCGGGCAGTCGGGCCCGAACGAATGCCCGCAGTCGCGGCAGGTAGTGCTGCATGAGGTCCATTGCCAAGCAATCACCGGACTGTGCCCCTTCCGGCAGCGCTCTCGAATCCACGGGCTCGGCGTCGGCGGGCATGGCCAGAGTCTGGGAGCCTCGCTCCGGCTTGTCCAGCCGTGGCGGTGGGGAAGCTGGGGAAGAGGGACATGGGTTTCGCGAATGGGTGACCCATCGGCAGCGTTGCCGGCAATTGAGTCGACCATGCAGCGAATCCTCCAGCCGTTTCTGCCGGCAGTGTTGAGTGCCGTCACGATCGCTCAAATTCAACCCGGTGCCACTGCCTGGGTTTCGACGCAAGAGCACTGTGGGGCGACGCACACCGAGGATGGAAACGTCGGCGTGGGCGGCGGCTACTGGATTCTCCCCGGCGATGTCCCGACGCGAACGCTGCCGGCATTGCACCGATCATGAAGTGCATGTTGCCGTGGCCGTCTTGCCTCGCCGTCCTGGTCATCGCGGCGTTCGTCGAGGCTCAAGACGAGTCTCTGGTGCCCGATCGGATGCGCTCACGATGTGGCGCCCTGACGACTCCGAGCGGAGTCGTGGCGGCCGGCGCCACCTACAAGGCGTGCTTCACGGCGCAAGGCGTCGAGTTCACGCCGGCCCTCGGCCGCCGTGTACCCAGCAACCAACCGCTGCAGTGGTCGCTGGCCGCGATCTCGCGCGACGGACCGGTCGTACCTCCGGCCGACGCCGTGCCAGTGCTCGTCGAAGACGGCGAACATCGCCTCGTTCGCTACGCGCGCGACTGCTGCGAGGAGCGTTACGAGATCCGCAGCGACGGTGTGGCGCAGTCGTTCTTGCTGTCAGCACTGCCGTCGGGCCGGGGCGATCTCGTGGTTCGCGGCACGATCACCACGGCGCTCGCGGGCCCCGCGGTCGGCGATCACGACGGTGGCGTCGCGTTCTCGTTCGGCGAACTCGAGGCGGTGACGCTGTCGGCGGTCGAGGCGATCGACGCGCGCGGCCGGTGCTGCCCTGGATCCATTCGCTGGCACGACGGTTGCCTCGATTACGTGATTCCCGCTGCGTTTATCGACAGCGCGGCGATGCCGCTCCTCATCGATCCGATCATGGCGACTGGTACGGCGATCTACTGGGCGCTCGACATGGAGAACGCCGACGTCGACTTCGAGACTTCGCAGGACGTGCATCTGATGGTCTACGAAGTCGCCTATTCGTCGGGCGACATCGATGTCTACGGCGAACGGTTCGTCGCGCGCCAGCTCGTCTCCGGCTTGTTGCTGATCGACTACACGACCGCGATCGCCAGACACCCGCGCGTGATCGGGCTCGGGGACCGCGGCGCGTTCGTCGTGTCGTTGCTCTCGAACGACGACGTCCATCTTTGTCCGGTGTCGGCTTCCGGCCAGTTGCAACCGATGCAGCGCATTACGAACACGATCGAGGCCGAGGAGCAACCCGAGATCGGCGTCGACGTGTCGGGGGTCCACGGCATGCTGGTCTGGCGCTCGCTGAACCGCTTCTGCCGGGCGCACCTCAACCTGCTCTTCCCGACAGTCCCGTACGCGATGTCCATGCAGGTGCTGCCCGGCTCCGGAGTCTTGGGCGTCGCCATCAGTCGCCGCACGACCAATGGTCGTTGGTTGGTCGCGACCGAGATGTCCGGGCCGCCCAACCGGGTCTACGTCTCCCTGTGTGACACCCTCCTGCCGATCGGCTTCACGCAGGTGAGCAATGGCACGTTCGACTGCCGCAACCCTGCCGTCGACGGCGATGGCGAGAACTGGTTGGTGGGGTGGGACCAGCCGGAAGCGCCGGGGCTGTTCGATCGCGACGTGCACGGCCGCTTCGTGCATGCGACGCAGCCAGGTGGCCTCGTCATCGAGACGAGCCGTGCACTCGCGGCCGCACCGTTCGAACACGAACGCGCGGTGTCGATCGGCTGGATGGGGGATTCGTACCTCGTTGGCTGGAGCCGGCGCGACCTCGGCAACCAGCAGCGCTGTGACGTGATGACGTTCGACGGCTTCACCTGCCTTCCGTGCGAGGCGCCGGTGACGCTCGGTGGCGGCCGGGTCGACGTGTTCGGCATGCCCGGGTTCGTCGAGCGCAACATGATCACCGTGACGACCACGACGATCTCGGGGTCACCGGTGCTGCGGCTGTCGGCCTTCGGCTGGCGCGCCGAGGACGGCCACGCAACCGACTTCGGCGGCGGCTGCGGTCTGGGTGGGCGTCTGTTCGCACCCTGCGCCCGGGCTGGCAATGCGTGGTTCAGCTTGCAACTGGAAGCCGCCGCACCGTCCACGTTGGGGGTGCTGGTGTTTGGCTTCGCGCACACCCCGACAGCTTGCGGCGGCTGCACGTTGGGCCCCGATCTCGCCACCGCGGTCCTCGGTTCGACCGGCTTCACGAATCAGTACGGCCGCGACGCTCTCGGCATCGCGTTGCCCAGCGGTGCGGCGTGGGTCGGCGCGACGTTCTACGCGCAATGGGCGGTGCTCGGCACGGCGTGCGGATCGGCCGTCGATCTGTCGAACACCCTTGGCTTCACCCTCCAATGAACGCCGAACCGACGATGGCGACCAAGGCGCCGCATCGCCGCAATCTGCGATGGTACTTCGTCCCGGTGCTGGTCGGCCTGCTGGTCGCTTGCGTACCGGTGCGTTGTTGTCCGCGGTGCGACGGTGCGGGCACGTTGCCGATCGAGTTCCGCGAGCAACGACGCGAGTGTTGGTCTTGCGATGGCTCGGGCCGGCACACGTTGCCCGACGTGCTTTGGCCCGTGTGGGGCAGCTGAGATCCCCGCATCCGACTCGTGCCCAACGTTGGTTTTAACGGTGCCACGGTTTGCAGCCGCGGTCGTGCCATCGGCACTGGTCGGCAGGTGAACGCCGACCGCGCGGTTGCGGTCAGAGCGGGAACGCGCCCTGGTTGACGCCGCGGCCTTCGAGTGCGAGCACTTCGGTCAGCTGGTCCTTCAGCTGCTGCGGCACCTGCGCGTAGACGTCGGTGACCAGCGTCTCGTCGGCCGGCGGCCCGTTCTTCTCGGCGGCCGCGATCGCGTCGTTGACGCGCAGCGCGATCTGTTCCTTGAACGCGACCTCCTTCGCCTCGCTCCACAGCCCACGCTTCTGCAGGTAGGCGCGGAAGCGATCGACCGGGTCCTTCTTCTCCCACGCCTTCACTTCGGCCTCGTCGCGGTAGCGCGTCGGGTCGTCGCTCGAACTGTGGCCGAGCCGCCGGTAGGTCACCGCTTCCACGAAGGTCGGGCCGTCGCCGTTGCGCGCGCGCGCCACCGCGGCCTTCGTCACCGAATACACCGCGAGCACGTCGTTGCCGTCGACGCGCACGAACGGCATGCCGTAGGCCTTGCCCTTCTGCGCCAGCGTTTCCGACGCCGACTGCTTGCTGATCGGCACCGAGATCGCCCACTGGTTGTTCTGGCAGAACAGCACGCACGGGCTGCGATACACCGCGGCGAAGTTCATGCCGCAATGGAAGTCGTTGGCCGACGTCGCGCCGTCGCCGAGGTAGCCGAGCACGACGACGTCGTCGCCGCGGATGCGGGCCGCCATCGCGGCGCCGACGGCGTGGCTGAGTTGCGTGCCGATCACCGACGACATGCCGTAGTAGTGCCCTTCCTTGAACGTGTAGTGGCACGGCATCTGGCGACCCTTGCAGCGGTCGGCGCCGTTGCCGATCAGCTGGTTGATCGCTTCCGTGAGCGACAGACCGCGCATCATCGCGGCGCCGCCTTCGCGCAGCGCCGGGAAGATCCAGTCGCGCGACTCGAGCGCGGCGACCGAACCGACCGTCGCCGCTTCCTGGCCGAGGATCGGGCCGTAGAAGCCGATGCGACCCTGCCGCTGCAGCATCAGCATGCGGCGGTCGAACTCGCGCACCTGCACCATCTGTTCATAGAGGAACAGCAACGTCGCTTCGGGCAGGTTCGGGTCCTTGCCCTTCTGCACGGTGCCGTCGTCTTCGAGCAGACGCACGAGGCCCTGGTTCGACGGCAGGATCAGCGGCGCCGGTGGCACCGTCGCCGCCGGTGCCACCGTCTTGGCCTTCGCGGCCGGCGGTTTGGCCGCGGCGGGTTTCGCGTTCGGCTTGCCCTTCGCTTTCGCGGCGGGGGCGGCTCGCTTCACGTTCTTGGTCTTGGCCATCGCGGCGTTCCTTGCACTCACCCGAGCAACAAACGGTACGGCTGCTCGAGGCATTCCTTGACCAGGTTCATCCAGCGGGCCCCGGTGGCGCCGTCGACGATGCGGTGGTCGATCGACACCGACAGGTACATCTTCTTGCCGACCACGATGGCGCCGTTCTTGACGATCGCGGCGTCCTTGATCGCGTGCACGCCGAGGATCGCGACTTCGGGGAAGTTGATGACCGGCGTCGCGAACAGGCCGCCGATGTTGCCGGCGTTGGTGATGGTGAAGGTGCCACCCGTCAGGTCGTCGACGGTGATCTTGCCGTCGCGCGTGCGCGCCGCGAGTTCCTGCAGTTCCTTCGCCAGCTCGGTGATCGTCTTGCGGTCGACGTCCTTGATGACCGGCACGATCAGGCCGTTGTCGGTGTCGGTGGCGATGCCGAAGTTGAAGTACTTCTTCACCACCAGTTCCTGGCTCACCTCGTCGAGCGACGCGTTCATCATCGGGAACTCGCGCATCGCCACGACGATCGCCTTCATGATGAAGGGCAGGTAGGTGACGTTGATGCCCTTGTCGGCGAACGTCTTCTTCGCTTCGCCGCGGATCTTCACCAGCTCAGTGACGTCGATGTCGTCGACGTAGGTGAAGTGCGTCGCGGTGAACTTCGACCGCGTCATCGAGTCGGCGATCTTGCGGCGCAGGCCGCGGAACGGAATGCGCTCTTCGCTGCGGCCGGCGGGGGCCGGCGCGATTGCGATCGGCGTGAAGGCCTTGCCACCTGCGGCAACACCGGCGGCGGCCGGCGCGGCGGTGCGGGCCGCGGGAGCGGCAGTGCACGAGCCGGCGGCGGCGAGGTCGTCATTGGTGACGCGGCCACGCGGGCCGGTGGCTGCGACCCGGCTCAGGTCGATGCCGAGTTCGCGGGCGCGGCGACGCGTCGCC
>SXGT01758271.1_pt1 | contig 16065 bp, 11 predicted proteins | sample 3176221 | NCBI WGS metagenome assembly SXGT01 (sample SAMN11356862, study PRJNA531348) | freshwater metagenome | isolation source: freshwater sample F1-120 | place: China: Fuxian Lake, Yuxi | collected 2017-12-25
AGCTCTTTTTATTTTGTGTCATATAGAGAGCAGGCTTTTTAACTGTCAGCTGCTTGTGAAACTCTTAAGATACGAGTTTTCCATGTGAAGGGACATGTTGTTACGTAGGATTGTACGCAGGGTCGCCCGTTCGCTGTGGGCAGCCGCCTCCTTCATCTCGAGCAGCTTGGCTCGAAGGACCTTGAGGGCTCGAGACTTGTTCTTCTGTTGCGATCGCTCGTCCTGGCACGCGACCACGAGCCCGCTCGGTATATGCGTGATGCGGATGGCGCTCTCGGTCTTGTTGACGTGCTGCCCACCCGCGCCGGAGGCCCGATAGGTGTCGATGCGCAGGTCGTTCTCGGGGATGTCGACTTCGATCTCGTCGGCCTCGGGGAGGATGGCCACGGTGCAGGCGCTCGTGTGGATCCGGCCCTGCGCTTCGGTGAGCGGAATCCGCTGAACGCGGTGGACACCGCTCTCGAAGCGAAGCGTGCCGAAGACGTCGGTGCCGGTGACCGAGGCGACCACCTCCTTGAGGCCACCGAGATCGTTCTCGTTGGCCGATAGGAGCTCGACCGCCCATCCCTTGGACTCAGCGTACCGGGTGTACATCCGGAACACGTCGGCTGCGAACAGGGCAGCTTCGTCGCCGCCGGTTCCGGCGCGGACCTCCAGGATCACGTCCTTCGAGTCGACGGGATCACGCGGCAGGAGCAGGCGGTGTAGGGCTCGCTCTAGGGCCGGCACGTCCACTTCGAGTGCAGCGACCTCCTCGCGGGCCATCTCGACCAGATCCGGGTCCTTCTCGTCGAGAAGCGCACGTGCCTCGGCCAGCGCGCGGCGCTTCTCAAACAGGGCCTGGCCCGTCTCGACGATGGGCACGAGGTGCCGGTGTTCGGAGGCCAGGGCCCGATAGCGCTGGTGATCGGAGACGATGTCCGGATCGCCCATCTGGGCGACGACGGACTCGAGCCGGGAGGTGGCTTCCTCGACGCGGGATTCCATCATGGGGACGCCTCAGCGGCGGCTGAACCTTGCGGGCAGGCCGCGCGAGAGGCGGCCAGGCGTCGCACCCGAGGGACCTCGGGCGCGACGAGTGCTCAGGCAGCCTGGCCGTACCGCTTGCGGAAGCGATCGACGCGCCCGGCAGTGTCCATGATCTTCTGCTTGCCCGTGAAGAACGGGTGGCTGGCGCTCGAGATCTCGAGCTTGAAGAGCGGATAGGTCTGGCCGTCCGCCTCCCAGACCGTGGTGTCCGTGGTCTTCACCGTGGAACGAGAGATGAAGCGGAGACCGCCAGCCTCGTCCGCGAACACGACGAACCGGTAGTCGGGGTGGATGCCTTCTTTCACTGACGCTCTCCTGGCTGCTGTTGCAGCCTGCCTGCCTGCCTTCGGCGACGCGATGCGCCGACGCTCGGCTCTAAAGCTCGGCCAGAGCCGAGCGGGTTCGTTCCGCGACACCCGGGGCTACCCCGCGGTGCGGCGAACGGCTGCCCCGTCCCCGGGTGAGCCGCTCGTTCGAGTCTGCGGGGCCAGCGCCCCACAACCGCGGGCGGCCGGCTCAGCCGACCGCAGAAAACGCGGGGGCGTGAAGCTAGCAGCAACCCTCGAGCCGGGCAACGCCTTTCGAGAGCGCCATCAGTCCTCGTCTGGGGGCGAGGGTGCGAACGTCCGCCAAGGTCCGCCGTCCGGATCGTACGCGGACTGGTCCCATAGCGTCGACACCTCGAGCTGCAGACGGTGCCGGCGGCCCACATTGAGGACCACGGTGGGCGTGGTCACCGCGTGGTGGTCGACGCCACGGGCGTTCCAGGGTGGTGCGTGGAAGAAGACGAGGAGACGAGCCGCGCGCTGGATCTGCTCGCGCCACTCGGCATGGGCCGGTGAGTCCACGCCGCCCAGGCGGCCCAGGTAGACTGTGGGCTTCGAGGGCAGGTGTTTGTGCCACGGACGTACCCGACTGGCCCGTTCGGCGAAGGTCTGGTCGCTGGCGCCGTCGATGTAGAGCAGCGCGTCGTCGCCGAACACCGGGTGGGTGCCGAAGATCGCGACGACGCCGTGATCCTCGGGCCGGTCGAGCACCGCGACCTCCTCCATGGTGTACGGCCCGGCCCAGGCGATCTCGATCACGTCTATCAACGTCCCGGCCACTACGACTTCCCACTTCCGCCCAAGCCGATGCCCCCACGGATCCGCCAGTTGTTGGACTCGCGGAGCGAGTCTGACAGGTGCCACCGGGCCTGCTCATAGGACGCCACCGGGCCGTTGCGGAGCACCCACTTGCCGTCGAGCCGAACCTCGACGACCCAAACCCAGTCGTCCTCCGACGCGGGCGGTATGCTTGCCTTCGCTGTCACGCACCCTAGGCTACCACGAGTCCCCCGGGTTGTGAGCCTGGGGCCAAAGTGAGGTTGCGCATGGTCCTCCTACTCGTGCTCGCGGTGACCCTCGGGCCTCCGGTGTCGAGTCCGGCTAACCTCTATGGCACCTGGGTCGGCGCTGATGGAGAGGTCCTGCAGGTGCGCGGCACGTCTGCAGTCGTCGTGCTCGACGACCGAGTCGTCGTGGGACGGCTGGGCGCCGCCGCGGAGGACGGCAACCGCCTGACGGCGCTCTCGGCGACGGCGCGGCACGTCGGGGTGGAGCGCACCACTAGCGCCCGCCTCCGTCGCCTCGACGGCGCGGTAGAGGTCTGCGTGAACGGCGCAAAGCGCTGCCGAGTTCTACGGCCGCTCCCGGGCCAACCCATCGACGGACCCGAGAACTGCCTCGCCCGGTGCCTCGAGCGCACTCAAATGCGCGCGGTGTCGCCCGCACAGCTAGAGGCGGACTGCGTCCGCTCTTGCAGAGACGCGGTGCCGTAAGGCCGCTCCCACCGTCAACCCGCCGTTGACTCCACGGTAGGCCGTCGCTAGCCTGCGCTCCTCGACGAGGCGTGTATGGCGTCACAGTGCCTCGAGAACAAGCGACCTCCCGCCTTCGGGCGGAGCGCGGAAGGACTCCTGTCATGCTCGTCTCGCGGCTCGTTCGCACGTCACTGCTCGTCACCAGCGCTGTCGTCTTGGCGCTCTCCGGCTGCGCGGAGGAGAGCGACACACCGGGGCCCACCGGCACGGACGGGACGGACGTCACGGACGCCACCGACAGCACCGACCAGACCGATGGCTCTGACGCCACCGACGCCACGGACACCACCGACAGCAGCGATGCCACGGACGCCACCGACAGCACCGACACGGGTGGGGATACCGACGTCATGATAAACGGTGACGTCGTAGACGGTGACACCGTGGACGGTTCGGACGCCGCGGACGCCACGGACGCCACGGACACGACTGACGCCACAGACGCCACAGACGCCGCGGACGGGGGTGACCCGGGCGTTCCGAACGCCGAGCTCCTGGTGAAGATCTTCGGCACCCCGAACGAAGCGTCGGGAGCCGACAGCATCACGGTCTCCGGCGGAGCCATACAGCTCTCCGGCCTGGCGCTCGGCGAGCCCACGGAGATCACCTGGAAGAACGAGACCAACGGGGAGGAGGGCACCGCCTCCGGGTCACCGTTCTGGCAAACGAACGAGCCGATCTTCCTCGAGCCGGGCGCAAACCGCGTAGTGGTCACGGCCCGGCGAGACGCCGAGTCGGTCACTGACTGGGTCGTCGTCACCTACAACAAGGGCTTCCTGTTCGACGCAGCCCCCAAGATCTTCCCCGACCAGCTCTTCGTCGGCGAGGCGGAGAAGCTGGTGGTCCGGGCCGGTATCTCGCAGTTCGCGACCCTGGGTAGCGGCGACGTCAAGGTCTGGAAGTCCGACGCCGACGGGCAGCTCGAGGGCGCGAGCGCCCTCCAGACGCTCTACGACAACGGCTCGTTGTCCAACTGCGACGACATCCAGGCCGACGGCGTGTTCAGCGCCTGCCTCAACAACTACAAGTGCACCGACGGATCGAAGGACGAGTACTTCGTCGTCACGGCCGACATCGAGGTGGCCGGTGAGAAGACCGTGGCCCGGTCGGCGGTGGTGAAGGTCGAGTGCGGCAAGCGCATCAACATCGGCGACTGCGACAGCGCGCAGCTCCTGCTCAAGAAGGCCAAGCAGCTCTATATCGACACCGTGGCGGAGAAGGCGCTGGCCACCTGGCCCGAGCCGGGCTCCACGGACGCCAATACGATCCGCGACAGCGTCCTCACGTGGATCCGCCAGCAGGCTGAGGTCGAGTCGGCGGGTGCCGCCAGCGACGGTGGCGCGGGCATTTGGGTCGAGTTCACCGACGGCTTCCTCGGTGTGGTCAGCTTCGCGCCTGAGGGCTACCGAGGCGGGGCGAGCCTGGCGGCCGACGTGGTCGGTCGCGCCGCCGTTGCAGCAGAGGTCACGGGTCAAGACCAGCTCCGGTCCAAGAAGGCGCTGGTCCTGGCCCCCTTCAATAGCGAGTTCTCATCCAACGGCGGCGACGAGGCGGAGTCGATCTCCAGCGAGCTGTCGGACGCGGCTTGCCCGCGATACGACGTGGACGGCCCGCTCCTCACCGGCGCAGCCGACCTTCGCATGTTCCGGAACCAGTACCTATACGGCGTTATCGCTATCACGTCCCACGGAGACACCTTCTTCCAGGACCTCTCGGGTACGGCCAAGGCCCGTCTGGCTTGGGACCACAAGGGCGGCCAAGAGGTGCTCTGGACGGGTGAGAAGGCCTCGTGCAGCGTGCTGAACGGCGGCGGCGCCAGCTGCAGCAAGGACGACGATTGTCCCGGGGGCGGGGAGTGCGTCATCACCTCCGAGGGCTCCGGAAATTGCATCGACCGAACGCAGATGGACCTGCGCAAGGGCCGCGTCCTCCTCTCGGACGACAAGTGGGCCGTTGCGGCGCCGTTCGTGTCCCGCCACGCGCAGCTCAAGTACCCGGGGTCCATGGTGTATCTCGGCGGCTGCCGCACGCTGCACAACGGCACGTTCGCGGCCGAGTACATGGCGGCCGGCGCGCTCTCGGTGGTCGGCTACAGCGGCTACGTGCACTCGGCGCACGCCTATGCCGCGGGCACGAGCCTGTTCACGAGCCTCGTGGAGGGCAAGGCGGTCACGGGCGCGGCTTTCGCGGCGGTGGAGAAGCAGGACCCGGTGGCCCCACACGCCAAGATGCGACTGTTCGGCGCCACGCAACTGAACATCACCACGGCAGACATGCTGAACGCAGGCTTCGAGCTCGGCGACCTGACCGGCTGGGACCGCGAGGGTGACGGCCGTGTGATCCGGGTCCTGGGCGAGACCGACCCCGTCGCGGGCAAGTACATGGCCATCATCTCCACGGGCCTCGGCTTCACCGATCAGGTCGGCGAGGTGAACCAGAGCTTCTGCATCCCGGAAGACAAGAAGCTCATCACCTTCTACTGGAAGTTCTACTCCGAGGAGTTCAAGGAGTTTTGCGGCTCAACGTTCCAAGATTCCTTTGAGGCCACGCTCGAGGACGCCGATGGCACGCTCGGAGTGCTCGAGATGGTCAGCGCACAGGTGGACCACCTGTGCCACTACGAGGACGGCGATTGCGGGTCGTGCCCGAACCCGGAGAGCGGCAACTGTCAGTGCGGCAGCCTATACGTCGGCCTGTTCGGCGCCGACGTGTCCTTCGACAAGGGCGGCGTGTTCACCACCAGCTGGCAGACCTACTCCACGGACATCAGCTTCTTTGCCGGGAAGGGCCCAGTCACCGTGCGCTTCTTCGCTACCGACGTGGGCGACTCGATCTACGACACAGCGATCCTCGTCGACGACGTCAAGTTCGACTGAGCGCGCCGCGCACGGGGCCGGGCGAAGGCCCCTCCATCCGTAAACTCTGAACGGCCTGAATCGGCCCGCGAAGGTGGTTCCTCATGCCGGCGTACGGCCTCATCCCGTTCATTCTCATGCTCGGGGCCATCGCGGTGTTGCCGCTCGTTGCCGAACACTGGTGGGAGCACAACCGGAACAAGGGGATAGTCTCCGCGATCCTGGGTGTGCCGGTGGGCGTGTGGTTCCTCATGCACGACGCTGGCCACGTCGCCAGCGTGGGGCTCGAGTACGTCAGCTTCCTGGCGCTGCTGGGCTCGCTCTTCGTGATCTCCGGGGGGATCCTCCTGCGAGGGGACCTGCGAGCGACCCCGCTCACCAACACCAAGTTCCTGGCGCTGGGCGCGGTCCTTGCCAGCTTCATGGGCACCACCGGCGCGGCCATGCTGCTGATCCGGCCGGTGCTCAGGACCAACAGCGAGCGGACGTACCGCGTTCACACGGTGGTGATCTTCATCTTCATCGTGGCGAACTGCGGGGGCCTCCTTACCCCCCTCGGAGATCCACCGCTCTTCATGGGCTATCTCCGAGGAGTTCCCTTCAGCTGGACGTTCGGGCTCTGGCAAGAGTGGTTGCTCGTCAACGCGGCGCTGCTGGGGATCTTCTACCTCTGGGACACGCGGATTTGGGCGCGTGAGCCCGGTGAGGCGAAGCGCCTCGATGAGACGCGCGTCGAGCCGCTCTCGGTAGTCGGGCACATCAACTTCCCCCTCCTGGTCGGCGTCGTGCTCGTGGTCGCTTTTGGCGCGCACTTGCCCGTGCTGGTGGACACCGGTCACGCCACGTTCGGGCTGCGAGAGCTGGCGATGTTCGGACTCGCGGGGGCCTCTTTAGCGCTAACCCCGAAAGCGGCGCGGGAGGGCAACGCTTTCACCTTCGGCCCCATCATCGAGGTGGCCGTGTTGTTCTTCGGAATCTTCCTCACGATGATCCCCGCATTGGTCTACCTGCAGGAGAACGGCACGTCGTTTGGCCTCACCACGCCCGCCCAGTACTTCTGGACCACCGGCAGTTTGTCCGCCTTCCTCGACAACGCGCCCACCTACATCGTCTTCCTGGAGCTCGCGCGCGTCACGGTGCCGGACGCCGCGGGGGTGGTCGGCATCCCTGCCGAGGTCCTGGTGGCCATCTCGACCGGCGCAGTTTTCATGGGCGCCGTGACGTATATCGGGAACGGGCCCAACTTCATGGTGAAGGCCATCGCCGAGTCCTCGGGCGTCAAGATGCCCAGCTTCTTCGGGTACATGGCGTACAGCTGTGCCATCCTCATCCCGCTCTTCGTGCTTTGCACCGTGGTGTTCTTCCGATGAAACGCAGCCTCCTCGCGCTCAGCTTCGTGTTGTCAGCGTGTCAGTCCAGTGAGTCACCGGTCGCCTCCGCGGACACCGCCGCCACCCTGGCTGGGGACACGAGCGAGGCTCCACAAGAGGACGCGGCGCCTTCCGACGACGCGGCCGGCAGCGCGGAGGACGCATCGGAGGCACCGGACGTCGGTATCGACGACGCGGGGCCGGCCGAAGAGTGCCCCTTGCCGGGGCCGAGGCCACAGGCGATCTCGGAGCACGCGGCCGTCTACGACCAGGCCCGGCAGCGCCTCGTGTTGTTCGGCGGGAACCCCGAGTTTCCGGTACAGTGTCAGGGTAAGAACAGCTACACGGCCGAGGTCTGGGCGTACCGATTGGACTGCAACGCGTGGGTCCAGCTGACCGGGGGCCCGTCGGCCCGCGGGAGAAGCGGAGCGGCCCTGGTACCCGGCGCCGCGGGCGAACCGGCCGCGATGTACGTCTGGGGCGGCCGCTTCCGAGAGAAGGGCGTCGACGGCTTCACGCCCTACACGATGCTCAGCGATCTCTGGCGCCTGGACCTCGCCACGGACGAGTGGTCGGAGGTGGCGGTGAAGGGCAAGGTGCCACCGGGTCGCCACAGCAGCATCATGGCGTACGACCCGAAGGGACACCGGCTCCTCTTGTTCGGGGGTAGCACCAACCCCAGCGGGGCCACCTTCACGCCGGTGAACACCACCCACGCGTTCGACCTTGCCACCAGCGAATGGTCCTTGCTCGACACCGCGAGCAACCCTGACGCCCGGCTCTATCCGGCCGGTGCCGTAGACACGGACCGAAACCTCTTCGTCGTAATGCAGGGCGGGGACGAGAACGCCTTCCTCGGGCCCTTCCTCGGAGATGTGTTCGGGCTCGACCTCGAGACGCTGAGCTGGGGGCGCCTCCACGCGGGTGGGAACGAGGCACCGGACAACCGGATCTGGAGCACCACGGCATACGTCCCGGGGCTGCAGAAGTTCGTGTTGTTCGGCGGCCACGACGACGGTGCGCTGGGCAACCGGAACGACCTTTGGGTCTTCGACCCGGCTGGCCAGACGTGGCTGGCGATGCAGCTCAACGACGCCTACAACAAGCCGCCTCTGGGCGTCTGCGACTTCCCGGCGGACTTCGCCACGATCACCGAAGGCACACCGGAGCGCCGGGGCGCCCACGTAATGGTGTACGCGCCCGACCGGAACCGCGTGTACGTGCACGGCGGAAAGACGGACTGCGGACTCATCGACGATCTCTGGGAGCTCGACCTCGAGACCTGGACGTGGACCGACCTCGAGCCGGCTTCGATCGGCGAGTCGTGCCTCCGGTACTCGGACAGCTGCACCGGCCACTGCAACTGAGGTCGTCTGCGCGCGGCCGCAACACCGACGAATGGCTCAACCCGGCGCCACAGGGTGCCGTTAGCCCGGGCCTATGATCCCCCACATCTTCGCCTTCGAGGACGCTGCCGGTTTCGGGGGCGCTTATATCGACCTGCACCACATCGCGCTGTGCCTCCGCGCGCGCGGTGTGCGGGTCACGATCGCCAGGAACCACGACGGCCCCTACTTCGACGAGCTCCGCGAGGCGGGCGTTACGTTGCTGGAGCCGCACGCGCGGGGTGACCTGGCCGGCGCGCTCTGGCGCAAGGGCGTCCCGAGCCCCGTGCGGCGCGTGGTCTTCGCTGGCGAGTTGGCGTTCAACCTCGGAGTGCGTGGTTCGCGGTACGCGTTGTGGGCGCGCCGTGAGGGCGTCACTCACGTGTTCGCCAACAACGGCCTCACGCTCAGTCCGTCGTCGATGACGCTCGCCCTCGCGCTGCGTGTACCGCTGTACTCCTACATCCAGGGTTTCCCCCAGGGCAGCCGCTCGTTCCCGGTGCTCTACCGAGTCGCCGACCGCGCGTTCTGTGTGTCCGCCATGGTGCAGCGGGTGGCGATCGAGCAAGGCCTCCCCCCGGACTTGACCGAGGTGCTCTACCCCGGCATCCACCTGCCGCCGCCGCGCGAGGTGTCGCACGACGGTCGCGTCCGCGTGGGGATGGTGGGGATGCTGATGCCGTGGAAGGGGCAGCTGCAGTTCCTCGAGGCGTTCGCTGTGGTAGCGCGGGCCGTGCCCAACGCCGACGCCATCCTGTTCGGGCGGGCGCCGGGACCTGCCCAGGAGGCGTACCGGAGCGAGATTCTCGCGCGGATCGAGTCGCTGGGGCTTGGCGGGCGTGTTCGCCTGGTGGAGGACCGCACACGCCCCGGAGACATCTACCCAGAGGTAGACGTGGCGGTGCACGCCTCGACAGACCCGGAGCCATTCGGTCGTGTGGTGATCGAGGCGATGAGCTATGGCTGCCCCGTAGTCGCCGCTCCGGGGGGGCCCTCCGAGGTCGTGCGCCCGGGGGTTGACGGCTTTGTGGTGAACCCACGTGACACGGCGGCGCTGGCGGAGCACATCGCGCTGTTGTGCAGAGACGCGGTGCTGCGTCAGCGCCTGGGCGAGTCTGCGCGCGCACACGCCGCCGCCGAGTACCAGTACCCGACCGTCCTCGCCCCGCTGTTCCGCGCGATGAAGCTCGAGTGAGCTCCTGGCCTTAGAGCGGGACGTCTAAGAGCGCGAGCGGCGCGTCGATGACTCCAGCCAGGGCCTGGACGTCCAACTCCGAGTAGCAGCGCAGGTCTCCGTTGGCCTCCACGACGCAGGCGTAGCTCCCCAGCGCCACGCTGCGGGCCCCGTCCAGCACGTCGTCGGCGTCGGCCCCGAGGCCCCGGAACGTGCCGAAGCACCGAGCGCCTGTAGCCCCCATGCGGCACCCGCCCCACGGCGAGAGCACCAGCCTATCCGCGCTGAGGTCGCCGCCGCTCATGGGGTGCGTTCCCGCGGATCCCGAGTACGCCGAGCCGTAACACGAGACCCCGGACGCGTGGGCGGCGCAGGTGTCGTCACCCACCGCCGCCACGCGCACCACCTGCGTCACGCCGAGCTTCTGAGGGGTAGCCTTCGACCAGATCCGCTCCCACGCGTCGGGTCCGCCGCCCTGCAGCTTCGTGGGATCCGGCTGCACCTGCACGCCAAGCTGCCCGGATTTGCCGAGCCCCCAGCAGTACGCCTCGCGCCCCTCGATCACTGCGCAGGTGTGGTCATCGCCAGCGGCCACGTCCAGAGCCAACCCGGGGAGGGAGGCAACCACGACGCCCTCGCCAGCCCCCCCGAGCTGCGACGCGCTGTTGGCACCCCAGCACTTCACCTCGCCTGCCGAGGTCAACGCGCAGACGTGGGCGCCCCCGATGGAGATCCGGACGACGCCCCCGAGCCCATTGCCATCGAGCTGCCCGGCGCTGTCGTCGCCCCAGCACAGGACCCGACCGCCGGCTACGCGGCAGGCGACCTCGGCCCCGAGCGCCAGGTCGTCGATCACCCCCTCGGCTGGCAGCGTCACCTCGCGGGGGAGCACCGAGTCGCCGCCAGCGCCGAGGCGGCCCTTGGCGTCGCGCCCCCAGCACCACACGCTGCCGTCTTCACGGCCGGCGCAGGTCCCATCGCGATACGCCGCCGCGATCGTTGCGCCCTGAAGCAGCACCGGGGCGTCGACCACCACGCCTGTCACGGCCGTTCTCGGTCCGAGCTGCCCATGGCTCCCTTCCCCCCAGCAGACCACCTCCCCGCCCGCGTCCATCGACCGCCCGCAGCCGTGATAGAGGCCGAGCGACACCTCGCGGAGCGTCCACGGCATCACCTGGAGCTCGTTCTGAGCGCGGTTCGGCTCGCCCGTGCCCCACCGGGTCAAGGCGTGGTAGCTCCAGCAGCTCACGGCGCCGTCAACGGATGTCACGCAGGTGCGGTTGTTGCCGGCGTCGATGCGGGCGCTGCCGGGCACCTCTTGCTCGACGAGCGGATCCACGACCTGCTCGGGGCTGTTGTGGGTGCCGAGGAACCACACGGTGCCGCTCTTCCCGAGGATCCAGGTGCCATGGTGGTTGAGCGCCATGTCGACCGCGGGCCCGATGCCCTTTACGACCCCGGGAGGCGCGTCGCTCCCTGCGGTCCCGTTGCCCACCTCGCCGAACGGGTTGAACCCCCAACAACTGACGCGCGCGTCGGCATGGAGAGCGCAAGTGTGTCCGCCGCTGGCGGTGAGCTTCACCACGTCGAGGACGCCCGGCACCACGACCGGAGCGCCGCTGTGGTCCTGGACCGCGGGAACGCCAAGCTGCCCCCAAGAGGCCATGCCCCAACACGCCACGCCGCCGTCTTCGAGGCGCGCGCAGGAGTGGGAGCCGCCCACAGCGACCTGGACGGCCCCCGCGACGCCGGCTACCGCGACGGCCGAAGGGTGGAAGACCTCGTCCTTGGGCAAGCCGAGCTGCGCGTGGTGGTTGAAGCCCCAGCACCGCACCTCCCCGCCCACCGTGACCGCGCAGGCATGGTCGGAGTCGACGGCGAGGTCTACAGCGTCCTCGATGCCCTCGATTCGCTGCGGGTTGGCGCCGTAGTGCGCGGTCATGGAGAGCACCACGGAGCTGTGCATTCCCCAACACGAGACGGGGCCAGGCACGACGGGGCCGATCGCGCACGACAGCCAGGCGTCGGCGGCCACGGTCCGTTGGAACGACGGCTCAACCGGCTCCGCTCCGCCCTGGCCGGGCTCACGAGCGTCAACGCCGTCTGGTGCCGAGTCGTCGTAGCGGGCGGCCGGCTGGTCGCTCGGAGCCGTCACGGGCTCGGTCGCGGGCGCCGCTGGGTCTTGGGGCGAGGCGCCCGGCGCGCCCTCGGCGCAGGCTAGGAGGCAAAGGAGAGAGGCTGAGTAGCTGCGCATCGGAGTTCTCCGTGGTCTCTGGGAGCGTGGTGAGGTGAAGCAAACCTTCGACTTCGCCAAGCTACGCGGCCGGTCGTAGGACGCCGCTTAAGCCGCCTTAACCGTGGAGCCCCCCCTTGCCCGCCAGCGGTCGTGGCGCCGAGCGCCGTTGCCCCGAGTGGACTTCGCGTTAGCATGCGCTCCGTCGTCAGCGCTTCGCGGAGCGCGAGACGCGAGGGGGCTGGTGTTGAAGCGGGCGCTGCAGCGGGTGGTCTTGGTCCTCTCGGGGATTGCCGCGGCGCTGGTGCTTGCGGAGCTCGCGGTCCGCGCTTTCGATTGGGCGCCAGAGGTCCATCGGCTGGCGCCGGGCGCGCCCGGTGAGAGCGCCTACACGCTCAGCGCGAACCCCGTATTGGGCTACGAGCTGCGGCGCTCTTACCCCGGGAACGGCGATCCCTTCACTGGCTTCGCGACCAACTCGCACGGCTTCCGCGACCGTGAGCGCACGCTGGAGAGGAGCCCCGCGCGCCGCCTCGTGGTGCTGGGTGACTCCGTTGTGGCCGGTCACGGCATCAGAGCACTCGAGCACACGCTGCCCGCGCGGCTCGAGAGGGCGCTCCTGGACTGGTCCGCAGCGCAGCGTGTGGGCGGGACCCGGGTCAGCCCTCCCGCCGAGGGGCCTCAACCTGCGCGCCACGCCGTCGAAGGCGCTCCAGGCGGCGGCGTGGTCCCCGCCGCGGACGGGGTGGAGGTCCTCAATCTGGGCGTGGGCGGATACTGCACCTACGGCGAAGTAGAACTTCTGGAGTCGCGGGGGATCGCCTATCGCCCGGATGCCGTGCTCGTCGTCTTCGTGGAGAACGACCACGACGATCTCAACAGCCAGCTGCGCGACCTACAGGCGAATCCACGGCCCGCCTGGTTCGAGCAGCTCTTCCACGCGTCGGCCTTGTTTCGCGCGTGCGCGGCTCGCGTGGATGCCTACGGGGTGGCGCGCGACCCGGTGCGCGACCACATGGACGCGCTGGGATCCGACAACGTCGGGCGAGCACTCCGCCGCCTGGACGCGCTCACCCGCTCCAGGGGCATCCCCGTCTACCTGGCCATCTGGCCTGCGTTCCTGCACCGCGCCGTGACACGCGAACGCGGCGGTCAGGTCGTGGCCGACCACACCCCCCTTGAGGTCGAGCGGCTCGCGCGCTCGCTGGGGATCCCCACGCTGCGACTGGACGCAGCGTTCAACATCGCGCTGGAGGACGGGATGGAGGAGGCGGCGCGGCGCTTCACCGTGGGCGATGGGATGCACCCGTCACCGGAGGGTACGCGGGTGGCTGCTGAGGCGCTGGCGGCGTGGCTGGGCCCGCAAGTCTTTCGGGTCCCGCGGTCGCCGTAGCCCTCGCGGAGAGGGCTGAGCCCCCGCTCACTTGCAGGTGGGGCGATGCTCCGCCAGGGCGTCGGCCAGGGGCCGGCTGGTCACCACCGCGGGCGCCTTACGAACCAGCTTGCACAGCGCAGCGCGGTCCTTCGCGGCGTGTGCGGCCCCGATGGCCACGAGCCGCGCGCGCTGCGTCGGGCGGTTCTTGAGGTTGCGGGTGGCTAGATCCAGCGCACGCCGGGGGTCACCCCCCGGACCGGAGAAGAACTCGGCCGCGTGGTCCCAGAAGGCGGGACCGTGGCGCTCGAGGAGGACCTCGTAGCGCCGCTTGGCCTCGGCGACGAGCTCGGCTGCGCGCTTCGGCTCTGACTCCGCCAGGAGCTCCGACAGGAGCCCGTAAGGCTCGGGGTCTTGGGTCTTGGTGAGGACGTCTTGGAGACGCCCGATCGCCGCGGTGCGCTCGCCGAACTCCGCCTCCAGCTCCGCGAGGTGCACCGTGGCCACCACATACCCGGGCAAGCGACGGAGCGCTTCGCGGTAGAGCGGCACCGCGCGCCGGGCGTCGCCGGCGACCTCCGCCCACATGACGCCGCGCTGAAACGCGACCCAGGCGTACGGGAAGGGTGAGACATCGCGATGCACCCTGAGCGCCTCGACGTACAGATCGTCGGCGCCCTCGAAGTCGCCCGTGGCACCGACGGCCGCGGCGAGGCTCACCAACGAGGCGTAGGTCCTTGTCTTTTCAGCCGCCTTCCGGCGCCGCTCCACCACCGCCGGTAGGTTGCGCTCGTTGGCCAGATCCAGGTTGGAGAGAAGCTCCTCTGCCCTCGGGCTCCCCTTGCCGTGTTGGCGGACCAGCTTCCCTGCGTCACCGAAACGATGGAGAGACGACAACAACGAGGCACGCGCCAGCTCCAGGTCGTGCACGGCCGGCTTTGGGTCTAGGACGCCCATGGCCTCGTCGAAGTCGGCGTACGAGCCCGCGAAGACCGTGCGTGCCACGAGGGACTCCGCCAGCTGAATGCGGAACTCAGCTTGGGCAGGGGCGTGACGCATGGCGTCTCGGAGACCGTCTATTTGGGCGTCCAGGCCTTTCCACGCCGTCTCCGGGGCCGTGGTGCGAGGTCCAAGGCGGACGGGCTTGGGCTCAGCGTACGGGCCGGCCGTCGGCGGCTCGGCGAGGGCCAATAGACATGCGATTCCAGCGGCGAGGCTCTGGAGCATGGGGCAGTCCTTGTGGGGCGGGGAGAGGATGAGGGGCCCCGTGGCACGAGGGGTGCCACGGGGCTCAACGGCTCACGACGGGGGGCCGGCGCCCGCCTGGAACGGCGGGGCTAGACCCCACACCGGTTACGGTGCGGGTCTTGACCCCTTTGGCCTGCGGGGCAAGAGGCCCCGCCTTCCGCCGCTAGTCGTCCGTGGGCGCGAGGTACGGGAACGTCGACAGCGGTTGCTTATCCACGCTCATCGCGTGAATAGTGTCGTCGACCCCGAGGAGGAGCCCCGCGGCGAGCGCAGAGTAGCTCGTCTCGATGACGTCGTACTGGAGTCTGCGGCCACCGCAGTCCCCGGGCGCAATGACGCCCAGAACCCCGAGCTCCGCGCCGAGGTACTGCTCGCAGATCCCGCTGGAGGTGTCGACGTACAGGCGGTCATCGGCGAAGACGCCCGCGAGGAACGTGTAACCCGGGTTCTGTGGGTCGTACCCGAACTGATTGCCACACACGCCGTCGATCGCGTCGAGGATCGCGAGGTTCTTTGCGATCTCCGACAGGAAGGCCATTGCCCAGGTCACAACGGACGAGTTGGCGTTGTAAGCGTCCTTGGTCGCGCCCTTGACCGAATCGTTCGACTCGAAGGTCGCGATGGTGGCGGTCGCGATAGCGGGCCGCCCCATCCGGTCGATCTGCGCGCCGAGCACGGGCGGGTTCGCCTCGCCGAAGTACGCGTCCGGGCGCGGCAGGTACGGGAAGTCGGGCAGCGGCGGCACGTCGCCGTAGGTGATCCCGTCGTCAGGGCCCGTGAGCGCACCCGCGGCGAGTGCCGAGTAGCTGGTCTCGATCACGTCATAGTTGATCTTCCGCCCACCACAGTCGAACCCGGGCATGGCCAATCCCAGGACGGCGAGCTCGGCTCCGAGGTACTGGTTGCAAGCACCGACGCTGGTGTCGACGTAGATGCGGTCGTCGGCCAGGACCTGGGCGAAGAACGAGTACCGGACCGGCTCTAGATCAGCGCCGAACTGATTGCCACAGACCGTGTCCAGCGAGTCGAAGATCGCCAGGTTCTTTTGGATCTCCTCTACGTAGCCCCCCCAGGAGCTCACGTCAGCGTTGGCGTTGTAGGCGTCCTTCGCGGCGCCCTTGGCGACCCCGTCGCCGTTGAAAGTGCCGATCACGGCGGTGGCGATGGCCGGCCGCCCCATACGGTCGATCTGGGCCCCGAACGCCGGGGGCGAATCCGCTCCAAACGGGACGTCGGTGGGGGTGCCATCCGAGCCGTCAGTGGCGTCGGTACCATCGGTCGCGTCCGTGGCGTCTGTGCCATCGGTCGCGTCGGTCGCGTCCGTGGCGTCCGTGCCATCGGTCGCGTCGGTCACGTCCGAGCCGTCCGTCACGTCCGAGCCGTCCGTCACGTCCGAGCCGTCCGTCACGTCTGCAGCGTCCGTCACGTCCGAGCCGTCCGTCACGTCCGAGCCGTCCGTCACGTCCGAGCCGTCCGTCACGTCCGAGCCGTCCGTCACGTCCGAGCCGTCCGTCACGTCCGAGCCGTCCGTCACGTCC
>SXGT01846760.1_pt1 | contig 16065 bp, 13 predicted proteins | sample 3176221 | NCBI WGS metagenome assembly SXGT01 (sample SAMN11356862, study PRJNA531348) | freshwater metagenome | isolation source: freshwater sample F1-120 | place: China: Fuxian Lake, Yuxi | collected 2017-12-25
CTCCGCGGGCCGTGGGCTGGACGCGGGGGCGCGCCGCACAGCCAGCGGTGGGGTGGTGCGGGCGGCCGGCCGGCTGAGGCCCCTGGGCGCGCAGGGTCTCGTGGAGGCGCTGCCCGGCGCCCCGGGCGCGCCAGGGGCGGCAAGACCAGGACACCCTGGGCCCTTGGGGCTCGGCATGGGGCAGCCTCTGCCATGGGATGCCCCCGGCGACGACCGACCAGAGCGCCTGGACGCCCGCCCGCATCGCCCACGCGCGGTGGCGCCCACTAGGCTTGGGGGGGGGGGAGGACATCTTTCAGACACTCCCAGGCGGCATCAGTGCGGTCTGTGGGGTCTGGATTGGCGTTCATCCCCCGCGTGTACTGAGCTGATGCCACCTATGGACGACTTTTCAAACAGCCTCTCAGGGTTCGTCGTCTCGCGTGCCGTGCCGCGTTTGCCACGCGGTTCGCTGCCGGAGCATTTCTCCCCTATAATCAAGGCAAGTTCTATCGTGGGCTTAGGGGGTAGATGATTGGAGGGAAGCGCTATGGTGCTTATTATTGATCTTGTATTCGTCGGTTGTTGGGTGGTGTTCGCGTCGTTCGTGGTAACGCAAATTCTGCTGCCCACTTTTCGCGGCACAAAACTGTTTCCGATCTTTCGGAAAAAGATTCGTGACGTCAACCGTGTCATGACGGAAGTGCGTGAAGCCGACTACGAGGCCGGCCTTGAGGAAGAAGCGCGACGTTTGGCAGCAGAACGCCTCAAGAAACAGGCCACTGCGCACACGACAGACATTATTGATGTCACCCCGTTGAACAATCCTCACTAAGAGAGGACACCAACTCTCGCAGGAGATCGTTATGAATCCGCAATGGACCCCGTGGAAAATCTTTTTATCGGTGTGTGCGGTCCTGGTGGTCATTTTGCCGCTGTTCTTGGTGGGACAAATTGTCGAAACGCTCGGGGCTGGGGAGATCATGGTGATCCAATCCCCCGTGTCCGGGAAACTGGCCTTCCATACGACGCCGGGGTTGAAAGCCCAGTGGTTTGGCACGGTCACCAAGTATAAACGCCGCGCCCAGTTCTGGTTTTCTTCTAAAACTGATCAAGGCAAAAAGGAAGATGAGTCCCTCAAGATCCGCTTTAACGATGGGGCGGGTGCCAACGTCTCCGGGTCGATTGCCTGGGAAATGCCCCTCGATGAGGAACATCTGACGCTGCTGCACACGAAATATGGCAGCCAGGAAGGGGTGGAGCATCAGCTCATTCGCACGGTGATGGAAAAAGCCATCTATATGACGGGTCCGCTGATGAGTTCGACGGAATCCTATGCCGAACGGCGCAATGAATTGCTCACCCTCATTGAGGAGCAAGCCGTCAATGGGATTTATGCCACTGAAACGCATACGGTCGCGGTGACCGATGAACTGACCAGGCAGAGTCGCACCAAGAATGTGGTGCGCTTGCGTAAAGACGACAAGGGCCTGCCCATGTATGCCGATCATTCGCCCCTCAAAGAATACGGGGTACGCACCTCCAATCTCTCGATCAACACCGTGAAGTACGATCCCATTGTCGAAGACCAGATCAAGAAACAGCAAGAACAGCTCGGGGCGGTGCAGATTGCCATTGCCGGTGCCAAGAAAGCCGAGCAGGACGCCATTACCGCCGAGCAGACCGGCAAAGCCAATGCGGCGACGGCGAAATGGGAGCAAGAAAAGCTCAATGCCAAAGAAATCGCCCTGGCGGAGAAAGACAAAAAAGTGGCGGAGTTAGCGGCCGAGAAAGAAAAACAAGTGGCGCGGCTGGCGAAGGAATCTGCCGAATTTACCAAAGAACAGCAGATCTTGCTGGGCCAGGGGGAATCGGAACGGCGCCGCCTCGTGTTAGCGGCGGATAATGCCCTGGATGCGAAACTGGCGGCGTATATTAAAGTCGCGGAAGTCACGGCCAAAGCCCTGGGGGACTACAAAGGCAATTGGGTGCCAACCATTGTCCTTGGGGGGACTGGAAGTGCTGGAAATGACCCGATGGCCACGGGGGCGGCTGGGGCACACGAGTTGATTCAGATACTGCTGGCCAAGACGGCGAAAGACCTGGCGCTCGATATGAATGTGAGCGCGGCGCCGAAGACGAAGTAGTCGCTGCCTCTAGAGGCTGAGAAGGCGTGATGGTCGTGCGTCATAGCCTCTTCAGGCCTCTCTGTTGCCCATGCCGTCACAGCCGAGCGCTACTCCCATGCGAACCTGACGTACAGATATCACGTGGCCCTGGAGCTGACGTCAAGGGCGCCCAGGACCACCATGGACCACTGCACGAGCATGCGCTCAAGCAAGAAGGCTCCACGACCGATGAGGTAGGAAGGTATTGTGAACTTTATCGGAACATCGTGCTGCTGTACTCATCCCCAGCTGGCACTCCTGGGGGCAGTATACGTGCAGACCGCAACTGTGGGGAGCCTGGACCGTGTCTACCTATGTACTCGACCATCATCGCGAAGCCGAGCGACTCGAACGGCAAGCAAACACCGTACAATGTTCGTATCAGCGTGAACTACAAAACTTGTCTCTCGCCTCGTATGCCACGGTGCTCGATGCCGGCTGTGGCTCGGGCGTTGTCGCACGGTACCTCGCAGCCAACGATGCGACGGTCAACGTGGTCGGCTGTGACGTCTCCGAGAGTCGCGTGCAACACGCGCGGCACCTGGCGCAAGGCATACCCAATGTGACGTTTCAGGTGGACGATCTGGCCGACTCTCGCTTCGCCTCCCAGACGTTCGATGCCATTGTCTGTCGCTATGTGCTCGAGCATTTGGACCAGCCCACCTTACAAGGCACCATTGCCGAGTTCTGGCGCCTGCTCAAACCGACTGGCCTGCTCTACATCATTGACGTAGATGGTATTTTCCTCAATCTGTATCCCCAATCGTCCTTCATCGCAGACATCCATCGCCGTCTGGTCAATTTGACATCGCTGGATATGAGCATTGGCAGAAAAATTCCGTCATTGCTCGTCGCAGGGGGTTTGAGCCAGGTGGACTGGGACATTGAAACGAGCGTGTGTAAAGACGAGATGATGCAAACTGAAATCGTCCTGATGCGGGAACGGTTTCAGCATTTCATGCCGTGCTTGGCGCAATGTATCGGGAGTGCCGACATGGCACAACGATACTGTGATGAGTATTTGCACACCATGGCCCAGCCAGGCGCGGTGTTGTTTTACAATAAATTCATTGTCACCGGTCGTAAGCCAGCCCCTGTCTCACGAGTTCCCGCGCCGCAGGGGATCAAAACGCTTCGCGGATATCGTTGAGCAAGGCGGCCATCACTGACGCCGCACATGGACCTGGGGGGTGCCGTACGCCAACAGGCCAGCCCTCAGGGGAAAGCAGGGCCTGCGCCCAGGCATGCGATGGGGGTCTCCCAGAGAGGACGCTCTGGTACTGCGGCGCCAAGCAGACTGTCAAGTACCGCCAGCTGAAGCAGGCGGCTTGTAGCTGGCATCCGCCAGCGGCAACCGCAGCTGCCGGAGGGGATCCGCTACCAAAGGCACCTTGACACGTGCCCGATCTCTGATGTTGTTTGCCGCGTTGAAATCGGTGTTGGTGGTGTATCCACACTGCTGACAGGAGAATCGCGCTTGGCTCTGCCTATTGGCTCGTTCGACATGGCCACACCGATTGCAGTCCTGGCTGGTATGCCTGGGGTCCACCAGGACCACAGGGACACCAGCCCGTTGCGCCTTGTACTCGACAAAGCTCCGCAGTTGGGCAAACGCCCAGCCGGTCATACGAGCGCGTTGCGGCTTCCTGAACCGAGTCCGACGGCGGATATCCTTGAGGTCTTCCAAGGCTATGCAGCGGTCGGTGCCTTTGGCCACCGCAACGAGCGTCTTGCTGATACCGTGATTGACATCCCGGCGAAAACCGGCTTCCTTCCGAGCGATACGCCGCAGTGCCACGCGAATCTGTTTCGGGCGTTTCCCGTCCATCTGCGCCCTCTGTGCCGCCCGTTGCAACTGTTGGCGTCTTTTCGCGTAGCGCGTGCGACAGGCTTCAACACCAGCCCCGCTGTGGGTGGTGCCGTCAGACGTTGTGGCCAGATTGATCACCCCCAGGTCAACGCCCAGCACATCTTGTGGGTCAAGCGGTGTCTCTGCGGGCATGTCAATGGTACACAACAAATAGAACACGCCATCTCTCAACACCAGGTCAGCTTGCCCATGGATACGGCCTTGCCTCTCCTGCTGGTAGGGGCCACAGACAAACGGTACTTCTATCCGGCCACCTATCGCCCACAAGCTGGCACTGTTCAAGCCGTGGAAGCTCAATACCCGCTGGTCGTAGCAGACGGCGCCGTCTGGCCGAAAGACCGGGCACACGGTCTTGTCGCGTTGAAAGCACTCAACGGCTTTGGCAATAGCACGTACTGCCAGTTGTGACGACAGCCCAAAGCGCTCCCTGATTTCATAGTAGGCCAGGTGGTGCAAGGAGACTTGGCCGTAGACGCCCGCAGCAAAGCCTTTCGCCGCAGCATAGGTGGCAGCCTCGTTGCACAACCGCATGGTTTCACGCAAGGCCGCGTGCTGCGTCGGGGTCGGAAGGAGTTTGAGTTGCAAAGTAAGTTTCATACAGAGAGTATAGCATGCTATCATCATACAGCCCTCGACAAATCTGTTGCCCGGCACGGGCAACTCGCTATCCCTCTTCCGGCTGAAGCCGGCAGTCTCCCGCGAGAGAGCCAATGATAGGGCACGTTACGTGCTGTTGCCACGTACGTCCTCACGCCATGCCTTCCCAGCTTGAGATGGGTCTGATTGATGCTACACACCGCAGATATGACCATTCTCCCAAGCGGCGCTCCGCTGGGCGCCGCCATCTTGGGCATTGACCTTGCTGACGAACTGGACGAGCCCACCTTCCAGGCTATCGAGGCAGCTTATTGCCTTTCACTTCGCCCCATAACGCGCTGTCGTCTTGCCCCAGGGTCTGCCAGTGGATGGCCATCGCGCGTTGGCGTCCGGCCTTGAGCGATGCCGTGTCTGGCGCCAGGCTTGCCACCTGTTCGGCGGTCCATGTTGCCTCCATGTGTCCTCCTCCCCCTGCAGGTTGTAGTCCTTTCCTGTCAACGATTGGACAATGATACCCTGGCGGGAGGCCCAGCCGTGGAGTCAGGGCGACCGGCCGGTCGCCCCCACCATGCTACAGCCCGATAATCGCCGGCCAATCCGTCGAGTGCTGATAGGCGTACGCCGTCCGCAGGAGCAGCGCATCGTCAAAGAAACGCCCGACGAGCTGCATGCTCGCTGGCAACCCCGACGCCTTGCCCACCGGCAGGGCGAGGGCCGGATGGCCGGTGTAGTTAAAGGGCAGGGTGTTGCGCGAGCCACGATTATTCAGTAGCAGCTTGAGGTTGTCTTCCACGGCCTCCAGATGGCTACTCGTCGTGTAATTTTTCGGCGCCGTGGTCAGACAGGTGGGCATGACCAGCACATCGACGTCCGCCAGGGCCGCATCGTAGGCCCGGATATAGGTTGGACGCACGTTCTGGGCCTTGGCGTATACCCGCCCGTGATAGGTGCGACGACTCAACTCCGCCGCAATCAGCGCCAGCTTGGTACGCGGCACCAGCATGTCAGCCTGCGTGGCCGTGAGCTTGTTGATCGCTGTGACGATGGAGGGCGGGTAGTACGTCCGGGTAAAGGCGCCAAAGAAGCCGGTGTGCAACAGGGCCAGGGCGCCTTCCCCCGACAGCGCCGCCTGGGCCGTACGGATGGCGTGGTGTGCGGGCACCGAGACCTCGGAGACGATGGCGCCGGCCTGGCGCAACACCTCGACCGCGTGCATGACCAGATCGCGCACTGCGACATCCGCCTCCTCAAAGCCTTCCTGCAACACGCCAATACGCAGCCCGGACACGCCATCGGCCAGGCGGCTGAGCACGTCTAGGTGCACGGGCACGTCCCGCGTCGAGCGCGGATCGTAGGCGTCATAGCCCGCGGTCGCCTGCAGGGCCGCAGCGGCATCTTCCACGGTGCGGGTCATCGGCCCGGTGTAGTCGATACTCTGATCCGAGCCAAAGCCAATGCCAAAGTGCGACACCAGCCCAAACGTCGGCTTGTGCCCGACAATGCCACAGTACGCCGCCGGGATGCGGATGGAGCCGCCCTGGTCGCCGCCAAAGGCAATGTCCACCTCGCCCGCCGCCACGGCAGCGCCGCAGCCGGAGGACGAGCCGCCGGTGACGTGCGCCTGGTTGTGCGGGTTGAGCGGGCGGCCATAATCGCCAATGCCACCGCCGGTGCCAAAGCCGCCGCTCAGGCCGTTCATGACGTTCTTGCCAATGACCGTGCCCCCGGCTTGCAGCACCCGCGTGACCACCGTGGCATCGAAATCCGCCATCAAGCCTTCCAGGGCAAAGGCGCCAAAGCTCATGGGCATGCCGGACACGGCAATGTGGTCCTTGAAGCTGACGCTTTTCCCGGCCAGCAAGCCCTCGGTGGCCCCGGCAATGCGGCATTTCCAGGTCCAGGCATTCAGCGGGTCTTCGTCCGGCCCAGGCCGGTAGCCCGGCTGGCGGGACGGCGATACCATGGGCGGCTTGGGTTCTTCCACACGCGCCTGGGCAAAGGCATCGAGCGCGTCCATGTGTTCCAGGAGGTATTGACGATACAGCACGGCCTCTTCCGACCCCAGGTGCATGCCCAGGTTTTTCGCCACGGCGATGACTTCTTCAACATCAGGGACTGCGTACATAGGGACACCTCTTTCTTTGGATCTAGATGTCTGTTTCATCAATACGCTGCCAGTTCTCCAGGGTTTTTCCTGGGACCGCCACGCTCCAGCGTGGCTTCCGGAGCCGGGCTGGAGCCCGGCGGTCCCAGGAGGGCACTGGCATAGGACGCACGACATGGACATCTAGTAGGTAATGCGCCAATATGGGCAGCGATGCAGCACCGATGGCATCATAGCACAGTGCTGTGCAGGTAGAACAGCCCTGGTGCCGCCCTTGACAACCAGGAGCCGTGCCGTACACTCCTGGGCCAGTTAAACTGCTTCCCGACGCCATCCCAGAGACAAGGACCGGCGCGATGCCCGCTCACTTTGACCTCATCATCACAGCTGACTCCCCCAGCCACACGGCGGAACTGTGCCTGCTTAATGCCGCTGGCGTGCAGCTCGCCTACCGGCAGACGGATTTTCACAGCATTGCTCTGTCGCGCCAGCACGGCTTATTCAACCTGCGCGACTTTCTGCAGCACTACGCCACGCCAGACCAGGAAGCCGCCAGCGTGGCCGACATCGGCGTGTGCATTGCCGAAGAGGTACTGGGCACCGACATCTTCCGCGCCCTGTGGGCGGCCGCATCGCAGCGCACCCTACGCATCGAACTCCCCGGCGCCAGTGCCCCGGACAACCATCTGGCTGCAGCCCTGGCCCGGGTGCCGTGAGAGATGGCGCGTCCGGCAGCAGCGCAGCCAACGCTAGGCGAGCGCAATCTGCTGGTGCGCGTCGTGCATAGGCATGCAGGAACCCAGCACCGCGCCCCTGGCCCTGGGCCCGGACGACTGCCTGCGGGTGCTGTTCGTGTTTGCCGAGGCGCGTGGCTCGCGCCCGCTGGCGGCACGCCAGGAGCGCCTGGAGTTGCAGCGCCTGTTGCGGAGCGAGATCTATCCACAGCGCCGCGTGGTGGCCGATTTCCTGACGCATGGCGTGACACGTGAGCGCTTGCAGGAGCACATCCGGGAACAGGGCGGCTACCACATCGTACACTGGAGCGGCCACGGGCATCTCAACTTGCTCGAACTGGCTAAACCCGGTGGCGCCCAGGATCGCCTGTCTGGCACGGAGTTGCTGGCCCTGTTCACCGAGGCCGGCGGTTTCCTGCCGCGCCTGTGCTTCCGCAGCGCCTGCCATTCCGGCGACATCCTGCGCGTACAGGACTGGCAGGGCTTTCTCGCCGTGGCCCAGGGCCAGGAGCCGGGTAAGAAAAACCTGCCCGCCTCGGACAGCAAAGACATCAGCCTGGAAGAGCGTCCGGGCTATACCGGCACGGCGCACGCCCTGTTGCAAGGCGGCGTGCCGTCGGTGGTGGCCATGCGCTATGCCATCGGCGATGACTATGCCCGCGACCTGGCCGTGGAGTTTTCCCGCGCTTTGCTAGCGCACGCGCAGCCCAAGAACGCTGCCGCGGCCCTGACCATGGCGCGCCAGGCCCTGCGCCGGGCGGCGGGCGCTGCGTCGACCAGCTACGCGGCCTGTGATCACGCCACGCCAGTGCTGTACGGCGCTGAAGAACCTGGCCTGCGCCTGCAACCGGGCCGCAGTCCTGGCCTGGACACGCGCCAGCCGCGCTTGCAGCCGATTGCCGAGTTGACCATAACGGCGCACGCCCACTTTGTCGGGCGCACCTGGGAACTGGCCGGGCTGGGGGCGGAGTTTATCGGTGCGAGCCACGGGGCAGAGATACAACCCGTGGCGCTGCTCACTGGACTGGGCGATATGGGCAAGACGGCCCTCACGGCTGAGGCGTTAGCTTTGTGGGAAGCGCGTTTCGAGTGGGTGCTGCTGTATCAGGCCAAGCCCACGGCCCTGAGCTTGGACGCCATGCTGCGTGACATCCACCTCAAACTCAGCGCTGAGCTGGGGCGCTACCACGATCATGTGCAGGCCCGGCCCGCCGATGCCATCTACCGGGCCGCGGACGTCGCTTTCACGGGCCCGCAGCGCCTGGAGCGTTTGACGCGCAATCTGTTGCGCGCCCTACGCGATGAGGCGATCTGGCTGGTGCTGGACAATTTTGAGACCAACCTGAAAGCACAGGCCGAACCTGGCAGCACCACGGCGCCGCTGTGGACCTGCCAGGATCCAGCCTGGGACGCCTGCCTGCGGCAACTGGCCATGGGGCTGGCCGACACCCGGTCGCTGCTGCTGATCACCTGTCGGCGGCCCCTGGCGGCGCTGGCTGGCCTGGCTTGCCATCACATCCAGCTCGGGCCACTGCCCGCCGATGAGGCGGCGCTGTACCTGCGCGAGCACGCCGGTTTGCGCCGCCTGCTGTGCAGCGCCGCCGCCGCAGAAGGCGCCCTGGCCAGGCGCTTACTGCACGCCAGCCGCTTTCACCCGCTGCTCATGGACCGTCTGGCCCGTCTGGCCACTGCCGGGTCAGCCCTGCGCCCGCAGCTCCTGCAAGCCCTGGCAACCCTGGAGACCAGGCACGACTACGCCCAGCTCCCGGCCCTGTTCGCCACCCAGCCGGGGGATGCCCAGGAGCTGGCCTACCTGGGGGATGCGCTGGCCACCTCGCTCGACCAGCTCATCGACGCCGCCAGCCCGGCGGCGCGCCGCCTGCTATGGCTGATCGCCTTGGCCAATGAGCCCGTGGCTCTGGATTTGTTGCAGGGCGTGTGGAGTGGGGAAGACGGCCCACGCCAGCAGCAACTGCGGCAGATTCGACAGGCGCTGGACATCCTGCCGCAGCTCCCGGCGGAGCTGAAAGAACTGTTCAAGGCCATGCCACCGGCGCTGCGCGCCGAGATCGACGCCCTGCCGCCAGCGCCCCAGCCCCAGCCCCAGCCCGATCCAGCCGCGCTGCTGCGCCAGCTGCTGGCCGTTGGCCTGGCTACGGCGGAGCCCAGCGGGCCGGACGACGACCATCCCGACCTCACCTGCCACGAGCTGGTGCGCGAGCGCATCCAGGCCTGGATGCACGACCACGCGTCAGACCGCGCTGGCATGAGCGCGGACAGCATCCGCCTGGCCTATGCCGAGCGGCTGGAGGCAGCATTCCGTGACCTCCGGCACCAGGACATGAGCGCCGCCCTGCAGGCCGGCAGCCGCGCCCTGGTCTATTGCGTGCAGGCCGGGGCCTATGCGCGGCTGGGTGACTTCGCTAGCAGCGTGGTCAACAGCAGCACTGATCCGCGCCTGCTGGCCGGACTGCTGCCGCCCCTGGAGGCCGCCGCTGATGCCGCCCCAGAGGGCCAGACGCGCTGGCGCTGCCTGGGTATCCTGGCCGATGCGCTGGAGAGCGCCGGCCGCCCGGATGCCAGCCTGCTGTTCTACGCCCAGGCCGCCGCCCAGGCGCGCCGCGTGGCGGAGGCCGGGGGCGAGGACGGACCCCAGGCCTGGGCCGATATTGCCTGGATTACCGGCAACTGGGCCAACGCGCTCAGGGAGGTCGGAGACCTCGACGCGGCACGCCAGCGGCGCCTCGACGAAGCCGAGGCCATGCAACAAGCCGGCCCGCCCGCCGTTGAGGTCATCGGCAGCGAGCTAGAAGTCCTACGCCTCGACATCATGCAGGGCCAGGTGGCTCAGGCCCTGCCGCAGGTGCAAGCACGCCTGGCGCAGCTCGCAGCCTGGTGGCAGCAGCTGCGTGCTGGCCAGCGCGTGCCCGAGGCCCCCGATGCCGAGTTCCTGGCCCGGGCCCTCATCAGCGCCCTCGATATCGCCGAACATGCCCACTTGGCCCTGGAGGACTGGGACGCCGCCCTGCGCCGGGTGGATGCCGTGCTGGAGCTCAAGCGCACCCTGCAGCGCCCGGCACAGGACATCGCCGTCACACGGATGAACCGCGCCAATGTGCTGGGGAGGCTGGGCCGCTTCCGCGAGGCGCAGGCTGAGCTGGAGGCCTGCCTGCAGGTGTTCCAGCATGATCCCGCCAGCAGTGCCGGCACGCTCGGCTCCCTGGCCAGCCTGTTCGACGACCAGGGCGACGTGCCCCAGGCCATCACCCAGGAGCGCCGCGCCCTGGCCCTGCGCCAGCAATTGCCCGATCCCCGTGAGCGCGCTGGCTCGCATCACAACCTGGCCAACTACCTGGAGCGCCACGGCACGCCGTCCGCCCTGGCCGAGTCGCCGCGCCACCAGCTCGCCGGCCTCATTTATCTCCTCGTCGCCGGGCTGGGGCAGGATCTGCAGACCTCGCTGCACAACTACGCCATCCGCTTCCGCCGGGCCCAGGCCGCGGGCACGCCGCTGGCCGTGCCGCCTGTGGCCGCGCTGCTGGCCGTGCCCGCCTTCCACCCCCTGGTCGACTGGCTGCGCCAGCGCCAGGTGGACGTGGCCGAGGTGCAGGCGGCGGTGGATCAGGTTCTGGAGCAGGCCCGGCAGGCGGTGACAGAAGCCTCCACACCGGAGGGAGATCGTCCATGAGGGATCGTGCCCAGCATGGGCCATCGCGTCCTGCTGCGCGCGCTGCAACGGATTGCCGCGCAGGCGCAGAGTCGTAGGCAATGCACCCGGCCTTTGCCACTGCCCGCAGCCCCGCAGCCTCCCCGCCACGTCTGTGGTCGAGGGCAACAGGGGTTGCCGGAGGCTCTGGGGAGAGAGGGAGACAAGGCAACACGACGAGGAGAGCCCGAGAACACGATACCGCACGATGCTCAGAAGTGTACGACCGCGTGTGGCTCTGAAGCGCTGCCCCGCGCCACGCCGTCCCGATTCCGTATGTTGCCTGGCGCAGCGGTCCCACCGAATCGCCCCCCAATGTATCGCTAGTGCACTTCCACAGATCCTCTTGTGTATTCCCTGGGAGCGCCACGCTCCAGCGTGGCTTCTGGAGCCGGGCTGGAGCCCGGCGCTCCCAGAGATTGCCCACGCACTGCTGTGGCGATGCACTAGGCACCGGTTTTGCGGCGGCGGTGTTTGACACGACGGCACATACCCTGTTTGTCCATGTGACCTGCAGCGGCTTGACTGGGCTGACTACGCATGCGCCCATGTATTGCTGCACTGCCACGCCTGGCGTCCTGACCGCTGGTGTGGCTACCCAGCCGCCAACGCGCAACGGCTTCCCGTCCAGCGTGACGGCTGGGGCCGACACCCACACCTGTGCTAGCAGCTGGCTTGCCCCCACGTGGACAACTGCATGACCCTGCCTCTCGCGCATGGCAACCTGGTTAATGCAATTCGTCTCCGCTGGGCACGTGGGGGAGCTGTGCAGGATCAGCAATCCCCAGCAGGCTGAGGAGGTCTCGTACTATGGCTGACTCCCGAAACAGGTCGTGCAACACTTGCATACGGGTATGTTCTTGGGCGAAAGGTCAGGGAGAGCGCTTCAGTGCCGGGTGGACGCAGGCGCAGACCGTGGAGACGCACGTCGACGCTGTGCTGACCAAAAGAGGCCGTCCTGATGCTGACGCCCGGCGCCTGCCCAGGCGTTTCCTTCTCCTCCTAAACATCGTGTGAGAGACCCCTCGCTTCAGCCGGGGGAGGAAAACACGTTGCGCCGCACCGGCGCAAGAATACCACGTGCTTACAGAAACCATATGTGCTACCATGCATGTATGGAAAAGCTAAGACATACAACAGGCTGTGTGTATCAGACCGCCTACCATATCGTGTGGCGTCCCGTGGATAGGAGAGAGGTCTTCCGCGAGCCCATAAAGACCACGCTTGCAGACATGCTGCATACGATTGCCTCGCAACACGGCATGGAGATCCTGGCGGTTGATGTCCAACCTGACCATATCCACCTCTGCGTCTCGTTTCCCCCCGCCATGGCCATTGCGGACGCCGTGAAACTCTTGAAGGGGATTTCTGCCAGGCAACTGCGCCTGATCTACCCCGAGTTACGGCGACGCACGCGCTCTGACCGTCTGTGGGCACCGTCGTACTACGTCGGGACTGCTGGGCATGTCTCGTCTGACACGATAAAGCGCTACATCGCAGCCCAGGAACAGCACCATGCCCCGTAGCATGCTGACCTACAGATACCGGATCAAAGACGCCACCGCTGGTAAGCATCTGCAACGCCTGGGGTATGCCTGCAACTACGTGTGGAACTACCTTAACGAGGTGTCGCTGCTGGCTTGGCGCAGGGACAAACATTTTTTGTCGGCCTTTGATCTGATTACGCTGACGGCGAGGGTGGCGCATGATCTTGGCTTGCATAGCGAGACGGTGAACGCTCTCTGCCAAGAGTACGTCAAGAGCAAGCGCCAGGCGAAAAAGATCAGACTGCACTGGCGCAGCCGCACGCGCTCGCTGGGTTGGATACCATTCAAGACGCGTTTCTTAAAGATCGCGGGTGACAGCATCCGGTATCTGGGCAGGAGGTTGCGCTTCTGGCTGTCCCGCCCCATCGAGGGCGTGATGAAGACCGGCAGCTTTACCCAAGACGCCTGTGGCCACTAGTACGTCAATTTCCAGTGCGAGGTGGACGCACCTGGGCTTCCCCTGGGCGACAACGAGATTGGCATTGACCTGGGACTGAAAAACCAGGTGATGTGCTCGGACGTCGATGCCCCGTACTCACGAGAGAACCTGACGCGGACGCATGAAGCCGCGCTGGGGATGGCCCAGCGTGCCCGCAAGAAGCCGCGCGTCAAGGCTATCCACCGCCGGATTGCCCACGCCCGCAAGGACTGGGCGCATAAGACCACGACCGCGATTGTCAACCGGGCAACGCTAGTGGTCGTCGGCAATGTGTCCAGCGCCAAGTTGAGTAAGACGCGCATGGCGAAATCCGTCTACGATGCCGGATGGAGCCAACTTCGCACACTCTTGGAGTACAAAGCCCGTAGGCTTGGAGTGACGTACCGCGAAGTCAATGAAGCCTGGTCGAGTGTGACTTGCGCGGACTGCCTCGCACGAAGCGGCCCGCGTGGACTGAGCGCACTCGGCGTAAGAGTGTGGACGTGTGCGGCCTGTGGTGGTGTGCATGATCGCGACCATAATGCTGCGCACAATATACTCCGTTGCGGACGTGCAACGCTTTCAGGAATCCCGCGACTTTAGTCGTGGGAGGACGTCAAGGGCATGCGAGCCGCACCGGGCAGCTGGCGTCGGACTTTGCGTGCGGCCGCACGCGGCGCACAAACAGAGAAAGGGACAAGCCATGCACTACGATGTGATCGTGGTTGGCGCGGGCTCAGCGGGGTGTGCGCTGGCCGCACGGCTGGCGGAAAACCCCCACCGGTCGGTGTTGCTCCTGGAAGCGGGGCCTGATTATCCTGACCTGGACAGGCTGCCTGCAGAACTCAAATATCACTCCCATGAGGCCGCCTCCCAGGCGCAGGCCCCGCACAACTGGTCGTTCGTCAACACGCCGGTGTCCCAGCAGTCACGCACGGCGCCGACGCCGCGTGGCAAGGTGGTAGGCGGTTCCAGCGCCATTAACCACATGATTTTCCTGCGCGGGATGCCGGAAGACTTTGAGAGCTGGGCCGCGTTGGGCAATGATGCCTGGTCGTATAGCCAGGTCTTGCCCTACTTCCGTGCCTTGGAAACGGACCTCGACAGGCACGACGACTTTCATGGCACCACCGGCCCCATCCCGGTACGCCGCCATCCGCGTGCCACCTGGCATCCATGGCAGGAGGCCTTTTACCAGGCCTGCCTGGCGGCCGATTTTCCAGAAGACCCCGATATGAATCATCCACAGGCTACGGGGGTGGGCGCGCTGCCGTTGAACAATCCCCACGACATCCGCATGAGCACGGCCCTGGCCTACCTGCAGCCCAATCGGCACCGCCTCAATCTAAGCATCCGCGGCAACGCCTTGGTGCGGCGCATTGTGTTTGACGGCACGCGTGCTACTGGCGTCGCCGTGGATAGTGGTGGCGAACGTTTTGTGCTCGAGGCGGATGAAATCATCCTGTGCGCTGGGGCCGTCTCCTCGCCGCATCTGCTGCTGCTCTCTGGCCTGGGGCCCGCGGCGCACCTGCGCGCCCACGGCATTCCCGTGGTGCGTGATGTGCCCGGCGTGGGCCATAACCTGCGCAACCATCCCTCTGTGGGCATCCGCGCCAGAGCCGCCGATGGGGTGGTGCTGGATCCCGAGGCGCCACGGAACCAGGTGAGCCTGCGTTGTACGGCCCAGGGTTCGGCAGCGCGCAACGATTTACAAATCACGCCCACATCGACCAATCCCCTGTATGATACCTCGCGGGAATTCCGCATTGGCTGCCGGGTGGAACTGCCGGTAGGGGCCGGGAGGTTGTCGCTGGCCTCGACGGATCCTCATGTGCAGCCCATCATTGCCTATGACAGCCTGCAGGAACCGCACGACCGCGAGCGGCTGCGCGAGGCCGTGCGCCTGGCCGCCGCCCTGTTGCGCCACACGGCGTTTCAGGGCATCATCGCGGCACGCCTGGCGCCCACGGAGCCCGTGCTGGCTTCGGATGCGGCGCTAGATGCCTGGCTGCTCCAAACGGCAGGGAATGCCCATCACACGTCAGGCACCTGTAAGATGGGGCCAACGTCGGACCCGATGGCCGTGGTCGATCAATACGGCCTGGTGCATGGGATCCAGGGCCTGCGGGTGGTCGAGGCCTCGATCATGCCCAACGTCACGCGTTCCAACACCAACGCCACCACGATTATGATGGCGGAACGTGTCGCCGCGTGGCTGCGGTAAGCGGTGTGCGGTGACGGCGGCCTGCACACGCCTGCCGCTTGGTCTGACTGTGGACCTGAAGAGTCTATCTATCCTGGGCTCTTCGGCTGCCGCAGCCAGGCGGAGCACACGCCAGCGAGGCAGGCCAGATGACTGCACAGGTACGACACGCTGGTCCCTGGCTTGCGCCGCCACTGTCGCACTCACTGTGGCCCCTGCCTCCTGCATGACCATGACACGGGAGCCGCCTTACACAACCCTCTGGGGTGTCAATCGCTGTGATCCCATCAACCAGTGTGCAGCAGAGGCCCGGTGTCTGCCCTCGCAATCTGTGGTATACAGTCATGGCCAGTTGACGGCACTAGATGTCTATTGTCTCAGCCAGTAGGGGTGGGCTGTCCGGTCGCCCCTACGACACCAGCGGGGTGTCAGGCGTGCACCAGCGCGCTGGCAGCCCCACCAGGGGGAGAGGGCCAGTGGCTCGCCACGTCACAGAAATAGCGCTTTAGCGCGTGGAAGCCACGCCGATTTATCGGCAGTGGAGGAGACGTTCCCGGCTTGAGCCAGAGGCATTGTCTGTGATATACGCATGTGATATAATATTCGCATGAAAACCGTACGCACGATTGCCTGCAAACTTGTGCCAACTGACGAGCAACGTACGGAATTGGATGCCACACTTGTGGCCTTTGCCGAGGCCTGTAACTTTGCGGCAGAGGTTGCCAGGTCGATCCATTCC
>SXGT01759683.1_pt1 | contig 16061 bp, 13 predicted proteins | sample 3176221 | NCBI WGS metagenome assembly SXGT01 (sample SAMN11356862, study PRJNA531348) | freshwater metagenome | isolation source: freshwater sample F1-120 | place: China: Fuxian Lake, Yuxi | collected 2017-12-25
GCCCAACTCGTAATACGCCCACCAGGAACCGAGAGCAATGCCGAGCGTCAGAAACACCCAGGCCACTGTCGTCCATGGCCGCGACCAACGGGCCCAGGCAGCATCGAGCTGGCCGGAAATCAACGCTGCGATCGAGAACGCGAAGGCGACAGAAAATCCAACATAACCCATGTACAGCATGGGTGGATGGAAAGCCATGCCAGGATCTTGCAATAGCGGATTGAGGTCACGCCCTTCGCCAACTGCAGGCAACAGACGCTCAAATGGATTGGAGGCGAACAGCAGGAAAGCGAGGAAACCAATGCCAATCAAGCCCATCACGGAGAGTACGGTCGTCATCATTTCGCGGGGCAAACGTCGGCTGAACACGGCTACACCAACGGACCACAACGAGAGGATCAGCACCCACAACAACATAGATCCCTCGTGCCCCCCCCAGACCGCCGCTACCTTGTAGAAGATCGGCAACTGGCTATTGGAATGCTCGGCGACATAACGAACCGAGAAATCGTCGTTCAAGAAAGACTGGAGCAAGCAGGCATAGGCGAAGCCAATCGCTGCAAACTGGGCAAAGGTCGTTGGACGGGCAAGGCTCATCAGGCGTCCATTGTGTTTGATGACACCGATCAACGGGAAGACCCCTTGAATGGTGGCGACGAACAAGGCGGCAATGAGGGCGACGTGCCCAAGCTCTGGAATCATGCAGCAGCTCCAAGTGAAATCAAATCGTTTGGAGCAAGATCAGTTCCACACCTGAACAACGGCAGAAAGTGCGCTGTAACGGCTGACTAACCTACCGGAACCAAGCTTATGCACCAGCCACGATCTCAATCACGGGATAAATTCCCAGTCCCGGGAAAGACGGCTGACAAAAACCTTAAGCGCTGCTCATTCACCCCCGGCCTTTTTCTTTCCCGAAGATGAACGAGGCGATGCCGCCTTTTCAACATCCAAAGCAGCCCGCAATTCCCACACGGCAGCTTCAGCCTTGGCTCGATAGGGATCGTCTTTCGGACTGCGGTGAAGGTAAGTTTCCATGGATTGCAGTGCACCGAGTTTGTCGCCGAGTAGATTGAGCGCCTCGCCGAGGCCGAAATAAGCATTCATTTGATCCGGACGCAAGACCGTTGCCGTATCGAAAAAATCGGCGGCGGCCTTCGGCTTGCCTAGTCCGAGCAACGCAAAACCAATGTTTACATGCGCCTCGGGCATCTTCGGGTTGATTTCCAGAACGCGGTGAAAAGCAGTCAGGGCGTGCTGATATTCTTTGGCGTGCAACATCACCACGCCTTCGTCGAATCGGCGCCGAATTTCTTCCCTGGCCTTGTCTCGGGCATGCACCTCGAACGTCGGGGCACCGAAAAAAACGGCACCACGCGGCATCAGCAAGGGAACGACCAGAACGAGCAGAAGGCAACCCGCCAGCAGCCACACCTGCGCATTTGCTACGGTCAACCGGAAATTTTGGCCAAACCTCAAATGTCTCTTACTCGATTCCTGACTCATAGGGAATAGGCCTCGGCATTCTGTGCAGGCAACAGGCGGCGCAACAACAGCCAGGCGAACATCACGATACCAATGGTGGCACACAAGCCACCAATACCCAGGCAGATACGGGAGAAGGTCTCGATACTGAAGCTGACGGCCAGGTCACCCGGCGTCTTGCGCGGTGCCCCCATCAAGCCGGCACCGGCAAGCCCACACATCATGAGCAGAATGCCGTAACCATAAAAAGCGAGTTGCCAACGCACCTTGCGAAGCGCCACTGCCTCGACACCCAGCATCGGCAACAGCTGAAAACTGACTGCCATGAAGGCCAGCGTGATGGCGCCTATCGTTCCGTGGTAATGAGCGGTTATCAAGGTTGTCTGGCCATTGATCAGGCCACCGATCACCAACCCGGCAACGAAGAGCAATAGAGAAATCCAGAAGCCCGGTGCCACCTTACCGGGCCGCGCCACGGCGATGAGGGTGATGGCCAGCATCAGCGGCGCCTCCCAACTCGTCCATTTCATCAGCCACGTGTAGAGATAGGACGACGCGACGCTATCCGGCGCATGAATGAGCGGTATTCCCATCGCCAGGACTAACGGGACCAGGCTCACCAAAATGGCGGCACCGACCACCCCAGCAGGCAGGCAAATGACCGTACGTGATGCCAGTGCCAGCCAGGAGAACATGAGGAGGGGCAACAACGCAAACTGCCAAAGGTGACCGGGGCCCCAGAACAGCGTTTCAAAATAGGCGATCCCCTCTGCCGGATTCATTTGCAACGCCGTCCAGCCAAGCAGGACGAAAACTGCCAACGCCCCCACGACCGAGATTTTGAGCAGGACAAGCTGGCTGAAAGCGGTTTGCGTTCTGGCTTGCCGGCAGTCGATCGAGCGAAAAGCCAGCAGCGCTTTGAGCAACACTCCGCCACCGAAGATGCCAATCGACCCAAGGAACATTGAGCTATCAAGGACCGGCAGGTAGTTGCTCATCAGCGGGCGAACGTGCCCGGCTGACACCGATAGCACAATTCCGGTCGTACCCACCATGGCGAGCAGCAGCGCCAGGCGCTGCAAGGCATCACTGGCATGCGAAGAATGCAGGCTCCACAGGACGCAGGCAAAAGCCATGAACCAGACCGCTTGCGAGAAATTGACATGGAGCACCAGAGCCACCCGATAGAACTCGGCTCCCGGAAAGAGCGTTCCCAGTGCCGGCACCCGCGCCAAGGCAATCAGGATGGCGAAGAAGCCGGAAATCGCTACCGCCGAAACGGCCAGGATCAGCCAGCGCCTGGCCCAGAGGCGGGAATCTTCGGAGATGGCGTCAAAATCGTTTGTCACACGGCCCCCTGATGCGCAGATTGGGTAATGAATGGGACTCCGAAAAAGGTCAGGAACGCCGCGACAAACACGGCAATGATCATCCAGGCGCCGTGTCTGGGCGATACGCTGAAAGCCAGCCGCGCATGCAGCGAAATTACCACCAGGAGCCAGGTGATGAAAGACCAGGTTTCCAGCGGATCCCAATTCCAGTAGCGGCCCCAGGCATCCTGGGCCCAGATAGCCCCAGCGATCAACATCAGGGTTTCGAACACGAAGCCAATGGCCAAACAACGAAACGACAGATCACTTAGCCTTTCACTAGCCGGCAAGCGCTGGAATTTCTCGCGTCCGAAAGCCAAGGAGCGCGAAAGGATGATGCCAGAGAGCCCTACAGCGACCAGCGTGAAGCCCATGAACACCTTGGCGAAGCCGATATGAATGAATAGCCACACAGTGTGGTAAGTCGGAGGAAGGCGTGTCTCGCCCGGACTCACCGTCATCAACCAGCCCATCATGATGAACAGAATAGGCATCACCACTGCCGCCATAGGGCGCACCACCGTCAAACGCCAATAAGCGATGGTGAACACCAGCATCAGGCTCCACACATTGCTCGACAGAATTTCGAACATCGAAACAAAAGGACCATGACCGAGACGATCCCAGCGCATGCTGATTGACAGCGTATGCAGCACCAAGCCCAGCGTCATCAAAAGTAGCACCGTCTTTTCCGGGCGCTTCTTGAGCATCACGCCGATGATCGCAATGCTGCCGGCAATCACGTATGCCACAACCGCCGCCCATAACACGTTCAGCTCTACCAGTGCTTCCACCACTTACTCCCGCTTGTCCGACCATTGCCAGATGGCAATGATCATCGGTTTTAATCTTGGTTCCACGGCGTACGCGAAAACTGTGCCCAAAAATGCCAGGCCAGCGCCAACACAGCAACCGTTGAGGCGGCAAGTAACCAGGGAATCGTCGCATCCCATAACAACATGTATCCCATCCAACTCCGCAACTCGAGATACCGCAGGGTACCACCGGGCAAGGCGATAACCTGATTCTCTCGTGGAATCAGCTCCCAGCGTTGATCACCGTATCGCACCACCACCCGGTAGTTGTCGGGAAGTCGGAAATGCCCATCCTGATCTGCCGGAATCAAGTCACCTTCAAACAGGAGCATCGACCACAAGGGCTCCTTGAGATTGGGCAGCGCCCACTGTTGAGCCTGCGTCAGTGCATTGATCGGATAGCTGGGAAGATTTACCGAACCGACGCCAGGCACGCCACCGTCGGGAGTCCACTCGAACATGAGCGAGAAACCCTTGTTCCAGGTGGTATAAAAACGATAGCCCTCAAGCACCAGCGGCTTGTCGTCGCCGATTACGGCTTCCTGATTCTGCCCGTCGGCATCGACCCATGAAACCTTGTTCCGCGTTTCAAGACGCCGCAGGCCTGACGCGTAGGCAATCGAAAACCCCTGATTGATAAACCGGGCACGATCTAGCCGCCACGGATGCCAGGGGCCTGCATCCACGGTCACCAGCTCGCCATCGAATTCCAGCCCCTCGACCAACTCGGCCTCCCCTTTCAGATAGATCATCCGCCCGAGCGCAATCAGCAGAATGATGGCCAACAGCGCCAAATGAAAAATGAAAAGGGGTCTTTGCTGACGAAACCGCGGATTGGTCACGATCATGGCCAGAAGGTTGAGTGCCAAGGCACCAAAGGAGGCTGCAATGACCGGTGCGAAGCGAAAATCGCCGAGATAGGCGACAAGAATCCCGATACAAAACATGACCATCAACGCAGCCGTCAGGCGGAGCGACGCCATGCGATTGACGATGCCCATGATCCGCGCTTTATTTACGATACAAACCGACGGAATGTTGGCGCCCTTGCCCCACCAATGGCTTGTCACGCATGAAAGCGATCAGGGCGGGCTTTTGCATATCCCCTCACCTCTCGATGCGTCGGCATTGGCGCGCATCCATTTATCGGAGTCACCATTACCACAGTCACCGATCGCCCAGTTACCGCTGGTCTTGAAGGTTTTAACCTTGTTCACCGCCTTGTAGTAGTAGGGCTCCTTGGAATAGCCATTGATCGCTACCGTGTCGGCAATGTGCGTACCGGCCGTCAGTCCCACTTCGGGCCCGACATCGCGCAGATTGACCAGCAGTGCCTTGTTTTTCCACCCGTGAGGAACAGCCACATGACACCAGGTACAGCGCAACGCACCACCTATCCGAGCGTTGTGGTAGCGGTGCAGATTCCCCTTTGAACTCTGCCAGAATCCCGTATTTTTCGTACCCGTTTCACCACCGATATAGGCGGCACTGTTATGGCACTTGAAGCACAGCAAGTTTGCGGTACTGCTGGTTGCATTCGTCCACGCCCCCTTCAGAAGGAAATCATTGCTCGAACCGTGCGGCCCCCAGGAATTGTTACCTGAAGGAATCACTGTCGTTGCTGAAGTTGAGGACCCATGGCAATCAGTGCAATACATGGTCTGGCTGCCCACGGCATTGTTCCAGGGAGATCGCCAGGGATTGTTCCCCGAGCTGATACTGCCGCGTTCAGTGAGACTGCGCCCCGTGGTATCCATGACCGGATGCCAGGAGCGATAATTATTGGTGCTGAAGCCTGAGTGCGCCCCGCTGTCGGTCGTCGATGCGGGTGCCCCCTGGTGTTCGGGAGGTGCCTGAAATTCCTTGGCCTGGTTGGTATACATCGTGAGGCCATTCTGACCCGATGTCGTACCGCCGGGATAGCCGAGCGTTGGACGATTGCCGAGGGTGCCGGTACTGGAATAGCTATTGTTGTCGGAATAGCCGTAGTCGGAGTGGCACTTCAGGCAGATTTGATATTCGCGGGTGACATAGGTCGCATCATCACAAGTTGACTTGTTTGCGCCGTGGCAGTCGGCAATGTTGGCATTGCCGGGATCGCCGCGCTTAACTACATAGCCCGATGGCAAATTATGGAAGGATCGATCGCTGCTATAGGTCGGCTGCACCCCCCAGGTGCCTCGCAACACCCCCGAGATCACGTTGTCGTGGGTGTAGCCAGTGGATTCCGAGTGATTGTGATGCCCACCGCTGGCCCCATTCACCTTCGACTCGCTGGTATTGGCACTGCTCAGCGCCCCGGGCAAACCCCGTTTGCCACGGATCACGCGATGCGGATTGTGGCAGTCGGTGCATTCGACATGGCGATTACCCAAGGCTGAAAGGCCCAGTTTGCTGCGCGGCTCAACGAAATCCTTGCCGCAGGCCGTGCCCCTGGTGGTGCAATCGATGAATGCAGAATCCCCGGAAAAATAGCCGCTGATCTCATGCACCTCTGTGGTATTTCCACCGCCCCCCTGGGCACCCGAGGTGATGGGCATGCGCTTGGCCAGCGTGGTGAAATCCGTCTTAATGTCCGGCACCTCGGTGTACCCCTGGAGAGTTGCGTTGCCCCCACCGTCGTGGCACTGGTAGCAGGTTTCTTCGAGGGCGGCCGTATTGGCGCCACCGGCTTTCGGCGCAGCCGCCGTGGATGTACCTTCGTTCGTTCCCTCGCGCAGCAGGCGCCGGGTACCGGCGACAGCATGGGTATCGTGGCAGTTCAGGCAGGAGGCCTTCCAGACCGGCAGGTTGGTCGGGAATTCGCGTCGCGTCGCATGGGTATTGCTGTACAACTCATTTGCCACGTCCGGATTGGCATGCGCCGAAAATGCCCACGACACCCCACCCTTGTCATGACAGGCCATGCAGATAATGTCACCGGCGTTATCGGTATTGACATATCCGCTGGAGCTTGGGGGGTTCAGTTCCTGAAATCGGTTCAGGCGCAGGAATTTCTGGTTGCCGACCGTCGTGTCGGTTTCCCGGATATGGGGATCGTGGCAGGTGGTGCACTGGACCTGCGCGTTGATACTGTAGGACGAAAGCGGCCCCGCGCCATCAGGATCATAGGCTGTACTCCCGCCAGTATTCTGCAGCGGCAACTTGGGCTTCACGCCTGGCGCCACGACACCTATCAGCGTGGTATTCAGGCTAGGTTTGCGCAGTTCGCCGTCAGTATCCGCCAGCGTGTCGTTGTAGGAAATCGAGATCGGGTGGTCATTGGTCAGGTCGGCCCCCAGGTAGCGGGTAAATCCGGTATCGGCACCGCTCCCGGTCGGCATCGTCGTGACGCCACTCTGCATGCCAATAACATTGGTACCGGCGACCGTACTGCTCTTGTCCAGTGCATTGAGGACGTTGACGTTGCCAATTGCCACGCTGCCATCATGGCACGAGAGGCAGAGCTTGGAACTGCCACCGGGCTGCTTCAACTCGTCCTGCACCTGCTTGGCGTCCAGCGTCGTCGAGTCATAGAGCGTGTAGCTCGGGGTGTAACCCGCACCGGCCACTTTGCGGTTCCAGAGCGGCGAAATGGATGTCGAACCACCATGTGGTGTATGACAAAAAACACAAATCTGGGTTTCGCTGCTGGCCTTTGCGGTCCGAGTCGTTACCGTACCGCCTCCCGCCGTCGGGTGCGTATAGCCTGAGCCATCAACAGCCGCCGAAAGATTGTGCTTGGTGCCACGAATATCCGACACGCGCGCGGCATGCACCGACTCCAAGCCAAAACGAAAGACAGCAAACACGACGACAAAGAAGATCATCGCGAATTGAACGATACGAGGCGACAGGCGTACCTCAGTTGCTCCCATGATCACCACCACCCAGGAACTGGAACACGGCGATTCTTCCGTTAAATGTATCTGCCACAAAAACCCGATTTCCCTGATCTATCCATACGCCACCGGGCAAAAAGAAATTGCCGGCAGCCTTGCCTGCTCCGCCGATAGGAAGCAGAAAGCGTGCCTCCTCGTCGAATATCAGCAGATGGTCGTGATACGACTCGATTACGTACAGGTTGTTTTCGCCGTCGACCGCTACCCCCTTTGGACGGACGAGGTTGCCGACTTTGGTGCCACGCTCGCCGACGATCTGAGGTTGGCCCGAATCGTCAAGCGGAATCAGTTGCACGCGGGCATTCATGGTGTCGGCCACCACAAGCCGGCCGCGGGACAGGGCAAGAAAGGTCGGAAAGTTGAACTCACCCGGGCCCTCACCGCGCTGACCGATAACCCTGACGCGACGGCCCGTCATGTCGAAGACCTTGATCTGGTGCGCCTGCGTATCGGCGACATAGAGCAGGCCATCTTTTTCATCCCAGGCCAGCCCGGTCGGGCGCAGAAGCTGGGGGCTATCGATGAGCACCGTGCCATTGCCTTGAGGATCGAGTGTCACAACCTGGCGCAATTCTGCATCCGCAACAAATACCCGTCCGGCCGGCCCGAGAGCAATCCCGCTAGGTGAGGCGAACCGGCGGAATCCCTGGGCAAACTCCCAGACATCGAGCCGCCCATTGACTGGATCGAAAACAAACACCGCCGAGCGACTGACGTCGGTAACCAGAATCCGCCCGTTTTGATCGACAACACCGGACTGCGGCCGTTGTAATACAAGCGAAGCGGGTTGCTCGAATATCCCGGCGATCCATTTCAGTACCTCGATGGTCCGGCTTTTCTCCTTGCCTTCTGGCTCGACAAAATTATTCTCGCCCGTCAGCTCACCGATATAGACGTAGCGCGGCACTTCTCCGTCGGTCAGCGGTGGGAAGTAGAGGTTTTTTCCCGTTGTACCCTGACCCGGATCGAAACGCATGACGAGTGGCTCGGAGGCACAACCACCGAGCAGAATGAGCCACAGAAGAGCCAGCAACAGCCTCATGCGCGCAACCGGAAACTGTGTACCCGACGACCGGCGCCATCGGCCACGTAAAGCGAGTGCTGGGAAATGGACATGCCGCGCGGGTCCATCAGCCCAAGCCCGGCGAAGTCCGCCTCGGCCAGAAGTGCGCCCTTGCGCCATAGTTTGATCTGCCGGTCACGCGCATCGGCCGCGGCCAGCCAACCATCGCCGGCGGCCAGCGCCGTAGTCGGTCCAATATCTTCGACGACAATCTCCATACTGCGCATGCCGAAGATATCGATAGCAGCGAGGCACCGACAGCCGCTCCCCGCCAGGTATATTTTCTGGCCATCCATTGCCATCGCCGTCGCCTGCTCAGGAACCAGTTCTTGTGGCAAGACCATGCCGCCACGGCCATGCGGCATGACTTCTTCGAGCCGCCGCTGAACCTTGTCCAAACCGTAATAGCGTCCGCTGGCCGAATCACCGACAACCTCATCGTAGTAGCTGCCGCCGCCCAGTTGCGCGTCAATGTTCTGGATGATCCGCCCCGAGCGTCCGATACGGAGCACCGGTGCAGCGCTACCATTCGCGACAATAACCGAGCCATCACTGGTTGCAGCAATGCGTGTTTGCTGGGTGACCCGCGCGCCACGTATGAGGTTCATGGCGTCGAGCATGGGATCAATACGGAAGATCGCACCGAGGCCGGCATCTGCCACATAGATATCCATCGTAGGCGTAACCGCCACGGACACCGGAAAGATAAAAGCGGTCGGGAGGCCAATTCCGCCCTTTCTCAAATCCGGGAACCCCCCTTCGGTTGGCCGCTGGATTACGCGGCTACCGGGAAATACCTGCCCGTGCAGGATATGTTTCCCCTCCGCAGCACGGAGCATCGGTGCCATAGTGCAGACAGCGAGTGCTGAAATAGCGTTGAGGCAGCGTCGACGCGAAGTCTGCATTGCGTTAATAGCGCCCCGGTCCAGAAGTTTCGTGTCCACCAAACACCCCCGTCGGCAGGCCCGGCTTCCCCGAGTGACACAAATCACAGTTCTCGGGTGACCAGGCAATGTCATTATTGTGGCAGGCGCCGCAGAACTTACCATCAATAATGTCGGTCATTGTGATTGGGTTACTACCGGCACGCATCTTGAATCCTAACTCAGCGTGACAAACCTTGCAGCGAAAGCGAATTCGGTGGAACCAGTGGGGGAAAACCACCGGCCGCATGCCATTCTTCTCGGACTGACGATTGATCACCACGTCGGCATATTCAGCCTGCGTTTCGCTGGGCATGCCGAAAAAAAGACTTGAAAATAAGGCAAAAATTCCGGTTGACCGTAGAAGGGGGGTCCAGCAGATCATGGCTTCCCCTGCCCGCCGATTTGATGGGTGCGCGGATCGATACCCGCCGGCAATTCGGGTTGTTTCATACCGGGACGAGGAATGCTGTGGCAACGCGCGCATTCGGTGAGCGGAAACGCCACTGCACCATGACAAATGCCGCATTGTTCGCCCTGCAATATTTTGTACATCGAAATCTTGCTGGCACCGGCGGCCCTGGCGAAGATAGTATCGTGGCAATTGACGCAATCGAGCCACTCGGTATGTTGCCGGTGCGGAAAGCGAACGGCAGGCATCCCGCCCTTGACGTCAAGAATGATGTCAAGATCCAGCTTTTCCACCTTTGTTGTTGGAAAAATTTTTTCCCGTGGCTTGATCTCGCCTTTATCGAGCGCCTGCACCCAGCGGACTTGATTGCCCGTATAGTCTGGCGTTAGCCGCTGCAGTGCCTCCTGGGGCTGCTGAAGGATCTTGATGGCGCGCGAACGTGGGTCATGTATACCGTCATTCTTCAGCGGCAACCACTCGCCCGCCATAGCGCTGGTCTTCGTCAAAATGAACAAGGCCAGAAAAAGCACAAGCCCGGGGCTAGGAACTCCCCGGGCCGTGCCAGTCCTTCGGTCGAGAAAATCAGCCAGGGATGTATATACCCGCATTGCGAATCGCCCTGACCAACTCGACGGTGGAGTCTTCGAGCAATTTGACCGCCTGCGCATGATCCCGCCTGGCAGCCGCCGCTTCGGCTGCCACACGCAGTTCATTGGCCTTGTTGACAAACACCTGAACCTGCTGGTCAAGCATTGGGTTATTCGCCCGCTTCTCCTCGACCAGCACCTTGATCAACATCTGGTGGGTGTCGTTACGGTCGATTTCGTAGTGGTACTCCTCTTCCTTGCTGGCAAAGTTGAGGGAGCGAACCAGGGTATCCCCACTACGTAGCGAACTGATCCCTGCCTTGGCGACCAGGTAGGCACGATCAAGTTCGGTTCTACCTTCCGTATACTTGCCTCGTTGCGCCAGGCGAACTGCCTCGGCGACCGACTTGTCGATCTGCGCCACCGTCTCGTTCACATTCTTGGCCGAACTACCCTTCTCATTCGCTACCCGTCGATAGGCCCCCAACAATGCGTTCACGCTATCCAGCCGAGACTTGTAGTCAGCCTCCTGTTTCTTGACGGTCACCTCTTCTGGCGCTGCCAGGCGAACTGCCTCGAAAAAGGCGGCGCGCACTTCGGTCAGCTGGGTATTTGCTTTTTCCAGTTCGCCGTTGTTGAGCAAGGATTTCGCCGTCTTGTACAACTCCCGCGCCCGTTCGCGCTTGGCAAGCGCCTCGGGTGCCTTGCTGCTATCGATCTGGAGGGCTGCCGACGACGACTCAAGCAACTTGCCGACCGATTCCATGTTGAATTGCAACTGATCCTTGTCGATCTTCGCTGCCGACAAACGGGTAGCCGCACTTTCGGGTACCGCGGTCTGAGCACTGGCACCATTCCCCAGCCCCAGCGTGATGGCGACGACCCCGGCCTTGAGCATGTATTTTTTCATTCAAATAGTCCTTAAACGAAGGGCTGCCAAAGGCAACCTTCGGATTGCATCATTTCGCGACCGGCGCAGAGACCTTGGCGACTTCTTTCTTCTTGGAGTGACAGTTACGGCATTCAGACACCGGGAAGGCGACCTTGCCATGACACACGCCGCACTTTTCGCCGAGCAGGATGGCTGCCATGCTGATCGCGTTTGCCCCCTTCTGCGGGATAAAGATGGCCGGATGACAATTCGAGCAATCGAGCCACTCGGTATGCTGCTTGTGCGGATAAACCACATCCGGCATCGATCCCTTGACCTCGCGAACGATATTCAGATCCATGACGATTGGTTCTGCCTTGGGATCGTTACGGTCATAACGCGGATTGATTTTCTTCTGAGCAATCGAGTCCACCCAGTTCACGCGATTACCCGAAAAACTCTTGGGCAAGGCGCCGAAAGCTGCCAAAGGCGGCTGCAGGGCATGCGTTCCGTCATTGGCCGGATCATGGATGCCATCTTCCGGCGGCGGCAGATTACGTTTGCTGGCAGGTTTAAGCAGGCGGTTGAAAGAATTGATATCTGCGGCCGATGCAGCTTGGGCCGAGGCCACCACCGGCGCAGCCGAAGCTGCTGCTTCTACAACGGTCGCGACAGGCGCGACAGGTACTGCGGCGACGTCGGCGGGCTTCGCCTCGCCCCGCTTCGGCTCTTCCTTTTTCGCCTCAACCTTCTTGGGCTCCTCCTTTTTCGGCTCGGCAGGCTTCACGGCATCCTTGACCGAAGCCAGCATAAAATCGACCGCCGCCTTGACGTCGGCATCCGGCAAGGTCATGTGCCCCCCCTTGGCCGGCATGCCCTTGGGCGTGCCTTTCAGTGCATTCTGGTAAAGCGCACCAACGCCGGTGGCGATACGCGGCGACCAGTCACCGGCATTACCCAGGCGCGGAGCGCCGGCCAGACCGGTCGCATGGCAGGTGATACAAACCTTGTCATAGACACCTTTTCCGGAGTCGGCGACAACGGAGGTTGCCATGGAGATGGTGACAAGGATTCCCGTGATTAATTTGACTGTTTTCATGGTCGCCCCCTCACTTCTTCGGCGCGCCAGTGGGCTGAGCCAGCTTCTGCACGGTACTTTCATGTACCTGCGTCGGCGTATTGGGCTTGCCCGAATGGCAAAGATTGCAGTTTTCGACGGACCACGCGATTTCGCCGTTGTGGCAGGCACCGCAGAACTGCCCATCGATGATCTTGACCATATTGATCTCATTGCCACCCGCCTGGAACTTGAAGCCGAGGTCGGCATGGCAAACCTTGCAGCGGAATCGTACCCGATGGAACCAGTGTGGGAAAACGACCGGGCGCATGCCCGCTCCGTCCGAGTAGTTGTTGATCACAACGTCGCCATATTCTGCCTGTGCGTCGTTGATATCCACGAACAGGACGCCGGAAACTATCAGGACGGCGGTGATCGCGATGCTTGCCCTCAGTTTCGAGAGTATTTTCATTACGCTTCCTCTAGGTTTATTTCGTTTCAGTACGACTGCACCACACAGCAGGATCAGTAAGCACCAATCTGCCGCAACACTTGAAAATGAAGCAATGCATTTTTCTTGCCACCCACTTCGTTGCCGACCAGCGAAAGCCGGAAATCGAGCAAACCAATGCGGTACTCAAGACGGTTGGTCAGGTTGAAACGGGCAGGATCCAGCTCGCCATTGACATTGCCGTAGAGACGTTCCTCGCTCCGCCGCGTATCGGCGGTGAAGATGGCGTTATACCGCAGGCCGCGAACGCCGGCGAATCGACTGTTCGTATAGGCCGCAGAGCCATTCAGCGACATCCGCTGGGCGTTCTGGGCTAGCTGTTGCCCAAAGACATCAATGACTTGGTAGATTTGATCCGACCAACTGTAGGACAGGTTGATATTGACCGATGAGACCTGCGAAATCTGTCCCTGGCCATACAAGCCGACATTGATCATCCGGTATGCCTGCTCAAGATATCCGGTGGTCCGGACATCGGATACCGATGTACTCAGGGTTCCCGTAAATCGTTCCCCCACAGCCAGCCCAAGACTGGCCGAAAGAGAATTCGTCAGCGACTGCGATAGACCAAGGGTACCGCTTTTGACCGCGCTGAGTGACTGGGAAGCATTGAGTGCCAATGTTTGCCCCGAATCAAAGGCGAAGACGCGCGACAGCATATGTCCAAGCTGCCCATTGAGAACCGTACTTGCGGGCGTCGTCGCAGCAGCGCTCATCCAACTGGCACTGGCTCCTGAGCTCCAATTGTAAGAATATTTCCCAAAGTTGAGAGGGTTTCCGGAATAAGTAATGCCCGTACCCAATTGCGTCAATAGTTGTGATTCACCCTTTGCCTGCACCAGTTTATTGACCGCCCCATTGGCCGATAGGGATAAATTGCTCGAGAACCGATAAAGTGCCGAGAGATTCGCCCCCAGACTATTTGCCTTGAATGAATTTCCGCCAACCCCGGATTCCTGTCCGCTATAGCGAACCCCCCCACTCAGCGTGAGCGGCAGGTCTTCAATATCTTCAAACTCGGGCAGCCACGAGCCATAGCCATAAAGTTGCACATAACGCCCTCGGTTCGTCACCCCCGTACCGCCAATCGTTGCTCCCTGAATCTCGCTATCTGAAAAATTAGCCGTCGCACCAAGACTCAAGGTGTCATCCAAATTGGCCGTATGCGTAGAGTTTATGCCGATCAGGCGTACGCCGCCTCCCCCCTCACCGCGGCCGGACTGCGAATAACGACCATTCACGTTATGCTGCAGAACACCGGATTGCAGTGAGTAACCCCCCGACATGGCCGTAACATCGTCCTGGCGACCGTCGCCTGCACTTATTGAACTGCGATCCAGCGTAAAGCTGCCATTGCTCATCCCATCTTCAGCACGCCAGTTCTGATTCAGCCCATAGCGATTGGCAACGTAGTTGGTCGTAGTCAAATAAGCGCTCGTTGTGCTGTCCGTTCGGTCAAAATAGGCACGGAAGGGGAATCGACTGCCCGAAAAGATATTGATGTCCCCCCCGCCGACCAGGTTCGAGCCACCCGAAGACTCGCCATTTGCGCCGTTTGCGCCACTGCTACTACTACTCCTGCTACCCGTACTTGTACTACTGCCGGAGTTCGAGGATATGCCCAGACGTCCGCTCACACTGGCTAACCAGGGAGCGTAGATATAACTGGCAGCGGACAGGCTGCTGGATAGCCCTTGGGAGCTTGATGAACTACCCGAGCTCTTGCTGGTTTGTAGTGAGTAGGCGAGGCTGCCTCCCCAGCGAATAGGAGGAATCCCCCAGCCAAAGGCGCCCATCGAAGTACTCGCCTGAGCGCTTGATTCGGAACTCCCCTCACCGCTGGCACTCGGCGTACGCACACCACCCGCCACGGCACTCCCCGGCGTGCTGGCTCCGACCAGCCCTTCTCCGGCAGGCTCCAGCCCCTCACCCATCAAAGGGGAAGCCGCACGCGCTGGGCTGCCGATGCTTGCTGCCCCCGGCATGGAGGGCGAAATTTCGCGGGAAGAACGCAGTTGCAGCTGTGTATCAGGCAAGGACATCCAGCGAGGAGGCGGTGCGTTTGGAGAAGGCTCGACCAACATCTGGCTAAGCATCAAGGGCCTTTCCACCATCGGCATAGGTGGCTGGGCACGTTCAGCGAGGAGGACTGAGACCCGGAGCGTCAGCCCTTCATCAAGTGGCGGGGTGAAGCCAGTTGCAGGGCGATCCGGTTCGGGCGGTTGCAGGGAAGTGCTCAACTTCATTCCGCCAAGCTGCCAGGCATCCTCTTCCGGCTTGTTCATGAGGGCTTGAACGGCCAAGTTGATCGGCGTTGCAGGGAGTGGCGGAGCACCTGGGGTCGCCTCTAGCCCAAGCACTGGCGAAGAGAGAGACAAAGCCCCACCCGCCAGCCCGGCCATCAGCGACCTGGAGTTACGAATGCGCGCACGAGTTCGGGGCTTTGCCACGTTCAATAAAACCGATCTATCTCTCCGATCCGGCGCCGGCCGTGCCGGTGCGTCATGCGAAGCGGGGCAAGGCGCCGTCCCGCCAGCGCCGACTTTCGGTGAGGGAAGTCTGACAAAGTAGTATTAGTCCTTCGCACCTTCGCGCTTTTCCGTCGAGACAGCATGCATGAACCTCACCTCGGCCTTGGCCACCAGCTGGTCGATCAGCGCCTTCCAGGCGGCATCCTGACGTTCACGTATCTGCAATTCCCGTGCGCGTTGCTCGACGTCGACAAACGCGCGCTTTACCCCCGGCACGCGCTCGGAAAGACGGAAAATCGCCACCCCCTCCAGGGTGTCTAATGGTTCGTTTATTTTGCCCACCTCAAAGTCGTCGATTCTCTTCTGGATACCTTCCGGCAGCATGCCGCGGTGCAAATACCCCATGTCGCCCCCCTTCTCGGCATAGGCGTTGGAGTGCAGACGCGCTGCCTCGTCAAAATCGGCACCATTGACCAATCGACCATGAATCGCCTTTGCCTCTTCGCGCGTCGCCTGCCAGGTCGTTGCCGGCGACGATGGATCGACCGCAAGCAAAATCACCGATACGCGGAGTTTTTCCGGCTCGGTAAAAAGTTCCGGGTGGGCATCGTAATA
>SXGT01843384.1_pt1 | contig 16061 bp, 13 predicted proteins | sample 3176221 | NCBI WGS metagenome assembly SXGT01 (sample SAMN11356862, study PRJNA531348) | freshwater metagenome | isolation source: freshwater sample F1-120 | place: China: Fuxian Lake, Yuxi | collected 2017-12-25
AAGCCAAAGCCAACTTCTCGCAATGCTCCAACGATTACCGAGATGACCAGCGCCAGAAGACCGGCCTGAGCCGCTGTCTGCAATGTTACTCCGGCACCCCTCAAGAGTGCCGGAAGTACGGCCTGAACGATGTCCATAAGCGTCGTTTACCAGAACTTATCCGGCACATTCCGCTTCAAGTGTCGGGTCACCTTGCCCGGGGCGGTCCGCCGCAGTGATACCATAAGGTGCCGTTATTTTGTCGATCGTGCCGTCGGCCAGGAGCTTGGCCAAGCCGCCGTTCCAAGCGTCACGCAGTTCGACCGCTTCCTTATTGAACGGAAAGGCAGCAAGGTAAGTAATCTTGGTATCCGTATTGGATGGCTTGGTCCAATCGTCGACACGTTCGAAGCCTGCATCCTTAAGTTCCTCCAAGATCAGCCGGATCGTACCCGACGCCTCGACGATGACATCGACGCGGCCGCTCTTCATGCCTGCTGTCAGTGTTGTGGTGTCCGGAAATCGCGTTATCTTCGCATCGCCGATCCCCGCGTTGGTGGCAATTTCGTTCGGCGTCGTGCCAGCTACAAGCCCAATCTTTACATCCATTTTGACCAAGTCGTCCCAACCACGGATGCTTTTGGGATTGCTGGCTGGAACGATGGCGGATTGTCCTTCCTTAAAATGCGGTGTCGCATAGATAATGATCTTGCAACGCGGAGGCTTGACGAAGATCGGCAAGCAGGTATCGATCCGGCCGGCTTGCAAGGCTGGTATAAAAGAGTCAAAGTTCATCGCCACGCCCTGTACGTCAGCGATGCCGATCTCTTTAGCCACAGCGCGAGCAATTCCGATTTCCGAGCCGACGAGCGTACCATCAGGATCCAGATAGTTGTAAGGACGTTCGCCGTTGAATCCATACAGCAGATAGCCGCGGCTCCTGATCGCCTCGAAGGATCCCTGAGCGCTGGTTGCGGGCAGTGCGGCTGGGGCCGCCGGCGCGCAGGAGGCCAGCAGCCCAGGCACGACTGCGGCCGAGGCACCGGTCGCAGCAAGTTTGAGAAAATCACGCCGGCTGAATTTAGTTTTTTGGGCCATGTTTGCTCCTATGCAAAGTTTAAGACAAACCGAGTCACATTGAAAAGAAACGTCTTGCGAAATCCAAATCAGTATTGCTTATAGACGCCTCCTTAATTCTCACGTTCTCGCAGTGATGTACCACGAAGTCTTACTGGTAGGAAATTGAAGCGACCTCGCACAATACATTGTTCCAAAATAATACTCTTTTTTTTATTCTTGTCAAGCACCGCTTTTGTACCTATGTAGCACACTTTCGGTAACTTTTGCCAAACTCCAGCAGTCCTATTGGGCGGGCAAAAAAGCGACGAGATCTCCAATATTGTGCAAGAAACTTACAAAAAACAGACATCACTAGGACAAATACACACCCGTCGCTCCTACTAGTGAAAACCTACAATTTAGTAAAGATCCACCCGTAAAAATATTTTACAAACCTAAATAGTAATGTTATACAATTCTCCCATTTAGTTTATCCACTTCAGAGGCTACGGATTCGTCAAGTTCCATTTTGTTCAAACTACCGGCCATCCATTAGCTCATAGTCAATTACAACCAAAAATTGCCGTCCAGAGAGATCTGATCTGCGTAACCAAAGCAAATTTCACAATTTCTTCAATACAGCATCGGCAATCCTGAACATTCAGTGCGATCTACAAATGGCTGCACCACGCCTGCCCACGCTCCGCCGCGTGTGCCATTCCTACAGCGCAGGATCACCAACCGTAAGTCGGATCAAACTCTAGTTGCGGGAGCCACTGTGCATCCGCACCCACCCCCGCATCGCCCACCAACCTATCATGCCCGGATTCCCCTGCCAGGTTTGCGGTCTGGTCAGCCTCTCATCCGGAGTTTCCTCTACTGCTTCTGGGGCTATCAGCTACTGTGAATTAACATGCACCGGTGATAAGCCCGCGGGTGCGATTGCCGGTGCAGTTGTCGGCTCGCCGGCATGCGGCAGCATCTGCCGCACCGTCGCAGGCTCTGTTATGAAGGCAACCAGCCGCACCCCTTCGCCGCAGAGGACCGACATCTGCAGGACGACATCTGGGCCCTTGCTCGCGGCGACACGAGTCGGGTGGGTACCAAGGTCGAAAGGGAGCCCGCGCACTAATGCCCTTGTGCCAAGACGTGGGTTCCCATGAGGCAGAGCATGGAGGTGACGAGCGGAACGAATAGCTCATTCTCAGTGGGGTGTGGCTTGACAGTCTCCCACTTGCGATCAGCAGACGAAAATATCCGTAGGAAGAATGGCACTCACCACGTAGTTTGGAGTGTTGGCGGCTTGGCTGATCCGCAGATCAACGGCCACACTGCAGACGACCGCCGCCTGCGGAACCGTGTAGCCGTACTCGGCCGACAGGTGCGCGATCATGTTGAGAAGGGCATGCTCGGCTGCCTGATCGAGGTCATCGCGGCGGAGCGTGCTGTCGCGGGCGTAGGACTGGCCGGTCGTCGCAAAGATGGGGCGCTGAGCAAGCGGAGGACCGGCAGGCCGGGAGAACTGCACATCACGGATGCTGCGCTTGGCCGCCTCGCGCTTGCGTAAGCCAAAGCGGCAGATCAGCGTCGCACCCATCTCGATTCCGGTACAGCACTCGTTGTCGCCTTGCGCATAGTGCGCGTCGCCGCAAGAGAACAATGCACCCTCGACCGAGACCGGCAGACGCAGCACAGCACCTGCCGTGAGCTGGCGTACGTCGATGTTGCCGCCATTGTCGCGGGGTGGAATCGTGCGCAAGCCTGAGCCGGCTACTGCAGGAATAGCTCCTGCAGGCTCGACGGGCCACATTAGCAGCGGGTCACTCAGGCAGATTCGCTCCTCCATCGCGCGGAAGCGGGCCAGCATAGCGTGCGACGGGGCAACCCCCATCAATCCCATGAACGGTTCCGCCGGGATGTACACGTTCGGCAACTGAGGAGAAGTTGCGAAGCCAGCGGCGAGAAACCAGTGGACGAGCAGGCTCTCCGGCAAGTGCTTGCGCAGAATTCCAAAGTGTGGGCTCGCGATGGAGAAACCGGTTGTCTGCGGCGTAACCTCCACGATCTCAACCGTCAGGATGTCGCCGGGCTCGGCCCCCCGCACATGGACGGGCCCGGTCAATGGATGGATGCGGTTAGCATCGAGGTGCTTGAGGTCAGCTGTCGTAGTCGAGGGCGCGATCTGCCCGTCATAGGCATCGCGTGTCTCGAGTGCGATCGTCTCTCCCAGCTCTACACTTAGTGTAGGCGGAATATCGGGATGCCAACGATTGTGTCCGATTCCCGGATCGCTGGCGAGGGGCCGTGAGCGATGGATGGTGATGAGATGGGTCGCCGGCCCGCTCATCGGTCGTTTCCCGATGGATCAGGCCGAGAAGGCGGACATGCCGCCATACTTTGCCACCAAACAGCACCTGACGGCCTGCGCGTCTCCTTAGCGCCATCTATGAGGCGGCGCTCGTCGGAAAGGACGGGCCTGCCGCCCTCCACTACGATCTGGGCGTCTACCACCACGGTTTCCACGTCCGTCGCATGGCCCGGTATACGAGGCCGGTCAGCTTAGCCTCAATGCAGCCGTGATGTACTGAACCGGCGTCGACAAGAATTGGGAGGTCGGCGACTGGATGCAAAACCGGCCGCATGTGCCAACCGATACAGCTCAGTTGCTCGTCGATCGCGCAATGGTGCTGTTCGTCACCGACATGATGGGAATGGACGATCCGGCCGAATGTTGGTGGCTAACGCACAAAATGTGGCTCACCAACGACATCTGCAAGGTGCAGCAGTGTTGCAATTTCGAGAAAATGGTGGGCAAGTAGTTCCTGTTCGTCGTCTCACCTAACAACATGCGCGATGGCACGGGGTTTCCTTTGAGGTCGGTGGCGCTGGTGATACGAGCCGTCGGCTCGCTCAATAGCGTTGTCTGGCGGCCAGCGAGGTGAGGGCCTCGCGATAGGCAGCGAGTATCATGGCCTGCACGCCCGGCAGTGAGTCTTCACGTGTCATTAAGAGTCGGCCGCGGTCGATCGTGCCGGATGCCACCCCGATCGCCACCTTCGCCAGCAGAGCTTGGTCCTCACGAAGCGTTTGGGTCCACAACTCAACGAACTCCTCAACCTCGCTGGCATCGGCTCCTGGCGCAGCCAAGAAGTCCACAGAGAAGCGGGAGCGTCCGACACCGGTTGGATAGATGCGACCCAGCAGTCCGACGACGGGATCAGTGAAGAGCAGCATGCCGGGAAAAAGCTGAAGGCTATGATGCAATCGTCGGCCGTCAGTCAGCTGCGCGCGGGCGTAACGCACGCCATCTTGCCAACCGCCGGCGTAGAAACCCTCCGAAGCGTACATCCGGTTGAGGCTCGAGGGATGAACCATGGCACAGTGATAGCATTCGACGGTGTTGTCGTAGAGGAGCTTCCAATCGCAGGACATATCGAGATCGACCCGCGAGTGGTGCGCGTAGTCGGACAGGTTGAGCCCAGTCTTTGCGGCCAGTGGGGCAAGCGAGGGGTAGGTCGTATGAAAGGGACGCGCGTCACGATCGGCATTGACGAAGATGATACCCTGCCAGCAAGCGGCTGCGACTTGCCTGAGGGCAAGGTCGTCGCGATGGCTTTCAAGGGTACCATCAGCGCCAGGAGCCGTCTTCAATTTTCCGCTGAGATCATAGCTCCAACCATGGTAGCGACAGACCATCACGCGGCGGCAGCCAGTACCCTCGGCGACCGGATGGCCGCGATGCCGGCAGATATTTGCGAAGGCACGAAGCACGCCATCCTCCCCACGGGCGACGACGACCGGTACCCGGCCGATCTGCGTGGTGACGTATGACCCGGCCTCGTGGACATCCCGCTCCAGGCCGGCGACCTGCCAGCTTCGCTCGTAAATGGCGCCTTGCTCAAAGGCGTGGACGTCGGGATTGCCCATCCAAGTATAAGGGAGCGACCAACCCTCATCGAGCGCGGTTGCCGCAATAGAGATCGCGTCCAAGTTTGGAGCGCTAACCGGATTGGTCATGGCCGGTCCACCTTCTGTGCTGAGCGCCGATGTCCAGCTTGCTTGCTGACGCCGATCATGTAATTGTTGTCAATTTTGGTTTCGTCCAGTCCGATTGCTGCCAAGCAATTGACGTACCGCGCGGGCGCCTCCTCCACCTCGGGGTCAACTCAGCAACCTCGTGGGGTGCCAAGAATCGCCGCTTCGACCCAATCGGAGGAACCCCATGCGCTCGGCTAAACTCTGGACGGGGGGAGCGGACATAAATGAAATTAAGCCTCCCCAAGGGGAAATTCTAAGCGCTTGCCCCGCCGTAGTCAAGTCCCACTCTGCACTAACCTCCACCCCGCCGATAGTCGAATGGCGATAAATCACTTTTGTTCGGGATTCCGAGAGACATGAGCCACGCAACAACCGGAATTTGCACTCTGTCTTCAATCCGTCATTGGCAGTCCATAACATTGAGTGCGCTCACCGAGGGGCTGCACCACGCCTGCCCACGCTCCGCCGCATGTGCGATTTCTGCAGCGCAAGAATACCAACCCGCACTCCGTTCCGGCCGCCGGCGTTGATACACCGCGGCCCGCTTCATTAGCGCGATTACTGCCGGCGCGGGCACTGGCACACCAGCAGTGCTGCCCATAAACAAGGCCCAATCTGAATTCCAGCAGCCGGGCGCGATCCTCAAAAACCACTCCCGCACCCGCTTCGTCGGCAACGCGCACCTGCCTTGCCCGCGAGTACAGACCCTTCCTGACTGCGTACCTGCCGGCTTCCACGTTCGCAGCGCATATTTGTACCTGATCCTCCACCACCTCGCCGGCAGACCACACCGTCGGCGGGTAGGCGTGGGCAGTGATTGCCTGATCCATTTGCCCGAGCAACTCGCGATCAGTGTTAAGTGGTGTGAGGTGAACGAAAAACGTTCAATCCTCTGCTGCCGGCCGCACGCCCCGCCACCACAACGTCAGATGCAGTGGCCGGCTGGCAGCCGGCAATGCATCCACCCGGTAGCCAATCAGCTCCAATTCCGCCCCCCGCATGATTTTCACCGGCACAGTGTCGGCTGGCAGCTTCACAGCCGGGCGCAGCACCTTGCCCGATCCGAAAAGAATTCGATCGTCAATAACCGTGTTGTCTGCGCCAACCGTTGGCCCGCGCTCAAAGACTTGCAGCTTGGACTAGCGTTTCGGCGAGAGCCGCCATGCCGGCGTGCTGCAACGCGAACAGACGGGTGTCGAGCGCGTCGGGGAAGGTCGAGAGCTTCGCGATCACCGTTCGCGACGGGTGATGCAGGAAAAGGCTCTGCCCGTTCATTCCGACGGCGGCGTAGATCCCGCGCTCCGCGTCCCAGATCCACCAGTTGTCGTGGTAAAAAGCACTTCCCAGCGGGCCGCCAAGATTGTGCTGGCCGCCATAGGCGTCGATCAGCTCCTCGTCGCGGAAGAGCCGACGGTCAATCCAGTTGGCCGGCACGATCTGCTTTGCACCCATGACGCCTGTCTGTAGGCACATGAGCCCGAAACGCGCCAAATCGCGCAGAGTCGTGCACATGCCTCCCTCGACGACAGGGAAGCAACTCCGATCTAGGATGATTAGCGCATCGTGCTCGGCACCGAGCTTTGACCAGATACGGTCGGAGAAGAGCTCCGGGTATGGCATGCCGCCAGCGCCCTCGAGCACCCAGCCAAGCACGTCGTTGGCGAGCGAGTTATAAGCAAACGGCCCGCCGTGATCTCCCGCGGCGGGGACCGCGCAGATCCATGAGGCGGTATTGGCGGGTATGTCCGTTCGGGTATGGGCCCGGTAGTCGGACACGTCGAGGATCGTATGCTCGTCGAGGTCGAAGTCCCAGCGGGCACCCACTCGCATGTCGAGGAGGTGCTGAACAGTACAGCCTTCCCACGAGGTTCCGCGCAGCTGGGGGATGTGGTCGCTGGCGAAATCGTCGGTTCGGAGCGCGCCATCTCCAACGAGCACGCCGCAGAGCGTAGAGTTTAGCGACTTCGAGATCGACATCAACAGATGCGTATCGTGCGGCTCCATTCCGTTGAAGTACTGCTCAGTCACCACGGCACCATATTGGACGACGAGGAAGCCATCTGTGAAAGTATTAGCGAGCATCGCCGGGAGGTCGAAGGTGCGGCCGCCGTGCTGGAAGCGGAGACCAGCGAGGTCGTGTTCCTTCCGTGGGAGCTCGAGCGCCGGCCCGTCACCGCGCGAGATCCGCGCTGTCCGCGCGAGCGTTTCCACGGACCGGAAGCCGAGGCGATTGTACGGCGCTTCCAGCCAGTTCGCGCTCGTCACCCCAAGCGACCGGGCAGCGGCGTCGCGGCGATCACGCTCTGTCATGCTGCCCTTCGTCGTGCCGTAGGAACCTCTCTACAAGACAGAGTGGGCACTCCCGGTCCGCGAGCCTGTAGGCGAGCCCAGTCATCCATTTTAATTTCTGGAAGCAGAAACATTCGTAGAGGTCCGCACGGCTATCCAGACCGCCCAGAGTCTGCGCTGCGCTCCGGTATTGCGCTCCGGGTAGCACTTCTCGATGTCGACGCGCAGCGGCCCGTTCTAGTTGGCATTCGTCAGGTTCGCTAGGGCGCTGCCTCTCCGACGACGAGCTGTAGCAGCCCCAGCGCGCGCGGCACCCACTTCCTTATCAGGCTCCGCAGGGCGATGAACGGCAACTCGTCGGTTACCGCCGGCCCCCTTTGAACCGTGGAAAGCCGGGCCAAGAAAATCTGCATCAGCTCACGCTCCGACGACAGCGCGTCACCGCTTAGGACTAGCCTGAGCTCAACTCGGCGGCGGAGTTGATGAGAAAGCACGATGTAGCCTAGCAGTGGACCGTCCCGCCGGCAGGAACGCGGATCAATAGCTGTGTACGAAGTTGAGGGTGCTAGCATACCTCTTCCAAAGTATTGCCCCGGGGTGGGCCTGCCTATCAAGCTCAGGCACTACGCCACCAGCTAGACCTCTTCGGGAACTTGGTACCAGCGCCAAAGGTCGCCAACCCGGTCGCGGATCCGCCAGCTGAAGCTCTTCGGCTCCGCCTCGATCAGCGCCCAGAGCTCGTCGCAGCGTTGCTGCACGCGGTGCAGGTCGTGAGCCGTCAGCTCGTAGTCGGCCACCCCATCGCGTATCCGATCGAGATTGAGGCGCGTCGTGCGCCAAAGGCCCCAGTCGTTGGCTAGCATTTGGGCGATGAACCGGCCATTGATAACGCCCGTATCGTGGTCGCCGATAGGCGCGAGAAGCAACAGGGCCACGAGGTCACGACGGTCTTTTTCATTCAACTGGAACACCTGAAGTTTAGTCAGTAGGAGCTCAGCGAGTGGAATAGCGAACAGATCCCTGCTGAGCCGCCCAATGATCGGGATCGAATGGCACATCTCAAATCCGCCCACGAATACGTCGACTTTCCAGCGGCGCTCTGAGTTGAAAAACATCAGCCGTCGCGTGCCGTTTAGCGCGTTGAACTCCCTATGCGGCAGGTAACCGAGGCGCTCGAGCAAGTCGCTAAGGTCGCGGCTGCGGGCATTCGGGGTTGCTAAATCGATATCTTCGTAGTCGCGACGCAATGCGCGCGGGATCGCGGCGCCAAGGTGATGCTCGATCCCGAGCCCACCGAGCAGCCACAGTGGCACGTCCGCCGTCCTCGCCGCCACCAAGACGCGGTTTCCCTCCGCGACAATCTCGTGGAACTGCATCAAATGTGCGAGGTTCCCGTAGAGCAGCGCGGTACCGGGGCGGGCACGTCCAGCGCGGGATTGCAGGCAAAGAAGTTAAGCGGCTTCAACTGGAAGCCGGTGCGCTCGACGGGCATCACCGGCCAATCCTCGGTGCGCGGCAGGTGATTCGCCCCGAAAACGTACCACAGCACAACATCGGTGTTCTCGAGCGAGCGATTGGCGCTTGTCCACTCAGGGAGGCCAGCGCCGCCGGGGTGCTGGAATGGGTAGTCGCCTGCAGGATAGCGCTCTGCGCTGTCGAACGGCGTCACCCACAGGTGCCGATACATGAACGCCGCGCGCTTGCCAATGTCGGACTCCGGCATGGCCAGCGGGTACGTGAGATGACCCGGCACGAGTTTGTAACCTACCGCACCACCCAGCTGGTTCCTGCTTTCGGAGTTGACGACCTTCCAGCACCGACTGCGCAGCGGATCGACTAGGCGCTGGGCGGCGGACTCGCGACCGAGCAGCGTCTCCTGCCCCACGAAGGCACCGCCGTACGGGTTGTCGGGGCCGAGCGGCGGAGCCACCGCGTCCACCTCGAAGACGGTATTTTCCACGCCGTCGATATCAAGGTCCAGCCGCGCGCAGAAGAGATGCTGGTGGTTCGGCGCGATCACGCCGGGCGCAACCTCGGTGCCGTACCGCGGCTTCTCGCTAGGCTCGCCCGCGAGTGTCAGAACGATACCGGTCAGCTTGGCCTCGAATTCGATCGATCCATCCTGCCCGAAGTACCAGTAGTAGCCGTAATCGTAGTTGTCGACTGTGACGAACGACGAGACGACGAACCGACGGCTCCGGCGCACCTCGACGTGCCCGTCGGGATCTGTGTGCTTCCACAGCACGCCGTCGTCCTCCTCGTGAAGGCAGATGCCGTTTGGGATCTCACGCACGCTACCGTCGGCGTCGGCCACGGCTACGTCTAGGTATCGGATCTCGCCCAGGCAGTCGCAGCCTAGCTCCAGCGAATTGGTGAAGCGGCCCATGCCGGCCTCGCCCGTGTCAAACGCGTTCTTGCGGTAGCTGCCGGGGCTAGGATCGCCGTACGGGATTACTAGCTCCGCGATCGACAACCGGTGCGCGATCCGGCGCTCGATGCCGCCCTCCTCGTGGCGGACGTCGTGGATAATGAGGCCCTCGCGCGGACAAAACCCGACCCTGAGAGACCACTTTTGCCACCGCACCTGCCACCCGTCGACGGTGAATCCCGGCCCGTCCGGCTGCGTGATCTCGAGCGCGTGCACGTGACGCGGCGAGACCAGCTGAGACTGCCTAAAATGCCCATTGTCGCGCGGAATGGGGCGCTCGCCGTGGTCCTCGACGTCGATTACCTTCCCGGTGTCAAGATCTACAACGGCGTGAAGCCCGTGGACCGGATGCGCATAAGCGTTGTCGCCAGGTGATGCCCGTACCCACATCGGCGTCCAGATGAGGCGACGACCGCCCGCATCCTTGGGGAGGAGTCCCCCAAACGACCACGCCTCGATATGAAGATCATCGACCTCCTTAACGCCTCGACGTCGGAGTCCCTCGATCACGCGCGGGTCGGCCTTAGCAGCCTCTTTCGCAATGTTCACCTGCGGCACCATCACGGGGGCCTGACTGCCGGGCACTTCGGACCAGGCTCCGACCGAACCACTTACGCCAACAACGGCTTCGCTCAACACTGCGTGCTCGCAGTCCCACACTGCTACGCGGGCGGCTCTCAGCAACGGGGCACCTTTCTGCCAGCCGGCAACCACGGCCTTCGACGGTTCCTCGAGCTGAACGCCCGCGAATAGATGGCGGTGGTCGACCGTCCGGTGACGGCGGACTGCAGCGACGACCGCTTCGAGCTCTGTCGGCGTCAGCGGATCGAGCGGATGCTGCGGCAACTCGCGGCTACGTTCCGCCGTGCGGGCGATGTTTCTAGTACTCAATGGTGTCCTCCTGTACCCTAAACTGTAACTGGTTTGGAACTGGCCGTCCAAGTCGCCGCCAGTTCGGCGTAGATGCGAGTACATACTGCGAGGTCGTCCACGGGGACAAACTCGTCCGCAGCGTGCGCCCGGCCGATCGAACCCGGCCCAAAGCACACGCACGGAATACCGCCCTCCTTAATCAGCATCACCTGATCGGCCCACGTGTCGAAGCCAACTAAGTGGTTATCCGGCGCGCCCTGCCGGCGAGCAATCGCACTGATCCCCTGTACTAAGGGGTGCTCCCGGTCGACCTCGTCCGGAGGCATATCTAAGAGCCACTCTATTGTCGGGCGATGGTCACGGAGCCACCCGTCGCCGGCGGCAGCCGCGTCCACGCACGCTTCGATCTCGGCTTTGACGCGGCTCCCGTAGCCGTCAGCATCCGCCTCGCCCGGCACGTAGCAGCAGTTCAGAATCGCCCAAGCCGCGGCCGGCCAATTGGAGGCGAAGGCGCCGCCGCCGGTCACGGTCGTCAGCACGGACGGCGTCGATAGGAGCCAGTGCCGCTTGTCGGGGCGCGTTCGCCAGTCGTCGTTCATGCGGCGGATAGCGAGCATCACGTCAATCAGCTTGTCAATCGCATTCACGCCCCCACCCTCCGAGTGATGCGGTTGGATCTCCTCCGCGTGGGCCGAGCGGCCTCGGACGTCGATGCGGCCGAGAAGGATGCCACGGCAGGCGACGAGCGTATTAAGCTCCGTGGGCTCGCAGCAGACTGCGGCGTCGGCACGCAATCCGCGGAGCATGGTCGCGATTGTGCCCATACCATTCACCTCTTCAAACGGCACCACGTTGAAGAGCAGGTCGCCGGGCAGGCGCACACCCTCGGCAACAAGCGCTGTCGCCACCGCGAGTGCGCACGCGATACCGCCCTTCATATCACACGAGCCGCGCCCGTACAGCCGACCATCGGCGACCTCCCCGCTCCACGGACCGTGGGTCCAGTCGCCGACCGGATCGACGACCACCGTGTCGTAGTGGCCGTTAAAGAGAAGCGACCGGCCACCGCCAGTACCCGGGATACGCGCCCAAAGAATCGGCCGGCCCTTGAAGGTCTGGTTTGGGCGAAACATGCGATGACCGGAGAACTCCTCAACCGACGGTTCGAACAGGTCGACCTCCGCGCCCAGTTCCCGCAGATAGGAGGCCAGGAACGCCTGATGCTCGCCGTCCTGCCGAGCCTCGTCGTCGTGATTGATGATCGTCGTATCGAACTTGACCATCTGCTGGAGCAGAGGCACGACCTCGGCCTCGGCCCGGGCCAGCACTCTATCAGATAAGGTTGTCATGGAACCCGCCTCTCAGCCCGCCGTTAGTTGGTGGCTCTTAAGCTTTCCACCGCACAACTCTAGTAGGGCGCCGCGCAGAATTCCCTCCGTATACTCGCTGCCCGGGTTGATGCAGAGCGTCTTGCCGAGCCGGAACGTGCCCCGGGACTCGTGGATGTGCCCGTGAAGGCCAAGCATAGGCTGCACCCGCTCAATTACGCGCCGACACGCGGTGCTGCCGACGGGCTGAGACAGCACGCCGGCTGCGCTCGCTTTGAGGCGCATATCCTCGCCCAGAACCGGGCCGCTGTCGATGACGGTGTTGTAGGGCGGGCAGTGGAAGTTGAGGATCGCACGCCCCGGGTCTTCAAGCTTTGCTACGACCGCATCGAGCCGCGCCTCGAGTTCGACCTCCGAGACATCGCGCGGGCAGCTCCACGGCGTCTGGTTAGCGTAGCCGCAATTAGCGAGTTCCGTGCCGTCAGGCAACCGAAGCGCCTCGCCCTCACAAAACTGCACGTAATTGCTGGCCCGCACGATGTCGTCTACCGGATGCGGGTCGTCGTTGCCCGCGTTGACGAAACATGGTATGCCCAGTGGCGCCAGCCGCTCGGAAGCGAGGGCCATCCATCTCCGTGCCCGAGCGAGCATGAGCTCGAGAAATATCGGTTTGATCAGGCTCGGCTGGGAGCTCAGGCACGCCGCCTCTTCCGGGCTGCAACGATGCGCGTAGTAGCCGGTGTCAGCGACCCGCTTCTCCAGATCTGCGATCTCGTCGCCGTAGAAGACACGCTCCTCACCGAGGAAACGCACGCGGACGCCGTCGTTCTCCTCGACAAATGGCACTACGGCCTTGCCGGTAATGTCGCCGCCGAGGATGACGGCGTCAGCCTGGTAGAAGGCTCCCGCGTTGACGAACTTCGCAAAGCATCGATCCGACCCATGCAGGTCGGTTGCAAAGAAGATCCGCACGCTGCCGCTATTCCGGCGGAATCTCTTTGTATATCAGCGAGAGATCAACACCGCGGCGGGCTTGAATCTGCTGCGACATCACGAAGATCGCTAAGCCGCTCACATAGATGCCCACTACGAACAAGATCGCGCCCGTGCCGTTCGGCCCGCTGAACGCCGGAAAGCGGATCACCCCTATCAGCGACAGCGTGAAGAGCACCAGGTTGCCGACCCCAACCAGGCTCATCACCGGCACGCCCACGATCCGCTTGCGGGCAGAAGGCGGCGCGGCCTCAAAGATGTCGGGCCGCCGGTATGGCAGCAGGATCGCAGCGAAGCTCGCCAACCAGAACGCGACCGAGAAGATTGCCGTGTAATTGGTAATATTCTGGAAAACCGTCGTGAAGGCGTAGAAAGCGAGAAAGATCTCTGTCGCCACGACGATCAGCAGCGTCGACACCCACGGAGAGCTGAACCGTCGGTCAACCGTGGTGATTGCGTGCGGTAGGATGCGGTCGAACGACCACGCGAACAGGTTGCGCGAGCACACCGTTGCCATCGCAAACAGCAAAATGAAAGGCCAGATTAAGAAGCTTAGGCCCATCAGGACGTTCAGTACAGGGCTGCTGGTCATCATCCCCGCGAACATGTTAATAACGGGGACACCGCCCGCGGGAAGTCCAGTCCCCGCCTCGGTGGATGCGAGAAAGACAAAGGAGTTATAAAAGTGTTGGCCGACGATATTAAAAAAGAGGCCAAGGTTGACGACGTAGAACAGCGTGCAGACCGCCAAGGAGACCATGATGGCTCTCGGCTGGGTCTTGCCCGGCTCCTTCACCTCACCGCCGATGTATGCCGAGTAGGTAAAACCGATGAAGAAGAACGCGGCGATCGGCATCGCGTCGAGGAGCGTGCCAAACGTGTGCGCCTGCTCGATGAAACCGTCCGCGGCAGCGGCGGCCACAACACTCTCATAGGTGCGACCGCCGCCGTACACTGCCATAAAGCTGTTGAATTGCGAGATGAACTTGGAATGCGAGGTTGTCGCCAACACATACATTGTCACCAGAGAGCCGAGCAGGGCGGGGATAAACAGGGCGTTGAGGAACCACCGTGTCAGCCGCGGTCCTAGTGTGAGCACAACCGCCACGACCATGACCATAGCAGTCGCTATGAGGAATGTGGGCCACTGCTGAGCCACCGAATCGGACCAAGAAAGAATCGTAGCGTTTTCCAGCGTCGCGCCGATAATAAAGAAAGACACGGCGATCGCGAACGAGACGGTGAAGGAGGCGTAGAAAGCCATGCCAAGGATCTGCGACCAGGTGAAGCCCCAGTTGGCCACGAAGCCAATCACCGGGCTGACCGATCGGCCCAGAAACACGTACTCGCCTCCAGAACGAGGCATAGCGGCGGAGAGATAGGCGTAGGTAAGGCCGTTGCAGATGGCGAAGGCGACAGCGACGGCGGTCAATGCGAAAACGTCCACGTTTGGGACCGTCAGCGCCAGAGACAGCGGGAGCAAGGCGATCGAGAGACCCGGCGAGAAGGCGATTAAGTTGAAGACGAGAGCATCGCGCGCCGAAAACTCGCGGACAAGACCGGACGACCGGCGGAGAAATAGACCACCAGCTGTTGCCGTAGCGTCTGAGCGACCTAACTCAGTTTGTACTTTCATCACAAGTCCTCCCTATTTAAGTTATCAAGGTGCCACTGAAAAATACCGTATGTTACTGGCCGCGAAAAAAAAGGTTGCCGTCAGCAGGTAGATTGTCCGCGGTGAGACCAAACTCAGCCCCGCACTTATAAAATTTTACCCGCCAGGTCTAATTTTTGTCAAGTCTTACTTTGTGCGAACCGCAACCGCCTCAATATTCTCAAATATCGCGCCGGGTGTCCGCTCCGCGGAGCGCCGCTGTCTACATCCGCTGCCTTTGGCCGCGGTGGCTTACGCCCCGCACCCAGCTTCCGCCCAGCCTGCGCCGTCACCAGTTCCCGCCACGGCGAGTTCGGCGCCAGCACCCCAAAGTAGCGGTGCCGATGCTTGCGCGGTGGCGGTATCAATAACGCAACCCGACCCAGAAACTCGCTTGCGCTCAGCTACGAACCTGACTGAATGTCCGCAATTCCCAGCATTGCCGCTGTTCGCCGTTGTGGAGGAAATAAATAGAAGCCAACGAACCACAGGCCGCATAGCAGGCCGAAATAGTCTTTGGATATATTTGGTGACAGACATAGTGCTATTTTTCTATAAACATCACATCCGCCCACCATAACCATTCATCATGAGCGCGATGTGGATAAAACCAAGCCACCCTATATCCAGCTTTATCAAGCACAGAAAAAATCTCATGGTAGTTTTGCTGGCCCTCATAAAAGGTCGCAAAATTTATTTCCACAATAATAGATTTTATTGGCTTAGGATTAAGATATTTTCCCGCAGAAAGAATTACATCTAGATCGCAGCCTTGAGCATCAGATTTTAACAGTGATATTGTTTTATCATTATCCGGCGATGTATTATCTATAAAAAAATCAAGGCGCGTTAGTTCAAACAGTAATTTCCCGTTCTAAAGTAAGCCATTTTGATTTTTGACCAGGGATAAGTTGAAGCAAACTAGAGCCAACGTCACTCTCAGTAACGAAAAATTTAGTACTACCATTTTTAACGGAAACTGCTTTCTTTATTGGTACGATTTGTTGATGTTTTTTCGATAAAAACTCCAACGCCAGAAACGCTGAATCAACAGGCTTTAATGAGTATATGCTCCTTATCGGAACGATATTAATTACCTCATCGGCAAAATGACCTGCGTTTGCACTTACATCTATTACAATACTTCTTTCATCGAGAATTCTTTTTAGATCTTTCTCTAATTGTCTACCAGTCACATCCATGTCCTCTGCCTCTAAGTCTGGTCTGTGAAACTCGTGCGCAATTTTCGCCATACTGTTCTTAATTAAATTTCCTCTCGTTATACAAAACAATAAATATATTGGAACGATGGATTAAATCAGTTAACTCACCATACACCCCATCCACCATCTACACGCAAGGCCTGTTCGGAAGGTGGATCACACTGCCCTCGCGGGCAGATTGGCTGGCGGCCAGGCTA
>SXGT01125588.1_pt1 | contig 16059 bp, 16 predicted proteins | sample 3176221 | NCBI WGS metagenome assembly SXGT01 (sample SAMN11356862, study PRJNA531348) | freshwater metagenome | isolation source: freshwater sample F1-120 | place: China: Fuxian Lake, Yuxi | collected 2017-12-25
ACGTGTTGTCCGTGTTCATGACGCCGTGAATGAAGCCCAGGAGCTGCCAGTGCGCCATGAGGGTCGCCTGGCGCTCGACGACCCCCCGGAAGAACGCGACGTAGGGGTGGTCCTGGTCGACCGCGTCCGGGTCGTGCCGGGCGATGGCGTAGTCAGCGAGTGTCCGTAGCGCGTCCCGGTCGTTCCGTCCGGCAAAGAACTGGAACGTCCCTACCCGGAGATGGCTCTGCGCCACGCGCACCAGCACCGCGCCCGGGAGCAGCGTGTCACGAGCGACCTGTGCTCCCGTGGTGACGGCCGCCAGGGCGCGAGTGGTCGGTACGCCGAGACGGAACATTGCTTCGCTGACCACGTATTCACGGAGCACGGGGCCGAGACCGGCGCGCCCGTCACCCCCGCGAGAGAACGGCGTCGGGCCCGCACCCTTGAGCTGCACATCGCGGCGAACCCCGTCTCGGCCGATGACCTCGCCCAGTAGAATCGCGCGCCCGTCGCCAAGCTGTGGCACCCAGTGCCCGAATTGGAACCCGGCGTAGGCCATGGCCAGCGGCTCAGCCCCATCCGGTATCAGGTTGCCGCCGAGGATGGCGACGCCGTCCGGTGTGGCAAGCGTTGCGGGGTCGATCCCCAGCTCACGCGCCAGGGGCGCATTGAGGTGGACGAGCCGTGGCTCGGGGACAGGGGTCGGAGACAGCCGGGCGTAAAAGTGTGCAGGGAGCCGGGCGTACGTATTCTCGAATGACAGCATCAGGGTCCCGTTCGCTACTGGAGTGAATTTTCTCGCGTGCCTCAACGTAACGGTCAGCAGACCGCGAACTTGAACACGGGCGGCTCGCGCCGCAGACTTGCGGGGGCAGTGACTGACGACGACGCACTCGGTGAGGCATTGGCAGGCCAGCAGCACGCCTACGCCGCGATCGTCGACCGGTACCAGCGCCCAGTCTATCGCTTGATCCTACGCGTTGTGACAGAAGCTGAGCTGGCGGCTGAGCTGACTCAGGACACGTTTCTCAAAGCGTTTCGGCGGCTGCAGTCATTCGACCGCACCCGGCGGTTCGCCCCCTGGCTCCTTCGGATTGCCTACAACACCGCCGTGGATGCGCTCCGGCGCGGTCGACTGGAGACGGTCGCGATATCGGAGACACCCACGCGCGACCGGGCGAGCCTGGCGTCGCGCGTGCCCGGTCCCGACCGCCAGACAGAGCAGCGCTTGCTGCTCGGTGATCTGGAAGCCGCCTTGGCTCTCCTGCGGCCCGACCATCGCATCGCCCTGTTGATGCGCGTGCAGGATGAACGTTCGTATGTCGAGATTGCGTATGTCATGGGCGTGGCCGAGGAAACCGCGAAGAGCCAGGTCCACCGGGCCCGACGTCAACTGGCCGAGGAGCTTGGCCGCGCAGGGTGGGGCGGTGCAACCGCGGGCGCTCTGCCACGTAATGCCTACACAGGGAACGGTTCGCGATGACCGTGCCGACGACACGTGGCCCCGGACCCCCGTGTGCCGACTGATTGCGCCATCACTCATGCCATCTGACCAGGACGCCGCAACGGCCCTCGTCGACTGGTTTGCAGCCGAGGCGGACGGGGACGATGTCGGTTCGGAGATCGCACTCCGTCGCGCGCTGAGTGCGTTGCCCCGCCTCGAACCGCCAGAGAATCTTGCGGAACTCGTGGTCGCGGCCGGCGTGCGCGCGGGTGTCGTGCCGGCGTCGGCACCAAGCTGGCGGCACCGCCCCGCGAGAGTGGTTGCCTGGTCCCTGGTGGCCCTCATCGGTACGATGGAAGTGGGGGTGGTGCTGGGCCCATTGTTCGTGCGTCAGCTGGCGCGCTTGTTGAACTTCTCGGTGCAGGGGTTCGTCTGGATCGTTGGTGGCCTGGAACAAGGTCTCGATGCCTGGAGCCTGCTCGTCGAGCTAGGCCGGGCGGCCGCGGCGACGTTGGCGACGCCGCAAGTCAGCGTCGGCGTGGTGGTGATCGAGTTCGTTGGCGTGGCGGCGTTGTATGCGTTGCTCCGGGTCCTCTCGCTTGATCGCGAGCGGAAAGGATGACCTCGGTGCCCGCCATGACGTGGGCCCTGAGGTGCACGGCGAAGAGGGCTTGCAGAGCGCATGAAGAGGCCATGAAGAGGCAATGACTGGGACGATGCGCGCAACGAACAGACTGCCGATCGCGAGCCCCTTTGGCCTGGCGCTGGTGATGACCCTCGCGTCGATGTCCGTGTCTGGCACCGGAAGGGCGTACGCGCAAGCCGAGGACCTCAGTCTGCGCCAGGACGTGGAGGCGCAATACGAGGTCACGCCCATTCCGGGCGGCATCGCCCTGCTCCCGCGGCAGGCCGACCTGGGTGTCACGCTGATCGAGCTGCGGGGGAACGCGGTGTTTGTCGACGGCGAACCGGAGCCACGGTCAATGCAGGCGTTGGCCTCGACGCTGGGACCAGACGCGGCGCTCCTGCTGCGACTGATCTACCTCGATCCTGTGGCGCAGCGCGCGGTGCTGAGCCTCCCGGCCCTGAGCGAGGCGGAAATGCGCGCACTCGGGCTGTCGGAGCCAACCGCCGAGGCCACGACTGATGCAGTCGACGCCCCGACTGCCGTCGATCCCTCGCCGCCCCCCCCCGAACGGGAACGTCGGGTGGTGCGCGGAGACATCGTCCGATTCGGTGGATCCGCCCGCGTCGAGGTTGACGAACGCGTGCGCGGCGACGTCGTCGTGATCGGTGGCAGCCTCGTGGTGGATGGGGAGGTGCATGGCGATGTCACCGTGGTTGGCGGGTCGGCCCGGTTCGGCCCAGAGGCGATCGCGCATCGGGAGGTGACCATCGTGGGCGGTCGGTTGACGAGGGATCCGGGCGCGCGATTCTCGCGCGGCGTCAACGAGATCAGTGTCGGCAGGTTCGACGTCGATCTCCCGACGCTTGGGACGCGCCCTTGGATCAAACTGCCACGGCCCTGGACGACACTGTTCCGGTCGCTCGACCTGGTGGGGACAATCATCCGGCTCGCCTTCGTCGGGTTGCTCGGCTCCCTCGTGCTTGTCCTCGCGGCCGGTCATGCGCAACGCGTGGCAAGCCGCGCGGTGCGCGAGCCGGTCAAGGCGGGCGTGGTGGGGCTCCTCGCGCAGCTCCTTTTCGTCCCGGTGCTCGTGGTAGGGAGTTTCTTGCTTGCGGTCACCATCATCGGGATTCCGTTGTTGGTGCTGGTGCCTGTCGTCATCGTGCTCGCGCTCGGCGTGATGTTGCTCGGTTTTGCCGGTGTGGCCCAAGGCGTGGGGCAACTGATCACGGGCGGCGCCGGACGCAGCCCCTGGACCGCCGTCACGCTGTTCTGGCTCGGACTCGTGGTGTTGATGATGCCGACGCTGTTTGGCGAAGTGCTGAACCTGACCGGTGGATCATTCCGGGTGTTTGCGCTGACGCTCGGCCTGGTCGGGTTCGTGGCGGAGTACGCGGCATGGACGACCGGGCTCGGCGCCGTGATCCTGACTCGATTCGGGGGCACGTACGAGCGCTCAGATATGGTGCTGTCACCGCTGCCGGTGCCCGTGCCGGGGTCGGGTGACGCCGAGCCGTTGGACCCGCCGGCTGAAGTCCCGCCCGTGGTGCCATCGCCTGACGAGCCGCAGAGGGGAGCGGGTGGGGCCGATTCCTAGTCGACGGTGACTGTGCGGAGGAACGCCGAAAATGGCCGGTCCCACCGCGCGACGCTCCGTGCGGGTCCCGTCAGTTTGAAGAAATAGGGACCTGCCGGGGTCTCCACGACCGCCGCGAGCAATCGAAAGTCCGGCTTGTTGAGCCGTTCGCTCGCGCCCGGTCTTACGGCCGCGACATACGTCCCAGGCACGTCGAGCAACGTCACAGCCAGGCCGTTGGCGTCGAAGCCGGTCGTGGACGCTACGTCGAACGAGGACCGGCCGTCCGGCTGTTCCATCTGGTTGACCCAGCGCTGCAGGTTCGCGTCGACACTACCGCCGCTGCCGCCGAAGTAGAAGACGACCAGCTCCACATCCTCGGCATCGCCGGCCACTCGAGGGAGCTGGAACTGGGTCACCCGCATGGGCGACGGCGACGCCTCCTCGGTCCACTCGTCTGGCGCGTCGTAGCGCAGCGTCTGTGCGCCGGTACCCGGGGCGGAGGCGAGCAGCAGCGCGACGAACGTGAACGTCCTTCGAAACATCCTGAGCCATCGTAGCACGCGCTCTTCACGTGCAAGGCCCGGACCTCCGCCCGTCGGAAGCAGCGGGCCGATGGAAGTATGATGGCGCCGCGGGGCCCCAAGGCCTCGATCGCCCGTGACGGGCCAGGAGCGCATGCTAGATTTTTCGAAGTTCACGCTGGAGAACGGGCTTGACGTGATCGTGCATGAGGATCATCGGTGCCCGATCGCGTCGGTGAACCTGTGGTACCACGTCGGTTCCAAGAACGAGCGGGCTGGGCGCACCGGCTTGGCCCATCTGTTCGAACACCTCATGTTCGAGGGGTCGGCTCACCACGACAGCGGCTACTTCGCGCCGCTGCAGCAGGCGGGGGGCTCACTCAATGGGTCGACGAATTGCGACCGCACCAACTACTGGGAAGTGGTGCCGACCAATGCCTTGGAGCTGGCGCTGTGGTTGGAGTCGGATCGCCTGGGGTACCTGCTGCCGGCGCTCACTTCCGAGAAATTCGAGAATCAACGCGAGGTCGTGCTGAACGAACGCCGCCAGACGTATGAGAACCGTCCCTACGGGTTGGCGCTGATGGCGCTCACGGCCTCACTGTTTGCGACGGATCATCCGTATCACTGGACCACGATTGGACACGCCGACGACATTCGGGCGGCGACGCTCGATGACGCGCACGCGTTCTTTCAGACCTACTATCACCCGGGGAACGCCTCGCTCACCGTGGCCGGGGACGTGGACACCGCCGCGGTGCTCGAATTGGTGCGGCAACACTTTGAGGAAATTCCGGCGGGCCCGCCCATCCCCCCGGTCCGGATCGGTGAGAATTCGGGACCTGGAGCCGCGCCCCGTTCTGAAGACACGCGTCTCCGACTCGAGGACCGGGTGGCGTTGCCCCGTTTGTACCTGGCGTGGCGCTCACCGCGGTTGTTCGCCGAGGGCGACGCTGGGATGGATCTCGTAGCCGAGGTCCTGGCTGGCGGAAAGACCTCGCGTTTGTATCGGAGACTGGTCCACGAGCGCCAGATTGCCACCGAAATCAGCGCCTCGCAGGGTTCACGCGAGCTCGATGGCTGGTTCTCCATCATGGCGACCGCTGCCCCGGGGCAGGAGCTGGTGGAACTGGAACAGGCGATCGATGATGAGCTGCACGCGTTGGCCGAGTCCGGTCCGGACGAGGCAGAACTGTCACGCTGTTTCACGCAGGTCGACGTGCAGTTCATCTATCGTTTGCAGACCGTCGGTGGATTCAACGGCCGTTCGGACCAACTGAACGCCTACAACGTGTATACCGGAGACCCAGGTTTCATGAACCAGGACCGCGCCCGATACCGTGAGATCACGGCCGGGCAGGTGGCCGGTCTCGCCCACCGACTAAGAGAGCCAGGCCGCGTCGCCCTCAGTGTGGTGCCAGCGGGTAGCGCAGACCGGGCCTTGCCCGGTTCGCGCCCGGCGGTGGTCTCATGATCGCGCGTGCCGATCGATCCCGGATGCCGGAGCCGGGGCCGGTACCCCCAACCCGGTTCCCGACAGTCGCGTGCCGCCAGTTGTCCAACGGTCTGGCGTTGCGCACCGTCGAGCACCCCGGACCGCCGGTGGTGACGTTTTGGTTGATGATGCCCGTAGGATCCGCTGCCGATCCTGCGCACGCACATGGTCTGGCCGCGCTGACCGCCGACCTGCTGGACGAAGGAAGTGTCGAGCGCAATGGGCGTGCCTTCCATGAAGCGCTGGCTGGTATCGGGGCCAGGCTCGGGACCGAGGTTGGGCCAGACTCCACGACCATCTCGATTTCGACCGTCGTCCAACACGCACTGGAGGGGGTGGGGTTGTTGGCCGAGCTCGTGGCGAGGCCGCGGTTCGACCCCGCTGATGTCGGCCGCGTGCGGGACCTGCGGCGGAGTCGCGTGCAGCAGCTTCGATCCGACTCGGGCGCCGTCGCGGACCGGGTGTTCATCGAGACCCTGTTTGAGGGGCACCCGTACGGCCATCTTGGGCTCGGGACGGCCGCCTCCTTGGCCAGCCTCACGACCGGCGATGTCGTGGCGTTTCATCGGGACGCGTATCACCTCGGGTCAGCCACGCTGATCGCAGTCGGCGCGCTGAGTCACCAGCAGCTCGGCGACGCGGCGGAGCAGACGTTCGGTGCCCTCCCCGTACTGCCGGCAGACCCCGGCGTCATCACGGCGCCAGCCGATCTCGCGACGGTCGGACCCAGCGCCACACGTCTCGTCTTGGTAGACCGACCCGGCGCCGTGCAGTCTGAGCTCCGCATCGGCCATGTGGCGGTGGCCCGCGACAACCCCGACTATCATGCCCTTCAGGTGCTCAACGTGGTGTTGGGCGGACAGTTCGTGAGTCGTCTCAACCAACGCCTGCGTGAGGAGAAGGGTTATACCTACGGGGTGAGGACGGGGTTCGATTGTCGACGGGCACCCGGTCCTTTTGCGCTCCATGGGAGCGTTCAGGCCGACGCTACGACAGAGTCGGTGCAAGAGGTCCTGACCGAGATGGCCGCCATCGGGGCTGATCGTCCGGTGACCGCGAAGGAACTGGAGATGGCCCGAGCCGCCCTGACTCGCGGGTTCGCACGCGGTTTCGAGACAGCTGGCCAGGTGGCTCGGGGTGTCGCGTCCCTGGTTCTCCACGGGCTGCCAGCGGAGTACTACGACCGATTCGTGCCAGCGGTTGAGGCGGTTGATGCGGTCGCCGTGACTGCTGCCGCAACGGCGCATCTACGCGCGGACGAGGCAGTCGTCGTCATAGTAGGTCCGGCCGAGGCATTGGCGTCTGAGCTCACGGGGCTCGGCCTCGGAGAGCCACTGCAGGTCGAGGCGTAAGGGGTGGGGACTGAGATATGAAAGCCGTTCGATTCCATGAACACGGCGGGCTCGACGTGCTGCGGCTGGAAGAGGTACCGGACCCGGAACCCGGACCTGGGGAGGCTCTGATCCGGGTGCGGTATTGCGCCCTGAATCACCTCGATTTGTGGCAACGGCGTGGTATTCCCGGCGTCCGTCTCCCGCACTGTTCGGGGAGCGATGTGGCCGGCGAGGTAGTGCGCGCGTTTGGCGGCGTCGGCGAGGGACAACGTGTGCTGGTGCAGCCGGGCATCAGCTGCGGCCGGTGCGCCGCCTGTCTTGGCGGTGAGGACAACCTGTGCCGCAGCTATGGTCTGGTCGGCTATCAGTCTGAGGGTGGGTACGCCGAATTGGTCACGGTGCCGGTCGAGAACATTGTGCCGATCCCGGACCACATCAGCCTTCTCGACGCGGCGGCGTTTCCGATGACGTTCCTAAGCGCCTGGCACATGCTCGTGACCAAGGCCGCGCTCAGGCCCGGCGAGACCGTCTTGATCCTTGCCGCCGGCAGCGGCCTCGGTCAGGCCGCGATTCAGGTGGCCGTGGCCCAGGGCGCCCGCGTCATCGTCACCGCGGGATCGGACGAGAAGCTGGCACGGGCGCGGGACCTGGGCGCACATGAGGGGATCGACCATTACCGGCAAGACATTGTGAAGGAGGTGCGGCGGTTCACCGACCGTCGTGGGGTCGATGTGGTATGCGAGCACGTCGGGCAGGCGACGTGGGAGGCGTCGATGAAAAGCCTGAAGCGGGGCGGGCGTCTCGTGACCTGCGGCGCGACCACGGGGCCGAGTGTGTCCATGGACATCCGCCATCTGTTTTCCCGACAGATTTCATTGATCGGGTCCTACGTGGGATCGAAGGGCGAGCTGCTCCGCGCGTGCGAACTGTTCTTTGATGGTCGATTCAAGCCGGTCATCGACAGCACGTTCCCACTGGACGCTGCCGCGGACGCGCAGCGCAGGCTCGAGGACAAGTCTCAGTTCGGGAAGGTCGTCCTTCAGATCTCCTAAGAAGCTGTACTGCTCGAAGGACAGTTTCTGGCGTGACGAGTCGCGATCGCATCGCGTGGGCCGCTAAGCAGTCACGGGTTGGGAAAACTTGTGGGCGGTTGTAGCCGTCTTAGGTAGCGACAACCGACACGCGCGGCGACTGGGCCAACTGCCACCACCCGTCCTGCGTGCCGCACGCCGCCCCGGCCCCGAGCGGTAAGGCAATCGGCAGATGAGCCTCGTACGAATCAGCCTGAGCATCGTTGGTGCGGTCGGTCTGGTGGCGGGGACGCTCGCCGCCGCGACGATCTGGCTTCTGCTGACGGACCCGGTGACCGTGGCCGATGCGGTGAGTGAGCGGGATGTCACCCCGTTCGTCCGACAACTCGCCGACGTGCTCTACCAGGCCATCCGTTCCATCGCCCGGTATTTGTGAGCTTTGTTTAGACGGGGCGTTGCCCCGAGCCCCACGCGGCGCTTCGCGGGAGCCAAAAGCCCCGCGCCGCTGAGCTGGGTCAGATTTCTGCTTAGAGGTGGCGGCGGAGGAACTGGACCAGGGTGTAGCCGTCGAGCCATTTGAAGGGGGTCTTGCCGATGGTGTAGTGGCCGCAGGGCATGACGACGACTGTGTGCGGAATCTCGCGTGCGGTGAATTCCTGCACCAGTTGCCGGGAGAGTCTGACGGGAAACGAGAGGTCGTAGCGGGTGTAGATGAGCAGGCTAGGGGTGTTCTGCATGCGGTCGATGTAGGGCTGCGGACTGATCGGGAGCCAGCAGCGTCGCAGTTCATCGAGTTCGATCGCGCCGTCGAGACCGGCTCGAACGTGCGTAGTGGAAATGCCCTCCCAGACGACGTCGGCGAAGAACGGCGAGATGTGGTTCAGTGCCGCGGCCTTGATGAGGGGCTCGTGGGCTGCGGTGAGCATCGCCAGACAGGAGCCCAAACTTGTCCCGAGAATCCCGATGCTGTTGTAGCCCTGCGCGGCCAACCAGGCGATCGCCCGGCGCGCGTCAAGCACCGCTTGGCGGTTGGCGTGGAGCGTGCGGCCGATGTTGGGGCTCACGATGTAGTCAGCCCGTTCCAGTTCCGGCGGCATCCGGTCGTCGTGGTAGGGGAGACTCAGGCGCAGCGCGCTGATGCCGACCCGGGCAAGCAGGTGGCACAGCCCCACATGCGCCTCCGGGTCCGAATTCCATTGCGGCAGCACCAGCGTGGCCCGGCGGCTGCCATTCTTGTATTCCGCCGGAAAGTACCGTAGCCGCACGGTGTTGTTTTCAGGGTGCGGTGTGGTGACGGCGCTTGGGAACCGCAGCGTGTCGCCCTCGACGGTGTAGTCCTCGCAGGGGGCGGCCGTGAACCAGTCAGGGTCTGCGACCGCCTCGTCGGCAAACCGGGCGACACGGCTCCCCGCGGTCTCGTCCGGGTCAGCTTCAACCTCGAGCCAGTCCAGTCCCCACTCGAATGGCCGCACGATTCTGTTGGTGTCGACCGACACCAGACGGCGCTCCCACGCGTAGAAGAAGTCTCGGATCATGAAGACGACGGGGCGGGATGAGCGGGTTCGGGCCGCTTCCGGCCCCCCAGTGTAGTATGACAAGAAGGAGTGTTTGAATGAGCGTCACACATGTCGGGGTCCAGGAGGCCCATCGGTTGCAAACGGACGACGGGTACACCTATGTCGACGTGCGGTCGGTGCCGGAGTACGAGCGGGGGCACCCGGACGGGGCCCACAACGTTCCTTTGCTGCACTTCGACCAGCGGACGGGACAGATGAGGCCGAATCCGGATTTCCTCGCGGTGATGCAAGCGAACTACCCGGTTGATGCCAAGTTGTTGGTCGGGTGTCAGGTTGGCGGCCGATCCGGGAAGGCGGCGATGCTTCTTGCTCAGTCTGGATACGCACCGGTGAATGTGAAAGGGGGGTTCGGTGGTCACACGGACCCTGCCACCGGACAGGTGATCGATGAAGGCTGGTCTCAAGCCGGGCTGCCGGTCGCGGTCGGAGATTCCGACACGGTCGGCTATCAGGCGTTGCACCTCAAGGCCGCGACGTCCTAAGGAGGCGCGTGCTAGCGGCACGCCAGGACGGTCTCGCACGCCTCGGCGACGTGCAGGAGGTGATCGGTGTGGCCTCGCCGTCCAACCAGCTGGAGTCCGACGGGGAGCCCTCCGGTGGTGCAGCCGCACGGAATGGAGATGGCCGGATGACCCGTGGCGTTGAACAGCTGCGTCAGCCGGAGCGTGACGTTCCGTACCGAGATCGGTCGGCCCCCGACATCGACCGTCTCGGTTCCGAGTGGCCACGCAGGAATCGCCAGTGTCGGCAACACCAACGCGTCGTGCCCCACGAGCGCCGCGTCGACCGCGTGCGTGAGGACGGCGCGGCCGCGCTGCGCCCGGGCATAGTCTTCGCCCAGCACGTACCGACCCAGTTCGAGTCGTAACCGAACGCCCTCCGTGTAGGACTCGGCCTGCGTGTCCAGCGACGACGCGTGTACGGCCGTGGCCTCCGACAGCACCAGATGCAGGCAGACCGTGGCGGTGTCGTGTCCGTAACGCACGGGCGAGTCGCGAACCATCCACTCGCTGCTACCGAGTCGTGTGAGTGCGGTGTCGAAGATCTCTCGGACCTCGGCGTCTAGTACGTCCAGGAAGTACGGACGCGGGCAACCAAGACGACGCGTGACGGGCGTGGTGGGCGCCGGTGCGCCGGTGGCTCCGCGCATCGCGGCAAACAGGAGTCGCGCATCGGCTACGGAACGCGTCAGCGGACCGACGTGATCGAGGCTTGGCGCCAGCGGCACGATTCCGTGACAGGGGAGTTCGTCGAAGGTCGGTTTGAGGCCCACCAGACCGCACGCGGCCGCCGGAATCCGGATCGACCCGCCGGTGTCTGTCCCGATACTCGCCGTCACCATGCCGTCGGCCACCGATACGGCTGACCCGCTGCTCGAGCCGCCTGGCGACCGCTGCGGGTCCAAGGGATGCCGGGTCGGTCCGAACGCCGAGTCTTCGCCGGTCGTGCCGAACGCGAACTCGTGGAGGTTGCACTTGCCGATCACGATGGCGCCAGCCTCCCTCAGCCGCGCCACCACGGGGGCGTCGGAGGGTGCGGGCGAGCGGTCCGCGACGTGTGACGCGGCCGTTGTCGGCGTCCCGGCCACGTCGATCAAATCCTTAATCGAAATCGGGATGCCGTGCAGCGGGCCGCGATAGTGTCCCGCCGCGATCTCCCGGTCGGCGCGGTCCGCCGCGACGCGGGACCTGTCGGAGAGGACTTGCGTGAACGCGTTCAGCGTGGTGTTGCGCGCCTCGACGCGATCCAGAGACGCGTCGACCACCTCGCGGACTGAGACCTCTGCGCGCTCGATGGCCGCCGCGAGGCGTTGGATCGGGGCGTCAGGTGACAGCAGCATCTTCAGGGGGGGGTGAGTGGATCGCGCTGAGGACGTCCGGCAGCGTGTTGATTCCATTCCGCCGCCCGCAGCGATCGGGTGGCCGCCGCCAGCGCCTTGAGGAGTGGTTCGAGGTCCGGGAGCCGACGCTGCGCCGCGTCGGCGCTCGCGACACGGAGCCAGTCGTCGATGGTCATGGGGTCATGCCCTTCTCCGCCGCACTGACACGGCCAGGCCATCGCGCAGTGGCACGAAACTGGTTGCCAGACGGTCGTCAGCCGCCAACCGGTGGTTGTAGGCCGCGATGGCCGCGGTGTCAGCCGGGTCCTTTCGTGGTGGTGTGACCAGACCGGGTACCACTTCGCCGTCCCAGAGGACGTTGTCCGTGACCAGGACGCCGCCCGGCCGGAGCAGGGTTACCAGGCGGTCCAACAGCGGTTCATATTGCTGCTTGTCGCCGTCGTTGAAGATCAGATCGAAGGGGCCGGCCACCTTGTGCACCATCCGCGCCGCGTCGCCCACGACAACGCTCACCCGTTCCGACAGACCGGCGCGCGCGAAGTGGCCGCGTGCCACACGCGCCCGCTCCGGATCGATCTCGATCGTGAAGATCCGGCCGTCCGCAGGCAGCGACCGAGCCAACCAGAGCGCCGAGTAGCCGTTGGCGGTGCCGATCTCCAACACGCGACGGGTGCCGGTCGCGATCACCAGCGACTCCAGGAACTGCCCGACGGCAGGATTCACGATAGGGAGCTGGAGCGCCTCCCCTTCAGCCGCTACCTGTGTCAGTTGGGGGTCAGATCGATAAAAAGACGCCAGGTACCGCTCAATGTCCGCATTCACGATCTGCATGACATCGAATTATACGAGTGTGTCCGCGTGATTGCGGATGAGACGAACCTGAACTGGAATCGAGCCGGCCGTCTCATCACCCCGAGTGTCACCATCGTCAAGCGCGGTGTTCCAGATACTGCTTCAGCCCGTCCAGTGACGACGTCCACCCTGCCGCGATGAGCGCGTAGTACCGCTTCCAGCCGGGGCCCTCGTCGGAGCCGCTCTGTCGCACCCGAACGCGGGTGGCGGGCCCTTCCACGCGGCAACTGACTTCGAGCGCCATGGGACCGAAAGGCGCCGATCGCGGGGGGAGCCAGTATGCGTCCGCAAGGAAAAACTCGCGCTTGGGGCGGTGCTCCATGACGGTGCCATAGAACACACCACCAAGGGTGCCAAGCAGCTTGTCGCTGAACGGCGTGTCCTGCCATTCGACCGCGTAGATCCCGAGGGGGCGTGGCACCGTCACCGAACGTTCGACGTCCCACCAGACACGCAGCGCGGCGGGGTCGAAAAAGGCTGCCAGCACGGCATCAGGTGCGGCCGTGATCACGACGGAATGCTCGAAGGTCAACGGCTGTACGGCCATGGTGTTGTCCTCTGCTGGACTCGGGGGCGGCTCGTTGGGGACCGCCGGATCAGTACATCAGACAACGTTCCCGCCGGTCGCGAAAGGCCTCGAGATCTTCGGTCCACGATTCCGCGATCGTCGCGAAGGGGATGTCGTCGTCGAGTTGCCGTCGGAGCACATCTGACCCAGACAGGATATCGATGGGCGGGATGATCGGCTCGTATTCATACGGCGGTTGCCGCCACGCAAATCGCTCCGGATCCAGTCGCCGGCAGGTCTGCAGAAGCGCCACCGTGGTCAGCACCGGCCGGAACCTCGTGCGGTCGGTGACGTGGAGCTGGCAGCCGCCACACGGTGCGCCAGCGTGTTTTTGAAAGGTCGGTTGAAACTCGGCAGGCCTGACGAAGACACCCGGAAGCTGATACCCATTCATGATGCTCGCCACGGTGTGCGCGTCCAGCCATGGCGCCCCGGCGAGTTCGAACGGGCGCGTGGTGCCACGTCCTTCAGACAGGTTTGTGCCTTCGAGGAGGACTTGGCCTGGATACACGATGGCGCTGTCGAGCGTCGGCAGGTTCGGGGATGGCAGCACCCAAGGCAATCCGGTGTCATCGTGATACATCCCGCGATGCCAGCCCTGCAGCGGCAGCACCTCGAGCGACGCGCCGAGATGGAAGCTGTCGTTGCAGAGGCGTGCCATCTCGCCGATGGTCATGCCGTGACGTAGCGGGACGGGGAAGAGTCCGACGAATGACTCGAACCCTGGCTCCAGCAACCCGCCTTCGACCGCGAGGCCGCCGATCGGATTGGGACGGTCACACACGACCACCGCCACCCCGTTGCGGGCACACGCTCGCAGGCAGTTGGTCATGGTGTGGATGTAGGTGTAGACGCGTGTGCCGACGTCCTGGAGGTCAATGACAAGGAGCTCGAGCCCCGCGAGCATGGCGTCGTCCGGCTCGCGCGTGTCGCCATACAAGGAGTAGATCGGGATGTCGAGCGTGGGGTGCGTGGCGTGGTCGGTCTCGACCATGTTGTCCTGCACGTCCGAGCGGAACCCGTGTTGTGGCCCAAACAGCGCAGCCAGCGTGACGCCGGGAAGCGATGCCACCTGATCAGTCACGTGGGCGAAATCCGGGCCGATCGACGCCGGGTTCGCTACCAGCCCGACTCGATGACCACGAAGTCGCGATGCGAGACCAGCCGAACCGAGGATGACAGGCACGGCGGCATTATAAGGAGCACGGTCGACAGATGTCTGGTCCCGCCCCGGTGCGACGTCGTTCCGACGCACATCTGAGCCGTGTGGAAGCATGGCTATCTCGTGCCCGTGCTATCATTTGCGCAGATCTGCCTCTGTGAGGGGCACCTCGATTTCTATGCGCACTGTCACGACCCAGCGCCGCGCCCCGTTGAGCGTGTCCGACGCTCCTGGACCCGAGCCGGTTCGGCCGTTCTTGAAGTGGGCCGGCGGCAAGCGGCAGTTGCTGTCGCAGCTCGCGCGGTTCCAACCAGCCAAGTTTGGCGCCTACTGCGAGCCGTTTCTTGGCAGTGGCGCGCTGTTTTTTGACCTCCACAGTCGAGGGGTGCTCGGCGACCGTCGCGTCGTGCTCATGGACAACAATGCCGACTTGATTGGTAGCTTCCTGTCCGTGCGTGACGACGTCTCCCGGGTGATACGCAGCCTCAAACGGTTGTCGGACGCGCATCAACTCGAACCGAGCGTGTGCTACTACCGTGTGCGCGATCAGCGGTTCAATCCAGCGCGCCGGCGACTTGCTCCGAACGACGAGTCGACGACGAGACGCAGCGAACGCTATACGCCGGCCCTCGCTGCCATGCTCATCTACCTGAATCACACCGGTTTCAACGGATTGTTCCGGTTGAACTCGTCAGGCGGGTTCAACGTCCCGGAGGGACGGTATGTGAACCCGCGCATCTGTGACGCGAGCAACCTTCGCGCGGTCGCGTCTGCGCTCGCGCGGCCGGGGGTCGAGGTCCGCGAGGACCGCTTCGAGTCCGTATGCGAGTGGGCGCGGCCGGGCGACTTTCTCTATTTCGACCCGCCCTACGCGCCGACGAGCGCGACATCATCGTTCACGGCCTATACCCCGGGCGGGTTCTCTGTGGACGACCAGCGACGTCTCCAACAGATCGTCGTCGAACTGGCACGTCGCGGGTGTCACGTACTGCTCAGCAACTCCACCGCACCGGAGATTACCGCGCTCTATACAGACAACGTCGTGGCTCGGGCGGCTGGGCTGCGGGCCCACCGGGTGACCTCACGTCGTGCCATCAACTCGCGAGGGACCGCTCGCGGCCTGGTGGACGAATACCTGATCTCGAACATTTCCCCTTCGTCTTCTGCTGAATGACCCGGGGCCAAGCCCCAGCCGGAGCCACCGTGTCGAACAACGAACTACACACCGATCTACGAACCGCTGTGCGTGCGCTATGCTCCCGCTTTCCTGACGCCTACTGGAGGGAGCTCGACGCGCAAGAGGCGTATCCAGAAGCGTTCGTCAAAACGCTAACGGAAGCGGGGTATCTGGCCGCGCTCATTCCTGACGAGTTCGGCGGGTCTGGCCTGGGTATCGCCGAGGCCTCCATCATCCTCGAAGAGGTGAACCGATCGGGTGGCAATTCGGCGGCGTGTCACGCGCAGATGTACATCATGGGAACGCTTCTGCGACATGGTTCGGAGGCACAGCGGTCTCACTATCTCCCCAAGATCGCGAGTGGCGAGCTTCGGCTCCAGGCGTTCGGGGTGACCGAACCAACCACGGGGACCGACACCACGCAGATGAAGACGATGGCGGTTCGGACAGGCGACCGCTACGTGGTGAACGGACAAAAGGTCTGGATCTCGCGGGTTGCATACTCGGATTTGATGCTGCTGGTCGCACGGACGACGCCACTCGAGGAGGTCACCAGGAAAACCGAGGGGCTCACGGTGATGTTGGTGGATCTCAAGCACGCGATTGGAAACGGGATGACGGTGCGTCCGATCCGCGCGATGATCAACCACGCGACCACTGAGGTGTTCTTCGACAATCTCGAGGTGCCGGTGGAGAACCGGATTGGCGAGGAAGGCAAGGGATTCCGGTATCTGCTGGACGGCTTGAACGCCGAGCGCATTCTGATTGCGGCCGAGTGCGTCGGGGATGGACGGTGGTTTGTTGAGCGTACCACCAAGTACGCGAACGACCGCGTGGTGTTTGGTCGCCCGATCGGCCAGAACCAGGGG
>SXGT01646303.1_pt1 | contig 16059 bp, 9 predicted proteins | sample 3176221 | NCBI WGS metagenome assembly SXGT01 (sample SAMN11356862, study PRJNA531348) | freshwater metagenome | isolation source: freshwater sample F1-120 | place: China: Fuxian Lake, Yuxi | collected 2017-12-25
CCCCCGTGCACCCGGGCCTGCCTCCCTTCACCCTCGCGATCGCCGGCGGTTCCGGCAGCGGCAAGACGTCGCTGGCACGAGCCCTCGTCGGCCAGCTCGGCCCGAACGAGTGCGCCCTGCTCGACCACGATTCCTACTACCGCGACCTCTCGCACCTGCCGCCGGCCGAACGCGCCGCGACCAACTTCGACCATCCCGACAGCCTCGACAGCGCGCTGCTCGCCCGCCACCTCGACGACCTGCGCGCCGGCCGCGCCGTCCAGCGCCCGCGCTACGACTTCGCCACCCACTCGCGCCAGCCGACGGCGACCCGGGTCGAACCGCGCCCGGTGATCGTCTGCGAAGGCATCCTGCTGCTCGCCGTGCCCGAACTGCGCCACGCCTTCGACCTGCGCGTGTACGTCGACACACCCGCCGACGTGCGCGCCCTGCGCCGCGTGCAGCGCGACATCAGCGAACGCGGTCGCACCGTCGAATCGGTCGTGCAGCAGTACCTCGACACCGTTCGTCCGATGCACGAACGCTTCGTCGAACCGGCCCGCGAAACCGCCGACCTCGTGCTCGGCTGGCAGCATCCCGTGCACGAATGGGCGACGATCGTGCTGGCGACAATGCGCGGCCGCCGCCAGAACTGACCGCGCCGATCAGCGCACGCGCAGACCGGGCGGCATCAGCGCCTGCACCTGCATGCGGCCGTCGCCGGCGAGGGCCTGTTGCAGCAGCCCGACCACTTCGCCGAGATGGCCGCAGCGCGCCAGCACCGCCCGCAGCGCCACCGCATCGACGCCGGCCTGCACCTGCGCATCGAACAACGACGAGAACAGCGAATCGGCGAAGTTCTTCGGCTCCGGCACGTGCGCGACTTCGACGTCGGCCGCGACCTTGGCCCGTTCCTTCACCATCGCCAGCGCATCGTCGAGTCCGCCGATCTTGTCGACGAGGCCGTTCTGCACTGCCTGCTGGCCCGACCACACGCGACCGCCGGCGATCGCATCGACCTGCTCCACCGTCTTCTTGCGCGACGTGGCCACGTTGGCGAGGAAGCGGTCGTAGATGTCGTCGACGAAGCTCTGCATGCGCGCGCGCGCCGCGTCGCTCCACGGCCGATCCATCGCGTCCATCAGCGGGCCGTCGTCGAGCCGCACGATCTCGGTGTGCACACCGAGGCGGCGCATCAACGCGCCGGTCTGGAAGCGCATGCCGAACACTCCGATCGAACCGGTGATGGTGCCGACTTCGGCGAGGATCGGTTCGCCGATCGTGGTGATCCAGTAGCCACCCGAAGCCGCCAGATCGCCCATCGAGAACACCACCGGCTTCTTCGCCGCCAGCCGCTGCAGGGCCTGCCGGATCGCTTCGCTCGCAGTCGCCGAGCCACCCGGCGAGTTGATGCGCACGACGACGCCCTTCACGTGTTCGTTGGCGGCGAGCTCGTCGAGCTTCTTCACCGCGGGGCCGCTGACCATGCTGCCGGCCGCCGGCTTGTCGCCATCGACGATCTGGCCGGCGAGGTGCATCACGACGACCATCGGGTCTTCGATCTCTTCGTCCTTCTTCTGCCGGAACATGTTCGACAGGATCGTCATGAAGTCGCGGCTCTCCTTCTTCTTCTTCGGCGCCGCGTCGGTGAGCTCGAAGTCTTCGTTACCGCGCACCAGAGCAATCGCGCGGTGCGCGCCGCTCCACGGCACGAGGCGGTCGACCAACTTCATGGAATGCGCCTGCTTGGCCGGAAACAGCCGCTGCGCCTGCAGGCCGCGCACCACGTCGGGGCTGAGCTTTCGCCCGCTCGCGATGGCGCGCACGATGTCGTCGTTCATCGTCTTCAGCATCGCCACGTAGTGGTCGTGCAGGTGGCTCGACATGGTCGGCAGCATGTAGGGCTCGACGGCGCCCTTGAACGCACCGACGCGGGTCACTTCGACAGTGACGCCGAGCAGATCGAGCGCGTCCTTCATGTGCATCACCGACATCGCCGGCGAACGCAGGTCGAGCGCGCCCATGTCGGCCATCAGGATCTCGTCGCATTGCGCGGCGATCTGGTAGATGCCGGCGTCGACGTTCTCGAGGTAGCAGGTGATCTTCTTGCCCGCAGCGCGAACGCGAGCGAGGGCGCGTTCGATCTCACGCAGCTGCGGCAGGCTGAATGCGGTCGGCGCCGAGAGGTCGAGCACGACCTGGGTCTCGGGCACCTTCGCGAGTTCGTCGACGTTGGCGAGGAACTCGAAGAACGGCTTCGGCGGCGCGCCGCCGCCAGTCAGCAGGCTGGTCGGGTCGAAGCCCGCTTCGGCGAGGTCCTCGTAGCGGCCGGCCGGGCGCAGGAACGGGACGCGCGGCAGCTCTTTTTCAACATCGAGGATGTAGGTGGGCGGCTCTGGGATGCGAACCGGCCCAGGCTCCTGAGCAACCAGGGTCGGCAACAGAAGGAACGGAACGACGGCGGCGAATCGGAATGGCATCGGTTGCTGATGGTATCGGCTCGTGGGCTGCGAGCGGAGGCGCCACCGTGGCCAGCGGCCCGGGTGTCCTGTCTTCGCTTGGCCCAGAATCCCCGCTAGAGTCGCCAGCCACGCGCCCGTAGCTCAGCTGGATCGAGCACTGGTTTCCTAAACCGGAGGTCACAGGTTCGACTCCTGTCGGGCGTGCCACTTGTCTCGCTGGTCGAACTCTTGCGAGTTTGCCCACCTAGGCTATCGATCTTGGCCGTTCCCGGGCGTGCCGGGCACTTCGCTCGCGAGGGCGGACGCGGCTTCTGAAGCCAAGAACCTGTTGTAGTCCTACAACAGTTGGAGCCGCGTCATGGTCAGGAGCACGAGGAAGCCGGGCGTTCCGGCGTACTTGAGGCACAAGGCATCTGGGCAGGCGATCGCTGTCGTTCGTTCCGAGAACGGGCAGCGCAAGCAGGTCTACTTAGGGACCTGCGACTCGCCGGAGAGCCACCGGCGTTACCGCGAGTTACTGGCACGCTACCTCGATCCCGCCAAGGCACGCCCGGAGGACGAGGACAACGAGCCGGACGAGCTAGCGCCGAGGACGTGGACTGTGGCTGATGTCGTAGCACGGTTCCTGTCCTGGGCCGACGGCTACTACCGGGCTTCCGACGGCACATCGACAGGGGAGTACCCGAACTTCCACGCGGCTGCATCGCTCGTTCTCAAGCTCTACCGAGACGAGCTTGCCGCCGACTTCGGCCCGCTGAAGCTGAAGCAAGTCCGCGAACTCATGGTCGAACGCGGATGGTCGAGGCGCACCGTGAACATGCAGACCGGACGCGTGAAGCGGATGTTCAAGTGGGCCGTCGAGAACGAACTCGTGCCCGGCGAGACGTTCGTTCGCCTGCAAGCTGTTGCCGGCCTCAAGTGTGGCAGAACCACAGCTCCCGAACCGGAACCGGTTCGGCCCGTCCCTTGGACCACCGTCGAGTTCATGCAGGTCGGCCAGCTGGCTGTCATGTGACGCACACCTGATTCCAGATTACCCGTGGTCGCCAGTCGCAACTCCCCGTGGCCGCCAATTCGCGCCGCAATGATGGCGCCTTCGCCACGCTGGAACACCTCTTGGCGCCGGCCTGAACGACGAACCCGGGTTCGCCTTTGCGCGATTTGGTGCGGGCGATGGTGTCGGACCAGAGAACGGCGCCGGCGCGAGTGGCTTGGATTTCGCTGCCGAAGACGGTGGCCTTCGAGACGGGTGCTGCAGCGGGACCACCCGAGCCTCTGGCGCGGCCCGATCATCGAGAGCGCGCCAAGGACGCGACAACAAGTGGTGGACTATCGAATCAAATCCGTCGACTGCAGCTTGGACCCGGTGTCCCCATCGTCGATGGCCGGTCTGCGCGACAGAGGCCGGCCAACGCACCGCCCACCTCTACCGAGGTGTGTAGGTGCAATGCGTGCACTCAATCTTGAGCTCGCCGCGCAAGCTGCCCACGGCTGTCGCGCAGGCGCTGCTCGCGTGAGCTTCGATGAAGTCGGTCGTCCCGTTGCCGCAACCAGCGACACTGCCCTCAAGCTTCTTGTTATCCGCACTCGCGGATGCCCACGTCTTGCAACCCCAGCCCAAGCCGTTGACGTAGGTCTGAGGTGCCACGTTGTTCACTATGGCCGATGCCTCCGATTCGCATGGGTAGTCGGGGTCAGGACCACACTCAGAAACAGCGTCTTCGCCCTCCCCCAGTGGCTTGTGCTTGCAGCGGCCATCCTTGTCTTTCGTGACGTTTGGGGCTCCGATGTCCATGCTTCCCGCATTCCCCTCCCAGCTCGCGGGAATGTTTGCATTTGGTTGAGTCCACCTGAAAATGGTCACCTTCTGCTGCGCGACGCATCCGCTACACCCCTCGTCGTGCGGCGGAATCTCCAGCACACCGACCAACGCAGCGGGCACAACAGAAGCAAGAAGGAGCGACAACGTCTTCGCGAACAAGGTTAGCGTCATGGGTCTAGGTCTCTCCGTCGTTCATTGAACGACAATCAGGGTAAACAGCAAGCAAGTCAGCGTGGAGCGTAAACACGCTCAGTGTATGCCCCCCAGCCCTGGGCGGACATGTATCCATGGGAATAGAACCAATGCCCCACGCAAAGAGCAAGATTCTGCCTCGAAAAAACAAACAGATCGTGAGCAGGGCGGGTCTCCGCCAAGCGTGAGAAGTTGACCCCGTAGACAATCCCCTGGACCGAGTATATCCAATCCACGTCGTCGCCGCCATCATACAGCCACGCCTGAAGCAGCACCACTCCGGGGCCGCTGTTTTTGGCCAGGAAATCACGCACACGCGAATTATCCTTATAGCGAAGTGGCGTCACGGCCTTCTGGGCGATCCGCTCCACCAGCCAGTGGTAGCCGACATCCTGAATTGCATACTCCATAGCCGCAATTCTCTTGAGTTCGGCATCGACGAACTTGGTAATAGCAGCTCGATCAGTGGCGGTCACATGAAGGTCGTTGGGGTTAAGGTCAACGCTTCGAAACATCCGATTGATAGGGAGCGAGCTGATCGTCCCAGCGAGAAATCGCTCCGGAAACTCGATAACCCCGAGGGTCCTGGGCACCGAAGCCCACTCGGTGTCCTGCTCCGGCTTTGGCGCTCCATCGGAGTATCGCTCCCCCGTCCGAATTTCACCCAGGTCCTTAGAATCCTCGACTCGAACCCTAAGACTATCAAGCGACTGGGCGCGGGCGATTGGATCCGCAGGTTGAGGATTCGGCAGAGGCTCTGGCTGCGGCAATGGAGCCTGAGCACGACTCGATCGCCAAACAACTGGGACTACCGCACTACACACGGCGACGCATACGACTAGGATCGTGAACCGCATACCCATCCGAGAATCCGTTCGAGCTCGAAGAATCTTCGCCAGGGTTGCCTTCAGCCCCGTGCCATAGTCGCAACCTTCGCGGCACTCCAAGCGCCGCGGGTTTGATGATACTAGGCGATGCACCCAACGCAAGGATAAATTTTGGCGTTGGGCTGGACCACTTGGTGGAGGAGCGCATTGGGACATTGCGGCGCTGCACCATCTCGCGCACGAAGTGGGAGCGCGCACGCTCGGCAGGCTCTAGCGGATCGGCTTCGACAGCTTGCCTCAGGTCTCTTGCTGCGCTCATTCTTTCGATCGTCAGTGCGACATCGTCCAGCGAACGCTCTCAGCCTGTTCGGGCCCCGTTCCCGCCGCACTCCCCGTCGGCGGACACACCGCTCCCCGCGCAGCGACCTGCCCACAGACCGCAGGACGGGCCAGCACGTCGCTCCGCCGACGCGATCGCAATCGCCGCCGACCGCCCGGACAGCCGGCGTCGCAAGGTGAAAGCTGCTAGCTCGAAGCAGGACTCTCGGGCGTCGACCGCCAGTGCCAACTCGGTGCCAGGAAGTCGCCCCGCACCTGCCTTCAATTGTCCGGAACGCCGTCGAAAGTTGGCCCCTCAAGATCCCCGGAAGTCGTTGGCGAGCTCTGGTTTGGCCGCGCCTTTCCGTTCCTGTCTGGACCTGTCCGCTTCGCATCGGGAGCGATTCCCAAGCTGATTGTCGGGGGCTCGATGTCGGTGAGCAGCGCCAGAGAGACGTGCTGGTCGCCATCTCGCGAGTGATGCTGTTGAGCGCCGTGTAACCAGCACGGCAGCGCGCTGGCTGTGGGGCGCGGCCCTCAACCCTCGACCCTCACCCGACGGAAGCGTGGCTCGGGTAGAGGCTGGCAACAGCTACAACACCTGCGGCCCCGATACGCCCATGATCCCGCCTGCCGCTGCTCAATCTGCCCAACTTGCTCAACAGGCTAACTCGGGGTAGAAACCGGGGAAAGCAGCAGGTTCTCTTCAGAAGCGCGCAGACCAAGTTCAACGCCCCGGATGGCTTCCTAAACCGGAGGTCACAGGTTCGACTCCTGTCGGGCCTGTGGGACGCATCAGTTCCGCAGCTTCTTGCGATGCCCTGCAAGGAGCGCCCGAAGATCGCCACCGTAGGGGACGGCCCGCCCATAGAGCGCATCGTCATAGCCCTCCAGGGATCGCGTGACGAAGGGCAGCAGGTTCCATGCGCTCCTTCTTCTCGCGGATGAGTGCGCGCACGAACTCGCTGGGCGTTGAGAACCGCGTCCCGCTGCCGCAGTTCTGATCGAGGAACGCCCGCAACTAGTCAGTCAGATACAGGTTGATGGAACGAGTCATTGCTCCGGCTTGTTCGGCCGCCCGAATCATAGCGTGTGACGCTTCATGCCAAGGATCGCCCCACTGCAAGGACGACGAAAAAAAGGCTCGCGACAAGCGCCAGGTAATCGACACGAACTCGCCCGAGTCGGGTCAGCGGTGCGGGTGAAGGCGCAACGGCGCAAACAGCGTGTGCGGACCAAATCGAATCGTCAGCGCCCCCGTGTCCTTCGCCGCGGCATCGATCGTCAGTTCGAGTTCGAGACGATCCGAATGCGCATCGCTCTTCAGCGTCTCCAACGGCACCACGATTCCCCCCGTCGTCTTGTTCACTTCGAACGCATCGAGCCTTTGCTTGCGCACCTCCGTCGGATCGAGCAACACCAGCTGCGGCCCTTCCTTCGTCGTCTGCAGTGCGCAGTAGTACTGACCCACCGCGACCTCGACGCCGCCGAGTGTCAACGGGATGTTGGTATCGAGCGTCGTCCAGAAGTTCTCGCCGAAGCGCCATCGCCTGCCGGCTGGAGCGGCGAGGAACTTCGCGAACGCCGCCTGCCAGCGTGGTTGCCCGAAGTCGAGCGCGACCTGACCTGCCGAGTCCGGCCCAAACCAATAGAAGATGCGCGCATTGCCGCGTTGGCTCGTTTCCGGGAACGGCGTCTGCTCCGTCGGTGCAGGTGCAGCCGCCATGCCGCCGGTCGGCGCCTTCATCGCCGAGAAGAACACCAACACATCGAGTGCCTCTTCGACTTCGAGGAAGCGATGCTCGGTCGGCGCCGCCACGAACACCACGTCGCCGGCAGCGACAGCGCGCGTTTCGCCGCCGGCCTGCAGCTTCGCCTTGCCGGCAAGCACGTGGTAGATCTCGTCACGCCCGTGCGGCGTTTGCGCATCGACTTCGCCCTTGCCGAGGCGGTAGCGCCCTACCGTGAGCGTCGGCACCGTCAGCAGCGACAACCACGGGCCCCCGGTCTTTGCGAGCCGCGCGTCGACATCGGCTCGGGGCAGCCACTGCACCGGCGGTTGTTGCGCGGGGAGGAGCGAAGCGAACGCGACCATTGTGGCGAAGGGGTGCGGCGTCATGGCGCCCCCTACGCAGGGCGCGGTGATCGGCGAGTGCGCAGGAGGAAATCCCGCCGCCAATGTCACATCTCGACGTCGACCGTCTGCCCGGCGAGCACTTCCACAGTGCGCTTTGGCGCTTCGCCACCGGAACGATTCATCGTCTCGATCGAGATCTCCCACAGGCCCGGCCGCAGGCCTTCGAGCGTCGCCTTGCCGCGCCGCATCATGGCCATTACTGGCGGCACCGCGTCGCCGTCGCCCTTCCACGTGGCGCGCACGCCGCCGAACGGTTGCTCATTCGTCGAAGTGACGCGCACCTTGCCGGCCGCGCCGAGGCGCAGCTCGGGCAGGGTGGTCGTCGTGCCTCGCGTCGCGATGATCTTGGCGGAGACCGGCGAGAAGCCCTTCTGGCTCGCCGACACCAGGATCTCGACGTCGGGATCGACGCCGCGCAGTTCGAACGCACCCGTCGCATCGGTGCGAATCGTCGAACCGCCACCGAGGTTCATGCCGGGGACGATGCCCTCGGCGATCTCGCCGACGTCGCCGGCCGGATCACCGCCGGTGCGGTTGCGCCGCACGCGCACGCGCGCCCCATCGACCGGCTTGCCGTCCGGGTCATGCACGACGCCGCGCACCGTCGTCATGTCGAGCTCGACATCGAACCCGTTGTCGCCGAGACGCAGCACGAGCGGCACCGTGGTCGGCATCGCGCGCCCCTTGTGCGTGATGTAGAGGCGGTGCTCGCCTTCGGGCAGCTCCGACAGTTGGTAGGCGCCGCGCTCGTCGGTCTTGGTGTTGCGCTTGCCGCCGCCGCCGCCGACGGCGCCGAGCATCTCTCCCATCATCGCCTCGGCGGCTTCGCGATCGTTGCCGGGCGCGGTGGCAGGGCCTTGCCGGAACGCCACGCGCGCATCGACCAACGCCAGGCCGTTCTCGCGCACCACGCCGCGCAGCGTTGCGGAAGCGGCCTTGGTCAGGCGCAGCGTCGCGGTGGCGAGATCGACGACGTCGACGTTCGACCACGGCACCTCCGTTCCATCGCCGCCGGCGTTGGGCAGGAACGCGCCGAGCGGCCCCGCCGCGCGGCCGAGCCGGAAGCCGTGCGCGCCCGGCGTCAGGTGCTCGAAGCGGGTGAGGCCATTGGCGTCGGTCTTGCTCGTCGCCGTGGCGCCGGCGGGCGTGCGATGCTCGACGGCGATACCCGCCAGCGGCTTGTCGTCGGGACCGACGACGGTGACTTCGGCGACGCCGCCGACGAACAGCTTCGCCGCAAACGTCGACGGGCCTTCGTTGGTGCACGCGAACGGTTCGCTGACGAACGGAGCATGGCCGTCGGCGGTGATCGTGAGCGTCGCGTTGCCGTCGGCGAATCGATTCACCGTGCAGCGCCCTTCGCGATCGGTCTTGCCGCGCGCCGGACCCGAGCCGCCGTTGACGAGGTTCATGAATGGAATGCGCGGGCCGCTGTTCACCTGCCGCACCAACTCCACGTTCGCCTGCGGCACCGGGCGACCACCGACGGCGGCGGTGACGGTGACCTGCAGCGTCGGCGCCGGGTCGATCGACAACGTGCCGAGATCGAGGCTGCCCGTCTTCGGCAGTTCGATGTCCTTGCGTTCGAGCGCGGCGTAACCGAGCGCTTCGACGGTGATCGACAGCTTCTGGCTCGCCTTCGGCCGCAAGCTGGTGAGCGTGACCTTGCCGCCGGGGCAATGCGCCTGGCGCGGGGGCTTCGGCATGCCCGCCGCCATCAGGTCGGCCATGCGGTCGCCGCCGCGCAGCACGTCGCGCACCCACAACCGCTCCACTGGCTTGCTGGTCTTGCTGTCGACCACGGTGAACGTCACGCTGATGCCCGGATCGAACTGCAGCTGCACGCTGGCGCCGCCCGGAGTCGCATCGACGCGGGCACTGCACACTGCGTTGCCCGCGAAACCGATGCCGTCGCGACTGACCCAGACCCGCCACGTGTCGAGCGTGAGGCCGCGCAGCACGAAGGCGCCGTCGGGGCCAATCGGTGCGGTGCGCTCGCCGATCGACAGGCCCATGTCGGCGAGCATCTCCGCCATGTCGCCGCCCAACATGCCCATCATCCCGGCCGGCCCCGCGGCGGGATTGGCGGCGGGCTTCTTCGCCGCCATCACCCTCAGGCTCTTGGCGTCCGCGCCGTCCGGCAGGCCGACCACGACCCCGCGGATCTCGCCGCCGCGCGGCACGACGACCAGCAGGTCGCCGACCTCGAGCCCGGCCTGCACGGTGCGCGGCTCACTGCGCCCGGTCGGATGGTCGGCGTGGCGCGCGCGCAGCGTGAGTTCGCCGGCAGCGACGTGCCGGAGCTCGAAGCGACCGAGTTCGTCGGTCACCGCCGTCTCGCCGCCACGCAGCGCCTCGACTTCGGCGACTTCGGGCAGGTCGAAGTCCATCCCACCCATCATGCGTGCCTCCATCGCATGCACGCGGCTGACCAGCGCTCCGGCCACCGGGGCGCCGTTGGTGGTCGCGACGCGCCCGCTCACGACGACGCCGCGTTCCAGCGTGAACGAGCCCACGTCGAGATCGCGCTCGGTCGGCCGGGCCACGCGCCGATCGAGGATCGCGTGACCGCGGGCGAGGAAGCGCAACCCGACACCGCGCGACTTGCCCTTGGCGACGATGCGGAAGCGACCGTCGGCGCCCGTCGTCGTCTCGACGCGGTCGGCCAACTGCTCCTTCACCTGGCGCAGCATGCGCGCCATGTCGAAGTCCGGCACTTCGTCGAAGTCGGCGAAGTCGAAGCTGTCGAAATCGAGGCTGCCGTTCGCGTTCGCGAAGCTCATGCCGGGGCCGGCGTGGACGTGGACACCGGGCATCGGGCGGCCTTCCGGATCGAGCACGAGCCCGGTGAGCGCCGCCATGCCGACCGTGGCGTCGGTGGTCGGCACCGCCTGCCGATCGGGACCACCCTGCTCCGCGCGCGCCGGGCTCACTTCTCCGTTCAGGGCGCCGGCCGAAGGATCCGCAGTCGAGGTGCCGGTGGTCGACGAACCCGTGCCGGGCAACGTCGGCACTTCCGTTCCTCCCGTGAGCTGCCACAGGGCCAACGCTCCGACGATCGCAACGAAGGCAAGGATGGCGACGAGTACGCGTGGGTTCTGCATGGGAGGCTCCGCAGCGGGCAATGCTACGAAACCACGAAGTCGCCGACCGCGCGATCTTCCTGTCGCAAGCTACATGCCACGCTTCTGCATCGAGCCGACCGCTACTGGATCCAAGCCTGCAGCGCGTTGCTGACGGTCGGAATCGCCGCGAACTCGAGCGCCTGCGTGAACAGGCTCGCACCGGCGAGTGCGGGTTCGGACGGAATCGAAAAACTCCAATTTGCTGTCCCCGCTCCCTGCGGCAAGAACTCAAGGACGATCGGCAGCGTCTCGCCGATGCACGCGGGCCCAAAGCCCAACCCCAGCGGCTGCAAGGGGACCGCCACGGGCGACAGCCCGATCGCCATCACCGCAATGCCGCCCGCAAGGTTGCTTGCCGCGACTTGCCAGGTCGCACCGATCACCGGCAAGGTCAAAGGCACGAGCGTGGGCGTGCCATTCGATCCGGGGCAACCCGTGCCGATCGACTGGAAGCCCGGCGGCGCGAACGTCACCGCGTCGTTCTCGACGGTGACCTGGTCGGTGCCCGGCGGCAGCACGACGCGCACGGTGATCGACGCCCCCGGCAGCAGCGACGCACAGCACAGGTTCACGGCCGTCGTCTTCGCCTGGTAGTCGAGCGGCGGCGCAATCGTCGGCAGCGACGCGGACGCGACGACGACGCTGTTCTGCACCAGTTCGAGCGTGGCCCCGACCACCGGCGCACTGCCGAGGTTGTGCACGGTGACGGCCACCGCACCGCCGAGGCCGACCACGATGTCGGCGCGCGCCAGCGCCGGATCGGGCAGCAGCGACGGCGTGCCGCTGGCAGGTGCGATCTGGCGGATCTCGATCTTCTGCAGCGCACCGGCCGGCACCGCGGGCAGCGTGACCGTGAGGCCAGGGTTGTTCAACACGAACGGCACCACGGTGTGCGGCGCGCCATCCATCACGTCGTCGTGGTTGGCATCGACGCCGATGCGCGCTTCGTACTGGCCGCGCGGCAACGAGCGCCACAGCCGCAGACCGAAGGCGCGCGGCATCGCGTCGTAGTGGAACAGCAGGATGTCGAGACCCGTCGCCTGGATGTCGTTGACGAGGGCAGCGAAGTCGAGTTCGCCGGCCGCCGGCTGCGGGTTCACCCACGACACCACCGACGGCGGCAGGATGCCCCACGTGCTGGCGCCGGTGAGACAACCGAACAGCGAAGCCTGCGACCCGCCGGTCATGATGTAGACGCGGTCGGTGTAGGAGACGGTGCTGGTCGCGAGCGGCCACAGGTAGCTCGCCCAGGTCGCCGCGTTGCCGAACGTAGTTTCGAACGCGGCCTTCGACTTCGTGCCGGTGACGGGCAACGCCACGTGCTTCTCGAACGGCGACGCGTAGGCCGAGATCACCGCGTCGAGCTGCAGTGCCACCGCCGGCGTGATCGCCAGGTTCGGGTCGGTCAGCAGCAGGCCGCGTGCGCGCGCCACGGCATCGGCGATCACGTTCTTCAGCAGGTTCGCCGCCCAACCCGGCGAGCCCGGTGTGGTGCCGGTCACCGTCCCGGTGAGGTAGCCGTAGGCGAACGTGCCCGACATCAAGATCGGACGCAGCAGCAGGTGGCGGTCGGCCGCCGAACTGCGCACGTAGGCCGACTGCATCAGGGCATAGAGGTAGGCGTGGTAGTACGGCCCACCTTCGAGATCGACGTAGCCCGCGTTCTCCCACCAATTGCCATTGGTGCCGAACACGTACGGCGGCGACGTGGTCACTGCCGCCGGGAACACGCCGCGTGGCTTGCCCTGCAGCACGCTGGTGGCATGGCTCGCCCAGGCCCGCGCCAGCTCGTCGAACACCTGCACGACACCGGGATGCGCGTTGAAGTCACCGATCGCGAAACCGGGCACCGCGGCGCGCATGCACAACGGGATGTCGAGCATCGGCCCGCACACCGCGTTGGCGCCCAGGTTGTAGCCGCGGAAGTGGCGCCCCCCGAGCCCATCGGGCTGCGTCCACGGTTGCGGGTCGTAGGCGCCGTCGAGATTGCGCAGCGTGCGCATCGCGTACTCGACGTACTTCGGGTTGCCGTAGCTCGCCGCCAGCAGGATGTAGAGCGGGTTGGTCGAGAACTCGGCGGAGTGCTCGACGTCGCCGCAGCCGGTGAAGTAGCCCTCGCTCACCGTCATCGACGAGCCGTACAGGACCTGGTCCATCACTTGTTCGGTGCCGCTTTCGACGACGTGACCGGGCTCGCGCACCGCGACCGCCGGCAACGCCAGCAGACCACCGCCTTCGACGTCGTCGCCATCGCCGCCGCCGAGTTCGCCTTGCAGCAGGCGCCGCGACATCCACCATTCGCCGCAGTTGCGGAACGACGCGTGGTAGCGCCGCATGCGGTTGGCCCACAGCGGGGCCGCCGGGTGGTCGTTCATCGTGATGAACGGCGCCCACCAGGTGTTCGCCGGCGTGATCGGCGGCAGGCTCGCGGGTCCGGACCAGTTCTGCACGATGCCGCCCGGCATGCCGTAGGCGGTGCCGAGGAAGCCCATCACCTTCGCCTCGTGCCCCTTCGGGAACAGCGATTGCCGGTTCGCGATCGACGCCAGCATCGACACCCAGGTCGCGGTGAACGGGTTGCCGACCGGGTCGTTCACGCCGGTGTTGCGGCCCCACATGTTGCGCGCCGCGAGGTAGTGCGCCTTGGCGTGCAGCGGACTCGCCGGCAACCACGGCAGCGGCGTGCTGCGCAGCAAGTCGCTGCGAAACTGGTCGGACAGCAGGAGTCCGGCGTTGAGGTTGGTAAGAATGCCGCCGAGGCTGCCGGGCAACGCGCTGGCCGTGTAGCCACGGGCGCGATGGAAGAAGTCGGCCTGCTCGATCGCTTCGAGTTCCCAGGCGAGGCCGCTCACTGTGATGTCGTTCGGCGTGGGGATCCCCGCCAGCAGCGACTGCGCGCTCGCCAACAGGTCGGCATCGATTTCGTCTTCGGCATCGGTGAGCCAGCCGAGCAACCACGCGTAGCCCCAGGCCCGCAACCGCGGATCGGCGACTGCGTCGAACGCACTGCGTGCTGCCGCGTAGTCGGCGGCGTTGAACGCGGCGAGCGCCGGCGCCAGCGTCGCCGCATGCGGCGCTGCCGCCACCAGCGTGCTGCTGGCGTGATCGAAGCGGATCGGCGCCGGCACCGAGGCGTGCACTTCGATGCCGAGGATCGAGTTCTTGCTGCTGCCGCTGCCGTCGCAGTGGAACAACAGGTCGAGCTGGCCGTTCGTCACCGAAGCGAGGAACGCGAGCCGCCGCCAACCACCGATCGCGTTCAGGAACTGGGCCTTCATCGTCAACGTGCGCGCGGCGACGTCGGTTGCCACAGCGACGCCGTTGGCAGTGACGTCGAGGCTCTCGCGCGGCGTCGGCAAAAGTAAGCTGCCGACGTTGCCGAGCCAGACGACGACGTGGTAGTCGCCGTTCGGCACGTCGACCCGGAAGGTCAGGTCGCCGTACGCATCGACGCCATCGCGCACCAGCGCCGCGTCGCCGACGACCGGGATCGCCGGCAGGATCGTGGCCTGCGTGAACGAGGTGCCGGTGCCGACGGACCAGCCGTGCCCCGCTGCCGCCGAGTAGGTGCTCGCCGCAGTCACCGCGACATGCCCTGCTGCCACGGGACTCGTCGCCGTTCCCATGTCGAATCGCCACGGCGACTGTGCGGTCAGCGGAATGGCGAAAGCCGCGGCGACGGCGACGTGGGCGAGGGACTGGCGCATGGTCGGGTGTTTACGCAAGAACCGGGAGCCGGCAAGCCAAGGGCGCCAGCAGCAGACCGACGTTACCGGCTTTCGGCTCAGGGTGCCGTGGACGCGGGGGTCGCCGAGCCGACCTCGAACGCCACCGTCGCCCGGGCGACGGCGCCATCGAGCGCCACCTTCGCCAGCACCCGACTCCTGGTGAACGGCAACTCGAACTGCAGCACGCGCAACCACAACGGCCGGTCGATGCCGGCCAGCGTGATCTGGTGTTGGCCCGGGCGCGGCGACAGGCATGCGGTGAAGTCGCCGCGCGACCGCGACGACAACGGGACGCCATCGAGATGCACCCGCAGGCCCGCTGCCGTGAGGTCGCTGCCGAACGGGTCCAACGTGTCACCGCGGTCGAACACGCGCGGTGAATCGGACACCGACAGCCAGACGTCGCCTTGCTGACGCAACCGCGCCAGGTTGCTCGCTTCGCCCTTGTTGCGTGACGAAGCCGCCGGTCGCGCCCAACGCCACCAGAACCGGCGCCGCACCGGCTGCGCGTCGCCGAGCTCAAAGTCCGCCGCGTCGTCGAGCCCACGGCCTTCCGCCAACGCGACGAGGCCAGGCCAGTCCTCCCATAGGTTCGCTCCCGGCGCCTGTCGGCACAGCACGTCGTGGTCCGTCACCATGTAGTCGCACAGGAACGCGAAGCGGATGCGCTGGCTCCGGTTGACGCTCGGCGAATGCAGCAGCCGGTTGTGCGTGAGGATCACGTCGCCGCGACGGCCAGGCAGTTCGATCGGCGCCAGACGCTGCCATCGCGCGATGCGCGCTTCGAGGTCGGGAGCCGCGGCGTATTCGAGCTTGGAACGAAAGCCCTGCCACAGATCGCGATGGCTGCCCGGCCAGACCATGAGGCCGCCGCCGTTCGGCGCCACGTCGTCGAGGTAACACAACATGACGATCTGGGCCGGATGCGCCTCGACGTGCGGCGCCGACGCTCGCGCCAGTCGCTCCGGCCGCTCGGCGGGCGCCACTGCGTAAAGGCCGCGCCTGCGATACCGGTGCAGTGGCCGGCCGATCAACTGGTGCGCCAGGTCGTGCACCGGCGACGGGCGCATGAAGGCCTGCTGCACGAGCGCATCGTCGGCGAGTTCGCGCAGCTGGAACTTCAGCAGGCCGCCGCGGTCGAGGTGCACCGTGTGGCACGAGTCCGTGACCTCGCCACGCCACGTGCCCGGGTCGTCGCGGCGCCAATGCGACGGCAGCACCTTCCAGGTGCGGTCGACGAGGTGCCGGCAGGTTTCGGCATCGACGACGCCGGGCACCTGCACATAGCCATTGCGAGCGAAGAACCGCGCCTGGTCCGCAGTCAGCATGTTCGATCCTGGATCGGAGACGACGACGAGAATAGCCACGCGCCGCACCCGCGCGATCAGCCGTGGTACCCACCCCAGGTTCGCAGGTAACCCTTCATCTTCAGCTTCTTCACGGTGTTGGCGGAACTCATGTAACGAATC
>SXGT01777255.1_pt1 | contig 16059 bp, 16 predicted proteins | sample 3176221 | NCBI WGS metagenome assembly SXGT01 (sample SAMN11356862, study PRJNA531348) | freshwater metagenome | isolation source: freshwater sample F1-120 | place: China: Fuxian Lake, Yuxi | collected 2017-12-25
ATTCGAACTCTCCAGGCAGGCGGCCACGCGATGGATGCCGCCATTACGATGGCCGCCGTACTCGGCCTGGTGGAGCCGCACATGTCGGGACCCGGCGGCGATGGGTTCCTAATGGTCTACGATGCCGCCGAGAAGAAAGTTCGCTGCTTGAATGGCACCGGGGCCGCGCCGACGGGCGCGACGCTTGAGGAGTACGTTCTCGACGGGGGGATTCCTTCAAAGGGGATTCGCAGCGCCTCCGTGCCCGGGATCGCGGGAGCGTGGATGACCGGCCACGCGGCGTACGGTCGGTTGAAGCTGGAGCATACATGGTGACGCGCTGCACGCCGCTGTTTTTCGCTTCGCCGTCGGCCCAGCAGGTGGTTGCCGTGATTGGCTGCACGACGGCGATTCTGGCCGGCGTGATCGCGATCACACAGACCGATCTCAAGCGCGTGATGGCCTACTCCACGCTCAGCCAACTGGGCTACATGTTCCTTGGTCTGGGGGCGGGCACGCTTTCCGGCATCACGGCGGGAATGTTTCACTTGTTCACCCATGCATTCTTCAAGGCCCTGTTGTTCCTTGGCTCGGGCAGCGTGATGCATGCGATGGGTGGGGTCATCGACATCCGCCGTTTCGGCGGTCTGCGGCGGTTGATGCCGATCACGCACTGGACATTCCTGTTCGGCTGCCTGGCGCTGGCCGGTGTGATTCCCTTTGCCGGTTTCTGGAGCAAGGACGCGATCATGGCCAGCGTGCACGAGCAATCGCACCACAGCCGACTGTACGAGTGGCTGTATTACCTCGGCCTGTTCACGGCGTTTCTGACGGCCACTTACACGTTCCGCGCATTCTTCGTCACGTTCTATGGCGACAAGCGCGTGCCTCACGAAGCCGGCCAGCATGCACACGAATCGCCAGCGAACATGACGATTCCCCTGGTAATTCTCGCCGGATGCTCGCTGGTCGTGGGCGCTTATTTTGAGCTCACGCACGGATTCGCCGATTTCCTCGGGCATACTCCGTCGCTGGCGTTTCCAGAGATCGCCGCGACGTGGCCACAGGATGCACGCGGCATCCACTGGGATGTCGCCGGGCTGAGCACGGTGATCGCACTGCTGGGCATCGGCCTGGCCGCGTACCTGTATCTGGGTGACCGAGCTCAGGCAGACTTCCTGGCCAAGGCGCTGCGGCCGCTGTACTGGCTCTCGCACGGCAAGCTGTTTTTCGACCAGATTTATTTGGCGTGCATCGTCTGGCCATTGAAGCTGTTGTCCTGGCTGTGCTATGCCGTCGACCAGTATCTGATCGATGGATTGGTCAACCTGGTTGGCAAAATTCCGCCCGCGATTGGGGCGCTGATGCGTTCGTTGCAAACCGGCATGGTCCAGTTTTACGCCATCATGATGGTGCTTGGCCTGCTGGTGATGATCGGCACGCTGATCTGGCCTGGGATGTAGTGCACGGCAGATAGCGGATAGCGGATAGCGGGTAGCAGATAGCAGTTAGCAAGCAGGGACAAACCAATTTTCGATGAATCGTTTACCTCAACTACTTGCCGCTTCCATCTTCTTGCCGCTGGCGGGGGCGATCTGCATCTGGATTATTGCCGACCGGGACAAGAAGGTCATTCGACAATGGGCCCTGGTAAGCACGCTGTTTACCGCCGTGCTCGCCGGCTGGATTGTGTTTCATTACCAGCCGGTCCCACCGGGTGATGCATTTCCCGCAATCACCTTGCGATGGGTCTCAGCCACGTCCCTTGTAAACGTCCAGTTCGCCATCGGACTCGATGGATTGAGCGTGTGGCTGTACGGCCTTTCGGCGCTGCTCTGCGTGACCGCGGTACTGGTGAGCTGGGAGGCCATCGACGAGCGGCCAGCTGCGTTTTACAGTCTGCTATTGCTCCTGGAAAGCGGCATGCTGGGCGTGTTCGCGGCTCGAGACATTCTGCTGTTTTACATCTTCTTCGAGTTCACGCTGATTCCGCTGTTCTTCCTGATTGGCGTCTGGGGGAGCGAGGACCGGCGTTATGCGGCCCTGAAATTCTTCATTTATACGCTGACCGGCAGCTTGCTCACGTTTTTGGGCCTGCTGGCGATCATTCTTTGGGACTTCAACCATCCGCTCTCAGCCGAGTCGGGCGGCAGGATGAACTTTTTTATTCCCGAGTTGATTGAGAATTTGCGCGCCCACCCGATTCCCCCCAAGCTGCAACTGCTGATCTTCATTGCCCTGTTCGCGGGTTTCGCCATCAAGGTGCCGCTATTTCCACTTCACACATGGCTCCCCTTGGCCCACGTGCAAGCCCCCACGGCCGGCAGCGTGATTCTGGCAGGCATCTTGCTCAAGATTGGCACGTATGGCTTTCTGCGGTTCAGCGTGCCGATGTTACCCGACGCCACGGCGGTTTGCGCGCCGTGGCTTTTGTGGCTGTCCGCCGTGGGCATCATCTACGGCGCGTTTGTGGCGCTTGCGCAAACGGACATCAAACGCCTGATCGCCTATTCCAGCGTAAGCCACCTGGGTTACTGCATGCTCGGCATGTTCGCACTCAACAAGCTCGGCATGAACGGAAGCCTGCTGCAAATGCTGAATCATGGCATATCCACCGGTGGCCTGTTTGCCATCGTAGGCATGATCTACGAGCGCTACCACACGCGCGAGATTGCCAGACTTGGAGGACTCACCCAACGTACGCCCCTGCTGGCGTTCTTCCTGGTGCTGTTCACGTTGTCCAGCATCGGTTTGCCGGGACTCAATGGGTTCGCGGGCGAATTTCTCATCCTGAGCGGAATGTTTCAGCGCGCCTGGATCGGCGCCCCGCCGGGATACTTCCTGCAGTTCATCACGATCGCGGCGCTGGCCGTCTTCGGCGTGGTGCTCGGCGCTTGGTACATGCTGTGGCTGGTGGAGCGGACCTTCTTCGGCCCGCTCAAGGAGCCAACACACGGTGAACTCCATTATCCCGTCCTCGACATGAACCTGCGCGAATTCCTGGCGCTGGCGCCGCTGGTGGTGTTCATGTGCTGGATCGGCCTGTCCCCGGACTACTTCGTCCAACAGATGCAGTCCACGATCGATCCTTTGGCGGTCAGGTCGGGGGAGGTGTTTGAAAAAGCCATGCATGCGGCCGACTCTGCAACAGCGCGCGGCGGGAGCGGGAAAGGGGGGGAGTCGGAGAGTGAAAGATTTGTTGCGCGGCATCTTTCCGAGAATTCTCCCACTCTCCCGCTCGCCCCCTCACCCACGCCCAATTTATCCGGAGACTAGCGTGTGACCAGTTCCGAAACGATCTACCTGCTGCTGCCCGAGGCATCGCTGATTTTGTTCGCCACGCTGATTTTCGTGGCGGGAGCATTCTACCCCGCGCGCACCGGATGGAATCTGTTGGCCGCGTTTGGTTTGCTGGTGGCCGGCGGAGTGCTCTGCATCCAGATCAATTCCAATCCGGTGTATTCGGCCGTCTTCCGGGGCCAGGCCCCCCTCGCTATCGTCAGCGGGCCAGTCGTGGTCGACCTGTTTTCCCTGGCGTCACGGGCCCTCGTTATCGGCGTGGGTATGCTGTTTGTGATGATCACCTCGCGAACCGCCGCCGAGACGCAGGAGCCCGAACTGATGGGTTCGCTGTTGTTAATCATCAGCGGCCTGAATGTGGTGGCGATGGCGAATGATCTGGTTGTCGTGTTTCTTGGTCTGGAACTGGTCTCGATCCCCACGTACGTTTTGCTCTTTGTGGGCAGCGGTCACGTCGAACGCTACGCGGCGCAGCGACAGGAAGCTGCCACCAAGTACTTTTTTCTGAGTGTTTTGTCGTCGGCCGTGCTGCTGTATGGCTTCAGTTTCTTGTACGGCGTCAGCGGCTCGACGCGATTGACCGATGTGTTCGCCGTTATCTCGCAGCCGAGCGATGAGCGCGGCACGCAGCTCTTCTCCCGGCTGGCGATGGTCTTCATCTTCGCGGGTCTCGGATTTCGGCTGACAGCGGTCCCGTTTCACTTTTATGCGCCGGACGTTTATCAGGGTACGTCGAACCCGAATGCCGGTTTGCTCGCGGTGATTCCGAAGATCGCGGCGGTCGTGGCGCTGGTGCGGATTGTGGTCGTGGCGATGCCCGGGCTCGAACAAGTTGGCTGGCAGCTCACGTTGGCGATGGCATTTGTCACGATGACGCTTGGCAATCTGGTCGCACTATGGCAAGCGAACATCCGCCGCCTGCTGGCGTATTCTTCGATCGCGCACGCGGGCTACATGTTGATCGGCCTGTCGGTCGGCTTTGCCGTGGCGGGAGATGAGCTCGCGTCGGCTTCAGCCGATGGCATGGGCGCGACGATTTTCTACCTGATCGTCTATTCGCTGGCGACCGCGGGCACGTTCGCGGCGATCACCTATTTGGGGGGCGCGGGCCGGCAGATCGACACCGTCGAGGATCTCGCCGGACTGAGCCAAACCCATCCGCAAGCCGCCTTCGCCATCGCCGTTTTCATGTTCAGCCTGACCGGCCTGCCGCCGCTGGCTGGCTTCTGGGGCAAGTTCGGACTGCTCACCGGCGCTCTGGGCGTCGATGCCAAGAGTGGTGGATTGACCGACGGCTTGTGGCCGTGGTTCCTGATGCTTTCGGTTGTGACGGTGGTGAATGCGGCGATTTCGGCGGCGTACTACCTGCGAGTGATTTCCGTGATGTACTTCCGTCCGGCGCTGTCGACTCCACTTGCTCAAGGAGGCGTGGGGGCGGCGCTGGCCATGTTCCTGTGTGCCGCGCTGGTGGTGGCGGTAGGCGTGTATCCCGGCCCGATGCAGGAGGCCTCGCGCGCCATGAGCCGTTCCGCCCGCCAGACGATCGACGAGCGTGATTGGGCTGAAAATTCGCCCCAGGATTTTCTTGCAACCAGGCATCGCTCCGCCGAAGATTGAGTTGCTGAGTTGCTTCGGTTTTTCGGATATTTCGCATGCCGCGCGCACGCTCGCCCGCCGCTAGTTTCGCAAGACTGCTCGACGGGGCGGCCACAGTCATCTATCTCGTCGACGATGAACGGCAGATTGTCTACTGCAACGCGGCATGCGCGTCCTGGTTGGGCGTGGCTGCAGATCAGCTCATCGGCACGAGGTGCGGTTATCATTCGCCAACCGAGGGATCGGCCTCTCTCGTTGCGGCCGCTGGTCTCTGCCCGCCACCGGAGGTGTTCACGGGCCAGCGTCTGCAGGCTACGATCGCAACGCCACACAATGCCAGCTCCCTTGCCACGGACTTCTTGCCAATTCGCGACGATTCGGACGAGGTTGCCCTCGTATTGGCGATTGGCTGCTCGAATACAGGCGAGCCAGCGGGAACTTCGCAAGATTCCGATGACGCGCTGCATGAAACGGTTCGCCGGTTTCGCCATTCGCAATCCTCGCGCTACCGCGTCGATACGCTCATCGGCCGTTCGCCGCAAATCGTCCGAGCTCGGCGGCAAACGGCGATTGCGATCGACTGCGCCGCCAACGTGCTGATTGTCGGTCCGGCGGGAAGTGGCAAAGATCACGTTGCTCGGACCATTCACAATCGCGGCGGTGATCCGTCGGGTCCGCTTGTGCCGCTGGCGTGCGCGACGCTGGGCGCCGGCTTGCTGATCTCGACGCTTGCAGCGGCTGTCAATAGTCATCGCCGCAAGACGAGCGAAGCCCTGACCACGGGGACGCTGCTGTTGAGCGATGTGGATGCGCTGCCCGTGGATGCCCACGCCGAGTTTTCCCGACTCCTGAGTCAAGAACACACGAGCTTGCAAACGATCGCCACGGCGTCGGGGTCGCTTCAGTCCTTGGTGGCGAAGGCCGAGTTTCGCGAGGACCTGGCATGTACGCTGGCCGAGGTGGAAATCCATCTGCCGCCGCTGGCAGATCGCCTGGACGACCTGCCGCTACTGGCGCAGCTTTTCCTGGAGGAAGTCAACGCGACGGGCGGAAAACAGCTCAGCTCGCTGACGGCCGCGGCCCTCGATCTGCTTGCCGCGCACACCTGGCCCGGCAATCTCGACGAGCTTGCCTCCGTGGTGGCGGAGGCCCACGGACGGGCAACCGGTCCGCAAATCATGCCGCGCGATCTGCCGCAACGTATTCAATACTGGCAGGAAGCAACGCGGGGCAGACGGGCAGATGAAGCCATCGACTTGGAGGATTTCCTGGGACGAGTGGAAACCGAATTGATCGCACGCGCCCTGGCGCGCGCCAGGGGCAACAAGACTCGAGCGGCAAAACTGCTTGGCATGACGCGGCCCCGGTTTTATCGCCGCCTGGTGCAGCTAAAACTGCTCGAATAACGGCGAGCTAAGAGCAGGTCGGATTGGACATCCGTCCTACTTACAAGCAGGCCCGTCGCTGGTACGATAGAGGCATGAAACTGTTGGTCCTTGAATCGCGCGGGCATTGGGCCGCGGCGCTACGGCGGAAGCTGCCCGGTAACGCACCCCCGTTTTGCGAGACGCGTGCGATCGCCGAATGTGATGCTGAGTTGACGAGTCACCCGACAAGCTTCGTGGTCGCCGAGTTGACGCGATCAGGGGCTGGGCAAATCATCGAGCAGCTCGCATCCTGGCATCGGCGTCGTCCACTTTCGGCGTTGGCGATCGTCGCGTCGTCCGATCTGGCGTCGTGGCGCGAGGTGGTGCTCGAAGCCGGCGCGATTCTGGTGGCGTTTTCGCCGCGGGAATTGGCCGATCTCGTGGCGGCTATTCGGCGACACGCAGCGCGCCATCCACAGCCACCCGGCAACGCCGCCGAACGAATTTGGGCCGAATTGCCCCTGAGGGACTCGTAGCTGTAGGGAAGCATGGAGAGTTTTGCGCGGTCGCGGAACTTGTTGGAGTTCAGACCGCCTGTATACTTGCCAATTCAGCCGCCGAAATCGAAGGGATGTCCGGATGCCAACGATCGATCGTTCCGCCGTGGATGCGGTGCTCAAGAATTGTCGCGATCCCGAGACGGGCCGCAGCATCGTCGATATGCAGCAGGTCAAGCATGTCGAAGTTTCGGGTGACAAGGTGACGATCACCCTGGGGCTGACCACGCACTCCGCGCCGCTGTGGGAAGAGGTGCGAGCCGAGTTGACCGATAGCCTTTTATCGTCCCTTGGCCAATTCGCCGACGTGACCGTCACGCTTGTCGAGCACGTACGCCCGCCGCAGAAGCTCGGGGAGATCGGCCTTACGGCCAAAAGCGCCATCGCCGTCGGCAGCGGAAAAGGGGGCGTGGGAAAGAGCACCATTGCCGCGGCACTGGCCCTCGGGCTGTCGCGCGCCGGCAGTAAAGTGGGTCTGATGGATGCGGACGTCTACGGCCCCAGCATTCCCCACCTGCTGGGCGTCAATCGTCGGCCGGAAATCGAAAACAACAGGATTCAACCGATCGCGGTTTCCGGGTTGAACGTGATCTCGATGGGATTTCTGGTGGCGTCAGGGGATGCGGTGGTCTGGCGCGGCCCGATGCTCCACGGCGCGATCACACAATTCCTGCGCGACACGGCCTGGGGCGACCTCGACTACCTGATCATTGACATGCCTCCCGGCACCGGCGACATCGCGCTCACGCTTTCGCAAATGCTGCCGCTCACGGGCGCGGTCGTTGTCTGTACCCCTCAGGATGTGGCGCTGCTCGACGCCACCAGAGCCATCGCCATGTTTCGCAAGGTGAACATTCCCGTGCTGGGGATGGTCGAAAACATGAGCGGATTCGTCTGTCCCGAATGCCACACGCGCCACGACATTTTCGGTTCGGGCGGTGCGCGACACCGTGCGGAGGAGCTCAACATTCCCTTTCTCGGCGAAGTGCCCATCAACATGCAAATCCGCCAACTGGGGGACACGGGCCAATCGGCCGCGAATTTTGATACTCCGACGGTCGCCCCGTACTTGCAGGCGATTGTCCACCGTCTGGTCAAAAACCTCGCCGACGCCAACCGCCAGGCCCCGCCGCTGCCGAAACTCTCGATCTTGAAATGACGTCCTGAGAGGCCTGCAACGGGCAGCCGCCGGATTAAAATACCTTTCAGCCGGCTCCGCGGTACGATCTCGAACGCCCGATTGAGCATATCCGAATTCAGCCCCTGCGTTCCTTGAGCCTCGCTGTACCGTCCCAGTGCGAGAATGCAGGCGGACTTCGACACGCCTGGAATCATCGCGCTGAAGCGAGTTCTCAGGCATCTCGCCGACAGCGAACATCGCACCGTGGTCATGACGACGCCCGTGCCGGAAGTCATCGAGGAAATTGCCGAACGGGTGATGATCATACGGGACGGACGCATCGCGGCTTACGACACGGTCGATGGACTTAAGAGCGCTGCGCGCACGGGCGCGACGCTGGAAGAAGCCCTTGCGCAACTGCCGTCGCCGGAGACGGTTGAGAACCTCGACGGTTATTTTCGGGAGGAACGGCTGTGAATGGCCGAACTTCGCGGGCGATTGCCCGCGGCGAAGTCGTACGGTTTGCGCTCGATGTGCGGCCCGGCGGCGCGGACGGGGGCGAGTGCCAGGGCGGTGTGCGATTTAGGATTTAGGATTACTGATTGACGATTTGGCTTCGACGAGGAGGACCGCCGCGATTTTGCGGTCGCCTTCGTCTTTCCCAATCCAGAAATCATTTATCCCAAACAGTTACTGGCCACGACCGTCAAGGTCCCGCTGTTATTTATACTGACGCTGATCGTTACCTTCCCTTCGTTGTACGTTTTCAATGCCCTCGTCGGCTCGCGTCTGATCGTCAAGCCGGTATTAGATTTACTGATTGCCTCGCTGGGCGTGAACCTGGCGGTATTGGCCTCGTTCGGCACAATCGTGGCTTTCTTCAACGTCTGTACGAGCAGCTATCCGTTCATGATTCTATTGAACGTCCTGGTCTTCGCGCTGTCCGGTTTGCTAGGTCTGGCATTTCTGCTGCAGACGTTGCATCGAATTACAGTCACCGGCACAGTCCCGCCACCAACGGCACCTCCGCCGGCAGCAACAGCGACAAGGCCACCCGACGGCGGACAGGGCGAAGCGGATGCGGGCGAGATACGACCGGGTGGTATTGGGCCTGATAACGTTTCAGACACAGGGCAGGGTGAGTCCCCAGGCCAGCAGGACAATGTGCCCATGACGCAGATGGTAAGGCGGCGCAAGCCGGGTGCGCTGGATCCGCTGGAAGGCCACGTCCTGGGCCGGCAGGTAAAAACCATCTTTCGGGTGTGGGTCTGTATCTTCGGACTGGTAGGCGCTCAGATGGGTTGGGTCTTGAGACCTTTCGTGGGGGACCCCAGCCTTCCGTTCTCCTGGTTCCGCGAGCGGGAGTCCAATTTCTTCCTGGCGGTCGGCGAATCGATTCGCCAACTATTCGGCGGATAGGATCTAAAGCTTGCCGCCAGCGAAAATAGTATCTGGCGGTGGCTCGCATACCTTCGGCAGTTGTCAATCGAGAATGGACATGTTGGCTTTCTTTACACGAGCAGATGGGCTGCTGCGAAGCGATCCCTGGGCCACGCGGTCTGACCGGGTCGTCCAGGCATTTTTCTACCTGATCGCCTACGTCGTGTTGTTCGGCATGATTTACGGGGCAGTGATGGGGAGCTTCGGTGGCTTTCTGGGCGACCGGATGTGGCAGGTACTGTTCTCGGCCGTCAAGGTTACGCTGCTGCTGTTTACCACGTTTCTGATCAGCCTGCCGAACTTCTTCGTACTGAACACTTTGTTCGGCCTGCGCGACGATTTCACACAAGCGATTCGCGCCCTCTTGGCAACGCAGGCCGGACTGGCCATGGTGTTGGCCGCACTGGCCCCGTTGACGGCTTTATTTTACGCGTCGATGGATCGCTATTCGATGGCAACGCTGTTTAACGCGCTCATGTTCACCATCGCGAGTCTCAGCGCGCAATGGTTGCTGCGAGCGCACTACCGGCCGCTGATTCGCAGCAACCCCAGGCATCGTTGGCTGATGTGGACCTGGATGGTCATCTATGCCTTCGTGGGGATTCAGATGGGCTGGGTCCTGCGTCCGTTCATTGGTGCACCGGATCTGGTGGTCCAGTTCTTTCGCGAGGAAAGCTGGGGGAACGCCTACGTGGTCGTGTTCCAGATCATCGTGCGGGTGCTGACGGGAAACTAGAGAGCATCCACCAACGGTGACGAGGACCGTTTATGCGTGCAGCGCGGCATCACGCCACGGTAATCCCAAAGAGATCTCAACCGTTGCAGGTCGACCTGCGCGGATCCGCAGGACTTGATGAGCATGCCCATCGGACCTGGAAACACCGATACGATCGTCCAACGGCGCTCCGGCCTTCCGGACATGGGTACGGGTATCATCGAGGCTGAGATTGTGGCTCTGTCGCTGGTGAGTATCAATCCAGTTCCCATCATGGGCTCGTTCTTCGACGTGTTCGTGGCCATCGATCCGAATATGCGGTCCATGGGGCAAATCAACGTGATGTCGCACGACCCGGGTGGAGGGACGTTCGACTCGTTTTTCGACGTCTTCACCGAGATCACCTTCACGGATACGATGAACCCGACGAATTCAATGGTGTTTCGCCGACAAGACCATATCACCTCCATGGGCTCGATGTGGTCACACACGCGGCCATCCGGTTATCCAGAGGGGCCCAATGCTCCTTCCGGTGGATTCTATCCCGGTCCGATCACCCACACCGGTCCGCATCCGCAAACGGAGCCATCGACGCCGGAGCCGAGCAGCATGGTCCTGCTAGGAATGGGCGCTTTTGGGTTGGGATTTCTGGCGCGGAGGCGGCGCAAGGTTTGACGACGGCCAACATAGCGATCGCCCCCGAGCGACAAGATTGCGCACGGGGCGATTGCAGTTGTCCACCAGGCGACTTTGTTGACCGATGTGAATGTCCACCTGGATGGACTCTCTTGCAGATGAGCTACAGACGCAAGATGTGGATCGGTACGAACATTCGTACCACCAGTTACACACGAATCTGCGACGCCGTGAAACAACATGTGTTGTAACCGCTCACGGGCGGGGGACTGGCTCATTTTCCCGGCGAATTCAAGAGAGGCGCGTCGTCCTGTTGGACGGTCGCCCAACGTGGTTCCCCCAAAAATGTGGCTGTCCCCCTCTCTCCACGATCGACCCTTGGGCAATGCTTGTGTCGCGGCGGAAAATCGCCGGTAACTCTGCGATGCTGTTGCCGTTTGACGCCTCCGCCAGCGTCGACTGGCCCGCCCTTGATGCGCATGGGGCGCGAACCGCAACCACGGGATTGCCGCCAGCCGTCAATAGGGACACCGGCTATGTCAACCTGCTCGACGATGCGATGAAATGCGCCGTACTGGAGCGAACCCGGAACGTATTGGGCAGACAATCGTTCGTCGCAGGCGCGTTTGCCGGCGATGCCCCCGGCAGCCGGTGGAATCGGGATGACTATCTGCAGCAGGACGAACGCCCCGGCTGCCCAGAATCAGCCTGGCGGTACGCCTATTCCGGCTTCACAAGATTGCTGTACTTTTCGCGAATTTTGCAGGCTTTGGGCAGGGAGTGGAATTGGACGTACGGCTGCAACGGATTGTTGCGGGCGTAGTCCTGGTGATAGTCCTCGGCCGGATAGAACTCCGTGAGTGGCTCCAACGTGGTGACAATCGCGCGATCGAATGCCTTCTTCTTCTTGAGCTCATCCATCTTCGCCTGGGCCGCTGACTTCTCCTCGTCGCCGGTGAAAAATATTGCCGAGCGATACTGTGTGCCTTTGTCGGCGCCTTGGCGATTGAGCTGCGTGGGATCGTGCGCGTCGAAGAACACGTCGAGCAGTTGGTCGTAGGTGATCCTCTCCGGGTCGTAGGTGACACGAATCGCCTCGGCATGTCCCGTGCGACCGGTGGACACGGCCGTGTAGTTGGCGTTTTCCTTTTTGCCCCCCGCATAGCCGCTTTCCACGTCGGTCACGCCTTCGAGTTGCTCGTAGGCCGCTTCGGTACACCAGAAGCATCCGCCGGCAAACACCGCGGTGGCGGTTTTCTTTTTTCCCGCGCTGGTTTGCCTGGCAGGCGTGTTCTTGATTTCGACATCATGGCTGTCGGCATTTGCGGCACTCTTTTCCGCGGCCGGATCGGCAATCTCGGCAAGCTTATCGCTCTCGGTGAAATTCAGGGACTCGGAATTAAGGCAGAACCGCAGGCCCGTCGGTCGAGGTCCGTCGTCAAACACGTGTCCCAGGTGGCCATCGCATCGGCCGCAGTTGATTTCCTTGCGAACCATGCCGTGGCTGCGATCGATCTGTTCAACCACGTTGCCCTTACCCACCGGCTGGAAGAAGCTCGGCCAGCCCGTGCCGGAATCAAACTTGGAATCCGACGAGAACAGCGGAAGGCCGCAGCCGGCACAGGTATAGATGCCTTCCTTTTTATTATCCAGCAATGTGCCGCAGAACGGGCGTTCGGTGCCTTTGCTGCGCAGCACTTGGAACTGTTCGTCGGTGAGTCGCTCTTTCCACTGTTGGTCGGAGAGCACGAGCTTTTCAGTCTTGACGGGGCCAACGAGTCGGCCTTCACGGTTGATAACATGCACGGAAACCATGTTCGAATTTCCCTGTTTGGTGGAAGACGTGTTGGGTGGCTTGGCTTTGGAAGGTTGCGTCGCGATGACAATAACCAAACCCAGCAAGGCCAGCAGAATTCCCAGACTAACGGTTGATTTCATGGCGATCCTCATACCGTTTTGGATGCGGCTCGTTTCCCGAAGTTACCGTGAACACCTCGTGTTTATCCTAGAAAAGCGCCCCCTAAAAGTCCACTATTTGCCTTCCCAGCCCTGGAAGTCAGCTCGACGGCCTGTTGGAAGCGGGGGGCGCATTGTCCCGGGAACCACGTTGGGCAACCCCCCAACAGCACGAGATACCTTTCTTGAATTCGCCGGGAAAATGAGCCAGTTCCCGGCCCTTGAACGGTTACTTTCCCGGTTCTGCTCCACACACCGTTACTTTTGCAGCGGCGAAAGCTAGCAAAAGGCGTATATTTTGGGCGAAAGAGTCGATAACAAGATACGTGGCTTCAATGGTCTTACCGACAACCGGGGCAACCGCGCATGAATCTTGCAAAATGGGAATCGACGATCCAGCAAATTGCTGATGAGTCCAATCACGAGCCACGAGAGTCAGGCAAGCACAAAATCTTGACCGACTGGCGCGCCAAACTGGAAAAAGAGCCAACCTCTCTGCTCCCGTTTCAAATTGACGAAATTGTGCGAGAAGTAAGGAAGCGGCTCGTTAGCAGCACGAATCACACGCGCCAAAGATTTGTGGCTTAATGCCTGAGAACAAAGTGCCACTCTGCCGGCCATCAGGTCGGATCATGGAAGCTCAGCAAGAACCACAAGTCTCAATTCCCGCCTCGCTTAATCGACCAGTCGGACCGCCGTTGCACACGGCCCCTTCTTCCCCTGGCCGACGGTGTACTCGACCTGCTGGCCTTCGCGCAGTTGCTCAATAGCAACGCCTTGAAGTTCCGAGTGATGGAAGAACAGGTCTCCCCCTTGTGCCTCGATAAATCCAAAACCTTTTTCCGCAATCACTTTCTTGATCTTGCCTTGGGGCATCTGTTCTCCTCGCAAAATGAAAATTAAGGAACAACCTCCGCGACTCACCAATATGCTGACACAAAACCGTGGCTGTGACCAGTACCTGGGCATAGGCGATATTCCACTTTTACGGGTATTTTCGGGGTCTGCCGCGGGAATCAATGACTCCGTCCCCGGCCCGTGAACGGTTACATGCGACGAAGGAGGGACCTGGACGGCGCCAGCGACTTTTGGCATGGGCCTGCAAGAAATCCTGGCGGATGCGCAACGTTTCCGCCAAAACCCGCAGCAGTGCATCGAGGCCAAACCGTCTCTTGACGCCACCCCGTCCGCTCAGATCTCCACCCACTCACCGGGAATCGGCACGGGATAGCGACCCTCGGCGTCGGCTTGGATGGGCGGCGCACTGTCGTAGGTGAGGCTGTCGATGTCCGGGCAGAATTGGAAGTTTGAGGCCATCGCTTCGTCCCAGGTTATGATCCGGCCCATGTGGATCGCGGCGCGGCCCATGATGTCGGCGAGGTTCGTCATCGCGGCGCTCTTCGCCTGATTGATTGGCGTGTCGCTGCGGATTGCGCCGAGGAAGTCGTTCCACTGCGCCTGCCAGGCGGTGATCTCTTCTTTCGGAGCTTTCCACTCGATGTTGTCCTTGCTGATACGCTGGTCTTTGTAGGTGAGAACGGTGGCCGCATGGATGTTGCCTGAAAACTGCGCGGCGCGCTTGGTGCCCTGGATGTAGGTGGCAAATTCGTTGTGGCAGTTCGGGATATAGCGCACCACATCATACGCCCTGGTGCCGTCGGCAAAGGTCCACTCGGCGGAAAAAGAATCGAGGTTCTGGCTGCAATCGGTGCTGTTGGCGACCCGGCCGCCAATGCCATGAGCGGCCACCGGCCAGGCATCCTTGATCCAGCAGAGTTCGTCGATCTGGTGAATGTCCATCTCGGCAAAGAGCCCACCCGAGACCCAGAGGAACTTGGTAAAATTCCGAATCTGCCACTCCAGATCCTTGATCTGGGCCGGGCGCGGCGGGAGGGGACCGATCCCCTCCATGCGATAGGCGCGGATCAGTTGAATCTCGCCGAGTTCTCCATCGCGGATGCGCTGGATGAGTTCCTGACGGTTGCGCGAATGGCGGCACATCAGTCCGGCCGCGATCTTGAGTCCTTTCTTCTGGGCCTCTTCGCCAGCCTTGATCACGCGCCGTACGCCGGGAGGGTCGGTGGCGAACGACTTTTCCATGAAGACGTTGACCCCTTTTTGTACCGCGTATTCCAACTGCGCGGGACGAAAACCCGCGTAGCCGGTAAGCATGGCGATGTCGCCGGAGCCGGGGCGCAGGGTGTCGATGGCCTGCTTGAAGGCGTCGAACCCGACGAACTGCCGATCCTTCGGCACATCGACACGAGCACCGAAATCCTCCACGAGAGTCTTGTGGGATTGGAGCAGGCGATTCTCAAAAAGATCCGCCATCGCGACCAGTTTTACCGGCCCGCCGCTGGCTTGCATCGCATTGCCCACGGCACCGCTCCCGCGGCCGCCGCTGCCGATCAGCGCAAGATGAATGGCATTGTCTCCCGCGGCGGCATGCACCTGCGGTATCGTCACACCCGCGAGTGCGGCAGCCGCGACGACCCTTCCACCTTGCGTAAAGAATTCGCGGCGCGACGTCGCTTGCGATTGGTCGATTGCTGACTTGGGGAGTTTTTTCATGGGAATGATGGTTGCTACGAGGGGATGCGAACTGCTACGAATTGTAATCGAACCGCGGCCCGTTGCAATCGCTTCGGGACGTCTCTGGGAGGTGCTTTTTTGCGTCCCTGATCCGCTTCGTGGGCTTTCAGAAGGTGCAGACTCCGTCAAGCAGGCGCCATTTAGCGATGTACCCATTTCTACGTCGGGCCGGGGTTTGGTTGGTTCGGGTCGGGGCCAAGAGAACAAGCTGAGATCGATGTCCGATTCTGAAGGGGCATGAGGGACCGATCAGAAAGTTTGGCGGGAAGTTCTTCAGCACCTTGTTGTTATGCACGTTGGTGCATTGCGTTCGCCGCGCGGCCTCTCGCGCCGCCTGAACCGCCGGTAAGAACGAGGCCACCAAGTCGCCGATGATGGCGATTATCGATCTTGCGCTGGAAAAGAATCTCGACTTGCGGAGGGGCGCGGAGCAGCCGCTGGCTGCGACGCGTGTCGTCCCTGCGCTCCGCGGGAGGGAGGCCAGTGTGGCTGCTACGTTGGTTCGGCGACGGCACACGGAGTGTGCCTGCTACGTAGTAGGCACAGTCCCCTGTGCCGTAACACCTGCTACGTAGTAGGCACAGTCCCCTGTGCCGTAACACCTGCTACGTAGTAGGCACAGTCCTCTGTGCCGTAACGGCGCCGCGTTGGACACGGAAACTTACGAGAAACGGCGCTGGAGCAAAAGTGCGTTGCTGGATGGGACGGTCGTGGAAATTGAACTGGGTTGGTCGTTCGGCGACGGCACACGGAGGGAGCCTGCGACGTAGAAGGCACAGTCCCCTCTGCCGGAACACCTGC
>SXGT01232574.1_pt1 | contig 16058 bp, 15 predicted proteins | sample 3176221 | NCBI WGS metagenome assembly SXGT01 (sample SAMN11356862, study PRJNA531348) | freshwater metagenome | isolation source: freshwater sample F1-120 | place: China: Fuxian Lake, Yuxi | collected 2017-12-25
GGCCGCGAAGGGCCGCTCATCCAGCTCGGCGCCGGCTTCGGCGACACCGTCGCGATGCGCCTCGCGCGCACCGTGCGCGACCGCCGCGCGCTCGTCGCGGCCGGCACCGCGGCCGGCTTCGCCGCCGCCTACAATACGCCCATCTCGGCCGTCCTCTTCGTGCTCGAGGTCGTCCTCGGCGTCGCCACGCTCGACGTGCTCATTCCCGTCGCGGTCGCCACCGCGGTCGGCACCGCGCTCACCCGCGTCGCGCTCGGCGGCGGGCCGATCTACGGCGCCCGCAGCTTCGTCGTCAACGAACCCTGGGAATTCGCGGCCTTCGCGGCCCTCGGCGTGCTCGCGGCCCTCGCGACCGTCGGCTTCATGAAGCTCCTGGCCGGCGGCGAACACGCCTTCAGCAAGCTGACCGTGCCCCGCCCCATCCGCGCGGCCCTGGGCGGGCTCGTCGTCGGGCTCATCGCCTGGCACGTTCCCCAGGTCGCGGGCAACGGCTACGAACCCGTGCGCCAAATCCTCGACGGCGGCGTGCCGCTCGCCATGTTGCTCGCGCTCGCGCTCGCGACGGCCGTCGCCACCACCGCCTCGGTCGGCTCCGGCAGCCCCGGCGGCGTCTTCACGCCCACGATGCTCGTCGGCGCCTGCGTCGGTGCCGCGCTCGGCGAGGGGGTGAGCGCGATCGCCGCCTCGGACGCCCTCGCCCACGTGCCCGCGAACACGCTCGGCGGCTACGCGCTCGTCGGCCTGGCCGCCGCCATCGCCGCCTCGACCCACGCGCCCCTCATGGCCACGGTGCTCGGCTTCGAGCTCTCGGGCGACTACGAGATCGTCCTGCCGCTCCTCCTCGCGACCGCCGTCGCGACGCTCCTCTCACGCCACCTCCAGCGCGACTCGATCTACACCGCGGAGCTCCGTCGCCGCGGCGTGCCGGTCGACGAGAGCCTCGGCGAGCGCATCGCGCGCTCCGTCCGCGCGCGCGAGCTGATGGAGCCCGCACCGGCCGTGGTGGCCGCCACCACGCCGATCGCCCTCGCGCTCGAGCAGCTCGCCGAGAGCCGCGGCCGCCTCCTCTATGTGGTCGACGCGGGCCCCCTCCGCGCCATCTCGCGGACCGCCGCGAAGGAGCTCTGGATGAGCCTCGCGCGCGGCATGCCGCTTCCCGAGGGCGCGACCGCCGCCCAATACGCGACGCCGGTGGCGACCGCGACCCCCGACGACTCGCTGGTCGTCGTCGGCGAGAAGCTCTGGAGCCAGGACTGGGGCGAGATCCCGGTGGTCGACCCGGCCGCCCCTGAGACACCGCTCGGTGTCGTCACGCGCCGCGGCCTCCTCGGCGCGCTCGATCGCGAGCTCCTGCAACGCGAAGCGCTCGTCAGCCGCGTCGTCAGCAACGAGGACGGCCGCGCCAGCCTGGACTACCTCGAGCTGCCCGACGGCCACCGCCTCGCCCTCATCGCCCCGCCCGCGTGGCTCGTCGGCCGCGTGCCCGACACCGCCACGCTGCGTCAGACGTTCGGCGTGACGCTCGTCGCGATTCAACGCGACGCCGGCGGCGAGAGCGCGCCGCGCTCGCTGTCACCCGACTCGTCCGTCGTCATCGCCGCAAGCGACCGCCTCATGCTGGTCGCAACCGAGACGCAGATCGTGCGCCTGCAGAAAGGGCCCGAGGACGTGTCGGACTGGTCGATCTGATTCCCGCGTCGCGTGCGGGTCGTTCTAGCCCTTCCACCCGAACGTCTCGCGCAGGAAATCCGGCGCGTAGGCCCACCCGAGGTACCACGCGAAGCGACCGGGCAGCGCACACAGGAGGAGCGTGCTGACGGGCTTCACGCGCGCCGCCCCATACAGCGTGAACAGCGCCAAGAGCGGCGGGATCCCGCATAGACCGCCGGTGACGAACATGATCCAGGTCCCCCACCCGGGCTCCTTGATCTTCACCTTGGACGCCGCGCGCTGAACGAACGCGAAGCGCGCCAGCACCATCCGCGCAAAATGGTAGAGCGCCCCGTAGCCGATGAACTGCCCCGTCACGGTCACCAGCGCGATGAGCCACGGCGCGATCTCCGGCGAGCTCGAGACCTGCGCCACGACCATCGCCTCGGCGTTGAAGATCCAAAGGAACCCCGACGGCAGCGACCACAGGAACATGAGCAGGTAGGCCACGCGCGCTCAGACTTCGGACGACTGCGCGATACGCACGCCGGCCGCCGCCATCTCCGCGATCGCGCGCGCCACGTCCCCCGGCGCGAGCTCGACCCCGCGCGATCCATCCTCGACGAACGTCGTCTGGAACCCGAGCCCCACCGCGTCGAGCGCCGTCCACTTCACGCAATAATCGGTCGCCAGTCCGAGCACCACGACCTCGTTCACGCCGCGCGCCGCGAGCCAATCGCCGAGCCCGGTCGCCTGCCGATGGCCGTTATCGAAGAAGCCGCTGTAGCTGTCGATCCGCGGGTTCGTCCCCTTTGGAAACACCGCCGCCAAGCGCGCCGCATCGACCACCGCCAGCTCCGCCCCGCGCGTTCCCTGGACGCAATGGACCGGCCACAGAACCTGCGGCAGCCCCTCGAGCTCGATCACCTCGCCGACCGCATGCCCCGGGTGCTCCGCCGCGAAGCTCGCGTGCCCCGGCGGGTGCCAGTCCTGGGTCGCCACGACCGTCTCGAAGCGCGCCGCGAGCGCGGCCGCAACCGGCAACACCTCGTCGCCGCGCGGGACCGCCAGCGCCCCGCCGGGCAAGAAATCGTACTGCAGGTCGACCAGAATGAGCGCGCGCATGAGGCTCCTCGAGAGGGCTGCGGACCTTGAAGCAGGCCCCGTTCGGGCCACGGACACGTCGTGCCCGTTCGTGGTTTACAACGAGCCGGCCGGTTCTTGTAGTGCGCAGGCGACAACGCTATCGTCCGGCCGGTTTTCGCGCGCGGCTGGGCCGCTTGGATGCGCGAGCGCGATCGGGAGAGGCGGCATGGTTCGACGACGCAGTGGTTCGGGCGTGGCAGGGTCCATTTTCGGGATCGGGATCGCGTTCGGCGCGGCCGCCACGCTCACGGCCTGCAACGAGAAGGAAGCCGCCGCCGGTCCGACCACCGGCCCCAACGGGGAGATCTGCGACTGCCAAGGCGCGGCGTGCGGCCAGTCCACGTGCGGCAGCAGCTGCGGCGAGTGCGGGGACGCGACGTACTGCAGCGAAGGCGCATGCCAGGCGGCCGACAGCTGTGACATCACCGGCTTCACGACGACCACGCTCTCGGCGATCGCGCGCGTCGCGGCCGGCCAGACCCGCGTCCGGATTGCCGCGAGCAACGTCGTGATCGAGCCGCCCTTCGACAAGGTGGTCCTCGAGATCAACCTGAGCACGTTCTGGAATGGGGCCCCGCCGGCAGCCGGCTCCTACGATCTGAAGGGCTCGTCGGAGGTCGGCGCGGCGCTCTTCATGCGCGGCTACACCTACTGCAAAGAGGTCGACTGCGCCTTCACCTACGTCGTCGACAGCGGCACGCTGGAGATCGCCGCCGACGGCACGGGCGCCCCCGGAACCCCATTCCACGGACGTTTGCGCGGCGTGACGCTCAAGCAGGTGCGGGTCGACGCGACGACGGGCGAGCTCAAGCCGTTCGCCTCGGGCAAGACCTGGTGCCTGGGCGACCTGCGCATCAACGTCGACGTCCCTACGGTTCCGACCGCGCAGGGCAACTGCGTGGCCGAGGGGACCGGCAAGAACATCGGCGAGAACATCCGCAACTTCACGCTCATGAACTGCTTCGGCGACCCGGTCGATCTCCACTCCGCGTGCGGCAAGGCGAAGGCCGTGTGGCTCATCGCGTCGGCCGGCTGGTGCGGCGCCTGCTCCGCCTTCGTCCCGGTCGCCGCCGAGCGTCACAACGAGCTTGCCGACCAAGGCCTCGACCTGTGGGTCGTCCTCGGCGAGGACTCGAACAGCGCGCCGCCGTCCCTCGCCTACTGCAAGGCCTACGCGGCCGAGAAGGGGATCGACCCGGCGGCGACCTTCGTCGACAACGACGGCCAGGGGCGCTCGTGGGCGATCCTCTTCGACGCGCTCAACACGTACACCACCACCTCGATTGGCCTGCCGTGGAACGCGGTCCTCGATGGACGCAACATGGTCTACGTGTGGAGCTCGACCGCTGGCGAAGGCGACCTCTACCAGGCCCAGGACGCGCTGCTGTCGGCCGAGTAACGGGCCCGCTCCTCGCGATCGCGTCCGCCCGCTGCTCCAGGTCGGACAGCCGATGTCAACGGCCGGGCACCAGGTCCGGTGAGTTTTGGGGCCCGTGGATTCCGCTCAAGGTTCGGCGCCCGGGTGCCGTTACCATAGGTGTCGGGGAGGTCGCGCAGGCGGTCTCCGAAGGGGTGCGGGGCGGATGACCGGCGAGCGCGCGAGCGCTTGCGGGGCCGAAGTCTCGCGACGAACGCGGAATTCCGTTTCCGTGGGCTGCCGCCGCGCGGCCTTCGTGAATGGCCACCTCTCGTCGGGGTGCAACGCAAGCTTCGGGGGGAGCTCGATGAAAGCACTCGTGGTCAGTCTGTTAGCAATTGCGGCCACTGCGGTGACCGCCGCCCCGAGTCGCGCGATCGACGTCCGCAACGAGGACGAGCGCAGCTACACCTTCACCGTCACGTCGCCGACGATGACGCGCGACATCACGCTGCACGGCCTGTCGCTCTCGATCGTGGTGTGCGTCGGCGAATGCGAGTTCTACGTGCCCGGCGTGGGCCGCACGAAGGCGCGCGGCAACGACACGGTCGCGATTCGCAACGGCCGGCTACGCACCGATCACCAGGAAGCGGCGGTTCAGCGCAAGCCCTGATCGCAACCGGCAGTCTCGCGTGGGATGCGTTTGCGAGACCGCATTGCGCAACGCGCGGGGCCTGTTACTGTGGCCTCATGTCGCATCGCTCGCGCTCCGTCTTAACTTCCCCGTTCGCCCTGTTCTGGCTCCCACTCGCGCTGGTCGCGTGTGGCGACGCGGCGTCGACCGCCAAGGACACGGGCACCGCGACGGCTTCGACCGATACCGCCGTCTCGGACTCGACCTCGGACTCGACCTCGGACTCGACCTCGGACTCGACCTCGGACTCGACCTCGGACTCGACCTCGGACTCGACCTCGGACTCGACCTCGGACTCGGACTCGGACTCGGCCCCCGACGACACCGCCCCGGACACGACCGACACGACCCCCGCGGACTCCGGCGCCGACCCCGGCGAGGTCGGTCCGGACGTGGCGGAAGTCGTCGAAGGGCCCGTCCACCTGAGGGTCTTCTTCGCGGCCGTCTACGACTTCGCGACCCCGCTCCACGCCAAGCTGGGAGGCCCCGGTCCCCTGACGCACGTCGTCGGCGTGGGCGACCACGGCACGCTCGAGGTGAGTTTCGCGGGCAACGCCGTCGGCACCTACACATGTGGCGGCGACGCGGCGACCCGGGTTATCTGGACGCAGAGCGAGACGGACGTGCGGCGCACGACCGACTCTGGCGGGTCATGCACCATCACCGTGACGCGTTACGGCTCCCTCGGCGAGCGCGTCGAGGGGACGTTCCAGGGCGTGATGGGCGACCCCAGCGGCATGATGATGGGCACCCAGTTCAACGAGGGTAGCTTCAGCGCCGCCCTCGAACCGGACGGTCCGGCGTTCCCATGAGCAACCCCATGAAGAACCCTCCGTTCGATCGCTTGAACCGCCGACGCCCGCTTCACCGCGCTCTCGTCGTCAGCGTCGGGATCCTGGTCGCGGCGTGCGCCGACGACAGCCGCAGGCCGAACGGCGAGACCTGCGAGACCTCGGCGCAGTGCGAGTCGGGGCTGTGCGAACAAGGCTTGTGCGTGAGCCCAGGCAGCCTCGATCAGGGCGCCGGGATCTGCCCTGGGATCCTCCATTGCCTCGATGGCTGTACCGCCAAGCCCACAGCGGACGCGGTCAGCGCCTGCAGCCAGGCCTGCTTCGCCGCCGCCGATTCGGAGCTGGAGGGGATGCTGCTCGCCGACGAGATCAACGTGTGCGCCTTCGTCGAGAACAGCTGCGTCGAGCCGACCGCGACCGACAGCGACGAGGTCCGCCGCGCGCTCTTTTCATGCCGACGCGAGCACTGCCTCGGCCACTACGGCCAGTGCTACAGCGGGGGAACTTTCGGACGCGGCGACTGCGCGGGCATCGCGACGTGCCTTGGCGCTTGTAGCCCGGCCGGCGCGCCGCTGTGCGAGCGTGCGTGCGTCGCCGCCGCGACCCAGGCCGCCGCGGACGCCTGGTTCGACTGGACCCTGTGCGAGCGCTCGCAGTGCTTTTCCTCGACGGGCGCGCCGCCCGACGACGCGTGCGCCACGCAGGCCGGGAGCGCGGAGGGCGCCTGCGCGAACGCCCACGCGCAGTGCTTCCCAGCGCCCTGAACGCCGTTTCGGGGCCACCTCGCGCTGGGGGATCGCGACGCGCCCGCACCCCGCTCAGGCGAGGTCGGTCTGCGCGAAGTCTTGACCCACATACACCAGGGGCTCGCGGGCGAGCTTGGCGACCGCGCGCTCGTGAACCCGGCGCTCAGGTGCCCTTGCGCGCCTTCTTGGGCTTGGCCTGGGCGCCTTTCCCGACAGGGCTGACGCTGCCCCCGCCAGCGGGCGCTGCGATCGGCTCGCCGGGGGGCATGAGCTCGGGCTTCGGCACGCCATCGGGAGCGATGCGATCGGCGCGCTTGTAGCCCTTCCAGAGGACGACGCAACCGAGCCCCATCAGCACGATCGAGATCCATTGGCCGGGGGTGAGCGGCCCGTAGCGCACGTCGACGGCGCGGAAGAAGTCCCAGAAGAAGCGCACCGGCATGTAGCACACGACGAACATCGCGAGGTACCAGCCCTTGAAGTGCGTGCGCTTGCGCTGCGTGAAGAAGACGGCCGCCATCGCGATGGACCAGCCCAGTTCGTAGAAGCCGAGGTTGTGACGCACCGCGGCCGTGACGACCTTCTCGCCGTTCACCATCATGTGCTCGGGCGAGCCGACCGGCCAACAGTACGACGCCGCCGTCTGAACCGTCTGGGCCAGGTCGCAGTGCTGGTACGGCATGCCGAGCGCGAAATCCGTAATGCTCCCGGGATGATCGAAGGCGACGGTGCAGCCGAGGCGCCCGAAGATCCACGCGAAGGCGAAGCCATACATGATGGCGTCCGCGTACGGCAGAAACGGCACTTGGCGCTTACGACGCCGAAAGAAGTAGTAGACGACGCCGAGCGTGCCGCCGACGAATCCGCCGAAGCTCGAGATGCCGTTCCAGAACTCGAGGATCCGAAGCGGCTCGCCCGGCACGAGGACGCCGTTGACCATGTGATCGACGAGCTGCTCGGGAAAATAGAAGAGCTGGTGGACCAAGTGGGCGCCGATGAAGCCCGGGATGACGGCCCACAGCGCGACCTCGTTGACGACGCGCTCGGAGAGCCCGAGCTGACGCGCGCGGCGGCCGGCGAGGATGGTGCCGAGCAGGATCGCCGTGCCGACGAGGAAGCCGAACGCGTGCAGCTTGAGCCCGAAGAGATCGATCGGACCGGGCGGGATCCCGATGTCGATGACACCCGGGACCGCCAGCGGCGAAGTGAAGGCGAAGATGGACACGAAGCCCTCCTGCGCGGCCGGTGGGGGCCACGGAGGAGGGCTTCCTAGCACCGCTCGCCCGCGCGGTCACGGGTTTTGGGCCCGGTCGGGGCCGGCGAACGGCGCGCGCGGGCCCTTCAGACGGCGCCCGCGGAGCCGCTCTGGATGTTGATGCGGCGCGGCTTTGTGCGCTCGTGTCGAGGCAGGTGCACCTCGAGCACGCCGTGCTTGAAGTCGGCGCGGATCCGTTCGGCGTCGACGGCCTCGGGGACCGTGAAGACGCGCTTGTAGTCCCAGCTGGCGGCCTCGCCGTAGACGACCCGCCCATGCTCGGGCACCGCGTCGGCCCGCTTGGCCTGGATGGTGAGCGTCTCCTTGTCGAGATCGACCGAGATCGCGTCGCTGCGAACGCCCGGTAAATCGACGATGAGCAACAGCTCGTCCTGGTTTTCGTAGATGTCGACGGCCGGCCGCACGACCGGGCGGTCGACGACGGGCTCGTGGCTCGAGGGCGTGTTCTTGGGCTGCATGTTGGATACTCCTGGTGGGTGTTTGGGGGACGTCACTGAACGGCGATCTGAATCCGACGCGGCTCCTGGCCCGGCAGCTTGCCGAGGCGCAGCTCGAGCACGCCGTCGGCCAGGCGGGCCGCCGTTCGCTCGGTGTCGATCTTGGCGGGCACGGTGAAGCTACGTCGCCATTCGAAGGCGGCGCGCTCGGTGCGCTGGGCTGCGTAGCCCTCGCGCTTCCGCAGCTCGCGATGCGCGGCCAGCGTGAGCGTCTGATCCTGAACGTCGATGCGCAGGTCCTCCTCGCGCACCCCCGGGAGGTCGACGCGAAACACGAAGGCGTCGCCCGTGTCGATCACCGTCGCAACGGCGTCGTCCGCCGGGCTCGGGCCGAAGGGCGCGGCCGCCCGCGCGCCGCGATCGAGCTGGCGCAGAAGCTCGCTCATCGCGCTCATCTCGCGCAGGCCCCGCGTCGGTTGCCCGAATGCTTGGAAAGGTCGTTCGAAGTCATTCCAGTTGAACCACATGGCAAATCGCTCCTTGGACGAGGGTGGGACAAGGGTGGCCGATGGCCTGCTCGCGCCGACGAAATGGCGCGCGCAGACCCACTTGCGATGAGCACCGACGATGCATCCGAATACCGGACGTCCGCGCGGCGCGGGAGACACTCCGCGCACGTCAAGGCCGCATTCCGTGCGGCTATCGTCGATGACGGGCCGACTCTAGGTACGACGTTTTTCGGGTCAAGTCAGTCGCCGGAGTCGCCGTAGCCGACCCGGAAGATCAGCGCGAAACCGCGGCTCGGGATGTCCTCGTCGCCGGAGTGCGGTGCGTCGATCCATTGGGCCTCGACGCCGACCGAGAACGGGGCGGCGATGAAGCGCGACTCGATCGTGAGCGGCGAGAGGAAATAGCGCTCGTTGGCGGCGACGAGCTGCATCGGCGTCACGCGCAGCATGAACGCGAATACGTCCGGATCGGGCGCGACCAGCGCATAGAGCGACGACGCCAGGCTCGAGTTGCGCGTGAGCGGCCCCGAGAGTCCGTGCCACCCGAGCGTCAAGCCGAGCCGACCCCAGTCGCCGAGGTGCAGCGCGTAGCCGAAGTCGAGAAGGACCTCCCAACGCTGCCCGCCGTAGCGTGGCGAGGTCGTCGGCGCGTCACGCCCGGCCGTCGCCCCGACAAGGTCCACCCCGAGCGCGAGCGACATCCGCGCGAACAGTCCGCTCTGCGCCGAGACGAGCGCGCCCAAGCCGAGCGACGGGAACGTCACCCGCGGCGACGGGGACGGCTTCCCGTCGCTCGCGGTCGTCGCGCCGCGCCACGAGACCGGCGCTTCGAGCTCGAACCAAACGAGCACGCCATCGCCGAGCCGCCCCCGCGGGGCCTCGGTTGGCTCCAGGGGCTCGACCGGGAGCTCCGATACGGCAAGCCCTGCGGCGGCGACCACGGCTGCGACGGGCACATGCGCGTGCGCGCGCCCGCCGGACCCGCCCGCCCATACCACCACGAAGGCGAGCGCCGCGAGCCCACGCGCGCGCGTTTCAGGCGCGGGCGTTTCAGGAACGCCCTGGGCGCTCAGTGCTTGTGGTGATCGTGATCGCAATCGTGGTGGTCGTCGTGCTCGCCGTGCGCGTCGTGGTCGTGGCCGTCGTGGTCGTCATGACCATGGTGCCCGTGCCCATCGCGCCCGTGCGGATGCCCGTGCGAGAGTTCCTCGGCGCTCGCGTCGCGCAGCTCGACGATCTCGACCTGGAAGTTGAGCGTCTCACCCGCGAGCGGGTGGTTCATGTCGACGTGGATCGTCTCGTCGTCGAGCTCGACGACCCACAGCGGCACCACCTCGTCGTCCTCGAGCTCGGCCATGAACTGCGAGCCGATCGCGAGCTCCGCATCCGCCGGAAAGGCGTTACGCGGGAGGGCGCGAACGCCGGCCGGATCGCGGACGCCGTAGCCTTCCTCGGGCGAGACCGAGACCTTCAGCGACTCGCCGACGCGCTTGCCGGCGAGCGCGTTCTCGAGGCCCGGCACGATGTTGCCGTGCCCCTGAAGGTAGGTCAGCGGCTCATCGCCGACGGAGGAGTCGAGGACTTCGCCCTCGTTGTTCGTGAGGGTGTACTCGATGGTGACGACGACGTTCGCTGCGATGATGTCCGGCACGACGGGCTCCGCGTGAAAAGGCCTCGTACGCCTAGCCCGTCTCGGTTTCGCGGTCAATGAGCCACGGGAGGATCGCGCGCAGATCGGGGCCGGCGACAAAGACGTCGGAGACGGCGCGCAGCTCGGCGGGCGCGTCGTTCCAGGCGATCGCGAAGCCGGCCGCGCGCGCCGCCTCGACGTCGTTCAGGCCGTTGCCGACGAAGGCCACACGCGCGGCGCTGGTCCCGAAGCGCGCCGCCAGCGCGTGGACTCCGTCGGCTTTGCCGGCGCGGTCCCAGGGCGTCGCGCTGCCGCCTGCGAGGCGCCCGTCCGCGTCGAAGACCAGGCGGTTGGCGGCGACCGCGCTGACCGAATCGGCCGGCAGGTGGTGCTCCGCGACCAAATCGATACCCCCCGACAGAACGGCCGTATGGGCCCCGGCCGCCCGCAGGAGACCGAGGACCTGGGCGGCCCCGGGCGTCGGCGCGAGCTCGCGTACGATCGCGAGGATCGACGCGCGCGTCGCGCCGGCCTCTTGCAAAAGCACGAGGTCGTGCGCGAACCAATCGGCGTACGCCAGCTCCCCCGCGAGCGCGCGCCGGCGCGCGTCGTCCTGGCGCTGACGGTCGCTTCCCAGGCGGGCGTGAAGCGTCTTCCAGATCGGTTCGTGATGCGCGACCAGCGTGCCGTCGAGGTCGAAGATCACCAGATCGAAACGTGCGACGCCGGCGCCCATGGGCCCGAGCCCATAGGTCACCCGGGCGGCCAATGAAATTCGCGCCCTGCCATCACGTGGAAGTGCAGGTGGAACACCGACTGACCGGCCGCTGCGCCGCTGTTGGAGACGACGCGGAAGTCCGTGTGACCCGCGTCGGCGGCGACCTTGCGGCACACCCACAAGAGGTGCCCGACGAGCGCCGCGTCCGCCTCGGCCATCACGCCGAGATTGACGACCTCGCGCTTCGGGACGACCAGCGCATGGAACGGCGCCGCCGGGTGGATGTCGCGAAACGCGAGCGCCTGGTCGTCCTCATAGAGGATGGCGGCGGGGATCTCGCGCGCGATGATTTTGGTGAAGATGTTCGCCATGCGACCTCCGCGAACGGCCTACCGCGGCGCGCGCGACGCGTCCAGCGCCCTCAGGGCCCCCTCAGGGATCCTCGTCGTCGAGGCGCCCACGGTGCGGCTCGGGCGCGCGCGGCGCCTCCGCGGGATCGTTCTCCGGAGGCGCGTCGAAGCCGGTCAGCGGCGCGGTCGTCTCGGGCTCGTGACCGCGGAAGACGAGGTCGAGCGAGGCCTCCGCGGCCTCGTCGGCCGTGAGCTTCTGACGATCGACCATGATCTTGATGAGGGACGTCACGTACTCGCGCCAACGGGGTGTCAGCGCCCCCTGCTCGAAGAAGGCGTAGTAGCGGCGCGGCGCCGGGATGATGCTGTCGAGGAAGACGGCCTCGCCGAGCGTGAGGTCCGACGGGCGCTTGCCGAAGTAATGGAACGCGGCGTCGCCGATACCATAGATGCCCGGACCGAACTCGATGGCGTTGAGGTAGAGCGCCATGATCTCGTCCTTCGAGAGCTGGCGCGACAGCTGCCAGGCGATGAAGAGCTCCTGCAGTTTGCGCGACAAGGTCTTCTCGCCACCGAGGTAGAGGTTCTTGACGAGCTGCTGGGTGATGGTCGATGCGCCGCGGAAAAAGCCGCCGCGCTCGATGTTGGTGGCGAGGCTCTCGCGCATCGCGAAGGTCGAGATCCCGTCGTTGCTGTAGAAGGTCCCGTCCTCGGTGGTCGTGAGCGCGAGCGGCAGAAAGCGCGTGATGTCGCCGAGGGCGACCCACGAGCCGGTCGCCGGTCCGATGAAGCGCTGCCCTTGGCTGCCGTCGGCGAGGCGGATCGCGTACGTGTGCGAGCTGCGTAGGGCCGCAGGGTCGACGCGATGCCCGAGCGACGCGACCTCGAAGGATCGCAGGACCGGCTTCGAGTCGATCACGAGCGCGGACGGGCGCGCCGTATCGAGATCGATCCCGAGCGTCCACGCGAGGTCCCCGCGCAGATCGAGCCCGTCGAGCAGCGGGACCATCTCCTTGGGTATGGCCTCGAATACGCGCTGACACGGGGTCGCGGGGAGCTCGGCCGCCAGGTGGATCTTGGGGGTCGTGAGCCCGGCCGCGACATCGAGGTTGAGCGTCACCGTGACGTCGCGCGAGGTCCAGCGACTGTCGGCCACGGTGAGCTGTCCGGTCGCGGCGTCGAAGCGCACCGTGCCGGACCAGCCGAGATCGAGTCCGGTCAAGGGATCGCGCGCCACGGACGGATGCTGGAACGCGAGCCCGCGGGTCGCGACGCGCCCCGTCAGCTCCCAGCGTTCGCCGCCGGACGCGCTCGTCAGCGTGAGGTCGACGTCCTCGAGGACCCCGCGATCCCCGACGAGGTGCGCGCGCCGTGCGAGCGGGGCGATGAGCGCGATCGGCAAGGCCTTGGCGCGCAGCGCGAAGACGAGCGCCTTGCCGTCGGCGGACTCGGTGGCTTCGAGGTGGCCCTCGAACCCGGTGAGTGCCTCGGAGGCCGCATGGAACGTGGCCTTCACGTGCCTGCCCTGGGCGTTCGCGGTGGCGTCGAGGTCGATCTCGCGAAACGCGATCTCGCTGCCATCGAGCGCCACCGTCAGCGCGCCGCCGGTGATCGACACCGACTTCATGAAGAGCTTGCCGAGCAGCCGCTGCGCGCGCCTGATCAGCGCCTGCGACGCATCACGCAAACCTGCGACCTTGTTCGCAATTCGCGCGGGCAGCGGGGTCGCGTCACGCGCCTTCCCCGGCGCGAGGAGCCGCTCGGTCGCGCTCAGATTGGCGGTCATGACCGCGGAGACGAGCGTCGGCGGCGCCGGCTCCGGAGCTCCGGCAGGGCCGTCGTCCTCGGCCCCCCCCACAGCCCCCGCAGCCCCCTCAGCACCCGCGCCACCGGCCGTCCCGCGCGGCAAGAGATCCTCGAACGAGTGGTGCCCCGCGCCGTCGAACGACAGCGCGATCACGGGCCTCACGAGGTCGACGCCGTCGAGCTGCCCGAGCAGCGCCGCCAGCGGCGCGCCTCCGCGGCCACCACTCGCGCCGCCACCCACCCCCCCGCCCAACCCCGCATCCAGCGCCGCGCGCACGAGCGCCATCAGCGGCTCGGGCCTGAGCGTCACCTTCTCGAACGTCGCCGCCGCATCGACGCTCCCGCCCGCTCCCGCCCCATCCGCCGCCAGCGGCACCGACAACTGCAGCGACGCCAATTCGAGCCCCGCCGGCGTCCACGCGACCCCGCCGATCCCAGCCACGCGCTGCCCCAGCATGAAGCGAATCGGCCGTGCGAAGCTGATTCCAAGGCGCTCCGGGCCCACCTCCGCGCCGCCCTCGATCTGGACCGAGAAGCCAAACCCCGGATCCAACGACGACTCGGTGAAGTGCGCCTCCAGCGCGAGCGGCGCACGCGGGCTGCGATCGGGCGTCCGCGGCGCCAGCGTCGCCCGCCCGCCCAGCAGCTCGACGCGCTGCGGCAGGCTCAGGTGGAGCGGCAGCTTCGGCCAGTGTACGTCCGCCGCGATCGTCAGATCCGACACCTCGATCGTCGGCACGAGCGGCTCGAGCTTCACGAGCCCGCCGCCGCCGATGACCTCCTCCGCGTGCGCACGCAGAGCGGCGATGAGCGCATCGAAGTTCGTCTTGCCGTCGGCCGCGCGCGCGACCTGGAGCGTCACGCCGCTCAGCGCGACCTTGTCGGCACGCGCGCGCCGCGCCCAGACATCGACCGCGAGCGTAATGTCGACCACCCGCACGCGCGCGAGCTCCGCTCCGTCCGCACCCGCGACCACCAAGCCCTCGGCATGCACCGCGCCGCCCCACGTCCACGTGACGCGCTCGGCCGTCACGCGGAGGCCCAAGCGCCGCTCGACCTTCGCGACCACGCGCAGCGCCGCGCGCACCACCAAGGACGGCAGCCCGAGGAACGCGCCGCTGCCGAGGCCACAGAGGCCTGCCACGAGGCAGCCTGCGATGAACCATCCTCTCCGCTGGCGCTTGGGCTTCGGCGTCGACATAGCCAAGGGCCTCGGAACGCTCAGCACGCCCGCGCTCATCCGACGTTCATTCGCGTGATCCCGAGCGCACGCCGCTCACTCCGAGAACGATTTGCTCCCGGCGGTGATCGCCGTCACGACGATGAGGCCGGCCACGACCGCGACGCCGGCGCTGATGAGCAGGATCGTCTGGGTCTCGGAGAAGAGGTCGACCTCGTATTTGTCGATGTCGGACAACGCGAGGAGCGTGTCGCGATCCGAGGCCACGAGCTGGCTCGACGACATCTTGAAGTTGTAGGGCGTGACCTGATAGCGGCGGCCGCCGCTCGAGCGCACGAAGAGGTTCGTGTCGCGGTCGACCAGGACCTTCTCACCATCCTTAGATGAGACGACCGAGGGGATCTGGTCCGAGGCCTGGAGCTTCGCAAACTCGTCGGGCGACACCCGGTAGGTGTTGAAGCACCCCGAGACCGATGCCGCGCCGAACGCGAAGACCGTGGAGAGAACGATGCCTTTCATGGTCAGCCTCGCATGAGGTTTCGCGAAGAGCGCGCAGCGCTTGCCCGCGAAGAAAACGAGCGCGCGGTCTATAACACGCCCCCGAAGACGCGGGAAGCCACTTGTGTCCTGGACGCCGGCGCGGGTGACCGCTAGATTGCCGAGCGATGAGGCGTCACCTCCCAACGGCAGTGGTCGGCACGTTCGCGCTTGCGCTCTCGCTCGCAGGCTGCGGCGACCTGCCGGAGGACGGCATCGGCGCCCCGGTCGGCCTCGAGAGCGCGCTGCGCGTGTGCCCCGACGGCGAGACCGTCTACGGCATCGACGTCTCGAAGTGGCAGGGCACCATCGACTGGGCCAAGGTGAAGGCCGACGGCGTCGTGTACGCCTTCATCCGCGTCTCGGATGGGATCAATACGTTCGACTCGAAGTTCGTGCGCAACTGGGAAGAAGCCAAGAAACACGGGATCTTGCGCGGGGTCTACCAGTACTTCCGCCCGAACGTGGACCCGATCGCGCAAGCCAATCTCGTGCTCGAGAACCTCGAACTCTACGGCCAAGGCGAGCTGCCTCCCGTCATCGACGCCGAGCAGAGCGTCACCGATTTCACGCCGGGCACCGACTACTCGGACCCGATCGGGATCTGGATCGAGGCCGTCGAGGCCGCCCTCCACGTCAAGCCCATCATCTATACGGGGCCGTCTTACTGGGGCAGCAAGGTCAAGACCGACGCCTTCAAGGACTACCCGCTCTGGAACGCGAACTGGACGAGCCAGTGCCCGTCGATCCCCGATCAGTGGACCGATTGGGTCTTCTGGCAGTACTCGGCGACCGGCACCGTCGACGGGATCTCGGGGGACGTGGACCTCGACAAGTTCAACGGTTCGCTGGCCGATCTGCAGGCCTATGTCGCGGCCTCGTGCGCGATGTCGGGTTGCAAGGACCCGCGCTGCGATGGCCGCGCCGACGGGGCCACGCTGTGCGCCGACCGGCAGACGCTCGGCATCTGCAAGGCCGGCGCGCTCGAGACTCAGGCCTGCGCGACCGCGTGCGTGGCGAGCGGCGGCGGCGCGAGTTGCCAGGCGGCGCCGGCCGACGTCAGCGACACGAGCGACACGAGCGACGACACGGGTTCCGCGACCACCGCGCCGGACAGCGTCACGCCGGACAGCGTCACGCCCGACAGCGCCGCCACGGCCAGCGACACGGCGGCGACCGACAGCGGCGCCGACGTCACGCTCGATCCGACCGCCGCCACGCCGCTCCCGCC